>OGLG01000637.1_pt1 | contig 27071 bp, 23 predicted proteins | sample 1572621 | NCBI WGS metagenome assembly OGLG01 (sample SAMEA2581912, study PRJEB24529) | metagenome | biome: Human gut stool | place: China | collected 2011 | reverse complement strand
TGGAATTTTAGTTCTTTCATTTTCTTCGCAAGCACAAGAATTGAAAGAAAATTACATGACGTGGCCGGAGAGTTCGAAACTCGGTCAGTATGTTAGTCGTTGGGTTCCCGGCGAAGATTTGTTCGAGGACGAGAACTTTTATGTTTCCCGTGTGAAACCCAAAGAACGTTTTCGCAATGCGGCCACGCAGATCGACGAGACGCTCACCGAGGCCAACGACAGAAAACTCGTTTTCTGGGTTCCGGTAGGAAATGCCAGCAATGGTAACACCAATGCGCGTCCTAACGGTAAGTTCGATTCCGAGGCTTTCAGTACTTGGTCATACGTTACTCATTACGGAGACTGGACGGCTCCACACGGGTGGGTCCCCGGTGGATTCGCCGATGTCGCCCATAAAAATGGTGTAGGTGTTTCGGGTGTGGCTTCCGTTCCTTGGGGAGGTATAAGTTCAGAGTGGTCCTCTGGTTTTTCCACGTTGGTGGGCATAGAGGCAGAGAAAGTGGCTAAATTCCTCCATTATCATGGTGTGGACGGTTTAGGCTATAACTCGGAGTTCAGTACAGGTTCTTCTTTTATTTTGTCGGGATTGCGTGCATTGCACGAGACAGTTCACAAATACCTTACGGAAAAAGGTAACCTGGTGGTCGAGAACTTCTGGTACGATGGAACCAATGATAATGGACAGATTACTTTCGATAGTGGTCTCGGTAATCATAACAACGATACCTTCGGCGATGGCGAGCATATCCGCACCTCGCTTTTTCTCAATTACAATTGGCATGGAGTATTGGGAGGGTTGACCCAATCTACTGTAGATACCTATGCCCCCGGTCGCAGTTCGCTCGATCTTTATGCCGGCTTCAACATGCAGGGCGGTGATCCTTCTAGGTGGAGAACTCTCAAAGACTATAATCTCTCTATCGGTCTGTGGGGCGCTCACGATTATAATATGTTGTGGGCCGACCGTGCCAATAACGGTAGTACAGATGTAGCCAAGCAAACATATTATCAACATCTGATCGAGCAGTTCTTTACCAACGGTAACCGCAATCCCATCGATAAAATCGAGGTTTACAATCGCGGTAACCATCACCCCGATGACAAGTGGTTCGGTATGTCGGCTTTCATGACGGCACGCAGTTCGCTCAAATGGGATCTTTCCGAGGAACCGTTTATTTCTTATTTCAATTTGGGTAACGGTCGTTTCTTGAACTGGATGGGCGAACGTCAGAACGATAACGAATGGTACAATATCGGTGTACAGGACTATTTGCCTACTTGGCGTTGGTGGTTTGCATCCGATTTTATGGGTAAAACGGCCGACAAGGTAGTGGAAAATGGCTTGGAGGCCAAGTTTACTTACGACGATGCCTATGTAGGCGGTTCGTGTCTGCGCCTCTTCGGTTCTGTGGACAATGAGTATTTGCATTTGTTCAAGACCGAGTTCGCTTTGTCCGCAGGCGATGTGATTACGGTTCGTTACAAATTGGTAGGCGGTCAGGCCGATGTTAATTTGGCACTTTCTGCCAAAGGCGACGAGCAAACGATTTTGCGCGAGAGCGGTTTCAAGGTATTGACTGTCGCCGATGAGGCCGACGATGAAGTGTGGGTGGAAAAGACGTTTAAAGTGAGTGGTGCTTTGGCTATGTTGGCCGGTAAGGAAATCGCTATGATTGCCCTCCATTTCGAAAATGCCAAGAACCTCGACTTATACCTCGGTGAATTTTCTATCACCCGCGGTGCTATGCCTACACCGGCGGCTCCCGAGATTAAGATCGCCAAAGTTCTTGCATCTCACTACAAAGGTGTAGATGGTAAGGTGATCTTTAACATGGATAACGACAAATTGCCGGGTGAGCCGGTTTATAACCTCGACGTGAATGCTTCGATGTTCAAACTGTATGCTCAACAAAAAGGTGGTGAGTCTCAATTCATGGGTATCACTACTTCTTGGGCCGGTATGTATTTCTCTGTTCCTACCGATTTGCAGGGCGAACAGGAGATTCGTTTCGGTGTCGCAGCCGTTTCGGTCGATATGAAGTCCGATTCCGAGATCGCATGGAGCGATTATATGAGTATGGGCGAATATACGGTTACCGACGATATACAGATAAATAAAACTACCATCAAGCCGGGCGAGAGCTTTGAAATTTCGTATGTCGATCCCCGTCACGCCGCCGCCGACTGGAAATTGCTCAACAGCACCGGTGTGGTCGTAAAAGACGCAAGCAATACGACTGTATTTACCGTATCGGAAGGTATTGAAGAAATAGGAGGTTATGATCTGCAAGTCATTTGCGACGGCGAAACGACCACTTATGGTTACTATGTGCAGATTACCAGCGAAGCCGTGGGTGCGTTGCCCGAGATTCAATCGCTGACTATCGGCGGGGAAGCTGTTGCAGAAGATGAAGTGAAGATCGACGTGGACGAGGCGCTGACGTTGGGCTATACCGGAAGGAAAGCCAATGGAGCTTCTTCGCGCGGTATCGAGATCAATGAAGGCTGGGTAGGCGGAAGAATGTCCGATTTGTCTATCGGTGACGGTCAAACGTTCTCCGTGTCGGCTTGGGTTCGTTTCACTTCGATACCCGAAGGGTCTTGTTTCTTCAGTGTGGAAAATCGCGCATCGAGTGCATGGCCGGTGAATAACTGGGGCTGGATGTGGTCTGACTTGTCATCTACGGGTAAACTTAACAGTTATACCTTCCGGACCGCTACGTACAATGGCGCTCCCGAGTTGAAATATACGTTCCCCAACGCAGTCGTAACACCCAATGCATGGAATCACGTGGTATTGACATTCGAGTATAACGACCAGTCGCAATTCCGCTCCAAATTTTATCTGAACGGTGTGCTCCAAGAGTCAACGTGGGTTTTAGATGGAGCTTCGGGTACGACCGAAACATGGGCTAATGTGAATTATTCTATCACGACTTCAGATTGGTTCTGTTTTGCCGGAGGCCGTGGATCGGAACCTGTTTTCAATAATGGTATTATCGACGAGCTGTTGGTTTGGAACGGAGCCATGACTCCCGAGCAAGTGCAAAACGTGAAGAACGGTCTGGATGCCAACAGCCTTCCCCAAGAAGTGATGGCTTACTGGGATTTCGAAACCGATGCCGATGAAGACCACTACTTTGCAGCCAAAGGTTCGGTTGCAGGGGCTAAAGCCTGTTCGTTCAAGACGGAAGCTCTTGGTAGTGAAGGCGCCGGTCGTCAAGTCGCTCAGAATCCTCTGTATATCTCAGGTTGTCCGTTTGTGCCGGGATCCACTTTCAAGGTAGAGACTCGTCCGACTTGGACAGCCAAACGCGGTGTCCTCAGCGAATCGACCGGTACCGACCTCGAAGGTTCCACGAAACTGACTTATAGCAAACCGGGCGATTATACGGTTACTCTGACTCTTGAAAATACGCTCGGGGCCGATACCAAGAGCTATCCTGTATTCAAAGTAGGCGATGTAGACGGTGTAGAAGAGAGCATGGCCGGTGAGTTGCGCACGTATACCGTAGAGGGTATTCTCTTTGTAGAATTTGCCGAGGACGGAGACTACCAAGTGGGCGTGTACAATGCCTCGGGAATGCTTGTCGCACAGAAAGATGCCGCTGTCGTAGCCGGTCAAAACATGAGCATCTCTCTCGGAGCCAAAGGCGTTTATGTGGTGAAGGTGATGAAAGAGGGCAAGGTGGTTCGTACGGTCAAAGTGTTGAATCGTTGATGTAATCTCTCACTTTCTTTTTAAGAGGGTGATCTCAATAGCGGACCGAGCCCTATCATTTAGGGTTCGGTCCTTTTAACAAATTTTTAATCGGTAGAAAATTTATTTTTTTTGCGATTATTTTTAATATTAATATATCATGAAAAAGAGTTATTCGATTTTTTTATCTACACTGTTTTGTTTTTTGTTTTGTAGTTTGAGCGCACAGGATGCGCAGTTGAATGCGGCGAGTCGTAAAGTGATTATCGAGGCTCCGGCAGAGCCCGGTACTCATTTGGAGGTGGCTTATAGGCCTGCGGGTTCTTTTTTCCCGAGTTATGTGCAGTCGGGGCAGCAAGTAGACGTGGGTACTACGCTTATCATCGATGCTTATTCTGATAATCCGACCAAATTGCCGTTGGTTGCCGTACGGGTGAACGGGGAAGAAATCGAAAAATCGGGATCGGGATATACGTATGTTATACCCGAAGGCGAAGGGGATATTGTGATTTCTGCGGAATTCGGTCTTCTTTACCAAGTAGATTTCTCTTATTCCTTGAACGGGCGCATAGAACTTTATGCGGCGGGTTCGGAAGAGCCGTTGACGACGGGAACTCGTGTGAACGGGAATGTGGAGATAACGGTGAAAGTTATTCCGGACAGCGGATGCGATTTGCTTTCTCTCGTCGTGAACGATGAAAATGTAACCGGCCAACTCGCGAACAATGAGTATAAGTTCGTATTGAAGAAAAACACTTCAATTACGGCGGCCTTCCAGAAAGCCTATCGTCTGACGGTGGAACCGTTCGAGCATGGTAGTATGCGGGTGGCTATTTCTGATAAAGGAGATTTGAGCGATGTACCGTCGGACGGTAAGATTTTTGATGGGCAAACGCTTATCTTGTGGTGGCCGACAGTCGAAGAAGGGTATGAAGTAGGTTCCGTATTGATGAACGGGACAGATATAACGGAGCAGTTTTTCTCAGGAACGTATAACCATGTGGTGAAAGGCGATGTGAACGTTACCGTGACGATCCGAAAAAAAACGTATGGATTGACGGTTAAGGATTTCGTGGGAGGTACGATAAAAGCGGAATTCGAAGATGAGGGGGTAGTGACCGATGTGTCGGCCGGTGGCAGAGTACCGGAAAATGCGACCTTGAAAATTTATGAACCGGTACTTGATGAAGGATACGAATTGGTTTATGTGTCGCTGAACGGATCGGATATTAAGGATCAGTTTAAAGATGGTATCTATTCGCTGACGATGAAAGAAGATGTGATGCTTGTTGTAAAAGCCAAAGAAATCGATAAAATGTTCAAACTGACTATCGATGAAATCGAGGGTGGCAGCATAGATGTACAAGTGTATGTCGGTGGAGATTTGGCCGATGTCCCGGCCGATGGGAACATCAAGAACGGAACCATGCTGATGATTTCCGAACCGGTGCTCGAAGACGGTTACGAATTGGTTTCCGTCATGTTGAACGAAGAGGATATAACCGCTTTGTTCGAGGAAGGCGTGTATTTCCATACCATGCGTCAAGATGTGACGATCTCCGTAAAGACCAATTATGTTTCGGGCGTGGAAGAAGAACAGGCCGATCGGGTGAGAATTTATCCTAACCCGTTTGCAGAAAGTTGCGTGGTGAGCGGTGTTGCCGCAGGTACATCGGTTCGCGTGTTCAACATGACGGGAGCTTGTGTGTTCTCGAAAGTCGCCGGAACGGGTGAGACCGAAATTCGTTTGTCGGGACTTGCTTCGGGTGTCTATATCTTGAAGTTGGAGAAAGACGGCGACAGCTCTTGCCATAAACTGATTCGGAAGTAAGAGCCGATTTCTCGGTCGATAGTAGAATTTTTTATTCGATAAACTTGTAAATAGGGAAGGGGAGTGCAACTATGGCACTCCCCTTTTTTTGACGGAGGGGTTGAGAAGATTACATAAGAGTTTTTTGATTGCAGGTTTTAACCCCTCCGTCCTTCGGCCACCTCCCCTATATTTTGTGTTGCAAAACACAGGGGAGGAGTGAGACATCTTTGTTCTATTGTTGTTTCGGCTTCTCCGTTACTACGTACCGTCTCTCCTATATTTTGCTTCGTGCCACCCCGCCATGCCGCGGGACACGGCAGGGTGAGGAGGGGGTGAATGCCCTGTAATGCCACAGGACATGGGAGAGGTTGAGATGTATTCCGCTTTTGCCCCTTACACTGATTTTATAAGCGACACAGAGGAAGAGGGGTAAAAGAGGTATTTTTATTCGGCAGTCCGCCGAATTTGTTTTTGTATTCAATTTGTATTATTTTCGCCATATGTCATTACCTGTGTATTTTGCTCCATTGCAAGGTTATACCGATGTGGTTTATCGTAAGGCACATGCCGCTTTATTCGGTGGCATCGCCGCTTATTATACCCCTTTTGTGAGAATCGAGAAGGGAGATTTCCGACGGAAGGATTTACGAGATATAGACTTTGAAAACAACCGGGGTGTGCCGGTCGTTCCGCAGGCGATAGCCTCAGAGTCCGATGAACTGAGACGTATTGTGGATTGTATGGCTTCTCTTGGCTATACTCGGGTCGATATAAATTTAGGGTGTCCTTTCCCGATATTGGCTTATCGTCATAAGGGGTCGGGTATATTGCCGTTCCCTGACGAGGTAGAGCGATTGTTGCGGCCTTTGGAATCGTATGACTCTTTGGAATTTTCGGTGAAGATGAGATTGGGGTGGGAGGAGCCTTCGGAGGCATTGAGGCTATTACCTCTGCTTGAAAGTTTGCCTTTGCGGCAAATCACGCTTCATGCCCGACTGGGGAAACAGCAGTACAAGGGTTGTGTGGATATGGAATCTTTCGGTCGGTTTTACGATGCTTGTCCTATTCCGTTGGTTTATAACGGAGACTTGACCACGGTAGAGGAGATGGTTGCCGTGGAGCGGGAGTTTCCCCGGTTGTCGGGGCTTATGGTCGGCAGAGGATTATTGGCGAAACCGTGGCTGGCAGAGGAATATGGAAATGAAAATTTTTCGAGTGAGAACTTTTATTGCAGGGTGGCTTCGTTGCACGAGCGTGTTTTTACCGATTATAAAACTCTATTGCAAGGAGAACATCAGTTGTTGACTCGTATGATGTCGTTTTGGGAGTATCTTTTACCAGATATGGAGAAGCGATTGAGAAAGCGTTTATCAAAGTCCCGGAATGTAAAAGATTATACAGAGGCCGTAAACTTGCTCTTTTCTTCGTTGGAGGGAAAAAATTAAAACTGCCTTCGACCTATTTTACAGAAAAATTGTTATCTTTGAAACAAGTCCAAGATGGGATGCGGTTCGGCATAGCCAAATCGGAAATGAAATTTCCGTTTGTCTCTGCGCTCACCTTTCGCTATCTTTGGCAAAAGTCACTAAAAATTGGAGCCCTATGGAAAAAGAGATCGTATTATATCGTACATTCGATTCTCCGGTCGAAGCAAATATCGTAAAAGATGTATTGGAGACAAACGGAGTTCCATGTTTTTTGTCCAACGAGATATTTTCGAGTGTCTTGCCTTTGACAAATTCGGAAGTGGGAGCCATCAGGCTGAATGTCTTTGCCGAAGACGTGGAGAAGGCCGATACTATTTTAAGTACGACACAACTTCCTGAATCGGAAAAGTAGCAGGGTCTGAGTAACCTGTTTCGTTTTTTTAGTACCCATAAAAATCGAAACAGCTTTTATGCCGCTTGTTTTATCGGTTTCGAATTATTCCCGGATAGTTCGGACGAAAAGGTTTGTTTAATTTTGAATCCGGTAAAGGCGATGATCATAGACATTAACGGGCTTAGCAGATTGAAAAAGCAATAAGGCAGATAAGTGAGAGTGCTTACTCCGAGAACGGTCGCTTGTGTCATTCCGCAAGAGTTCCACGGAATCAATACCGATGTTACAGTGACCGAATCTTCCACGGTACGGCTGAGGAGCCGGCTTTCCAATCCTCTATTCTTATATAGTTCTTTGAAGAGGTTTCCGGTCAGTATGATGGACAGGTATTGGTCGGCCGTACAAGTGTTGAAAAAAAGTCCGGAGGCGACGGTGGAGCATACGGCACTTTTCGGTTTACGGACGAAACGGACGAAAACGTCGGTAATACTACGGATCATACCGCTTGCCGACATGACACCACCGAAACACATGGCGCATATAATGAGCCAAATGGTATCCATCATGCCTCGCATTCCCCGGGTGGCGACGAGCGCATCGATTTCGGGTTGTCCGGTCGATAAAGAGGTGCTGCCGAATACGGAAGTCATCAAGGCTTTGAATCCGGTAGTGAAGTCTAGGGTTTCACCTTGTGCGATTTGCAGGAGAATATGAGGTTGGAAGATGAGTATGCATATTCCTGCAATGACCGAGGATATAAACAGTGTGATAATGGTGGGAAGTTTTATGAGTATAAGGATTCCTGTAATGACAGGAACGAGGAGAAGCCAGAGCGATAAATTGAATTTTTGCGCTAATGTATCGGCAAACAGGGCTGTTTGTTCGTGAGCGACATTTCCCTTTAAGAATCCGGCAATCGTAAAAATTATCAGCGTAATGATTATCGAGGGTACTGTCGTGACGAGCATATAGCGTATGTGTGTGAAAAGTTTTGTCCCGGTGGTGGACGAAGCGAGCACTGTCGTATCGGAGAGCGGAGAGATTTTATCACCGAAATAAGCCCCCGAAATGATAGCGCCGGCAATCCACCCAGCTTCGAATCCTTGTGCCTTTCCTATTCCGAGCAAGGCCACGCCGATGGTGGCGATGGTTGTCCAAGAGCTCCCGGTAATGACGGAAACGATGGCGCAGATGAGACAGCAAGATGCCAAGAATATCTGAGGTGTGAGCGTGTGTAACCCGTAGTATATGAGCGTGGGAACTACGCCACTGAGCATCCATGTGCCGGAAATGGCTCCGATGAGTAGTAAGATGATAATGGCCGGTGTCACTTTCTTTATGTTTTTAGCCATGCCTTCTTCGAGAGAACTCCATTTATAATTGTATTTTATCATGGCTATGCCTACACATACGGACGAAGCGATCAGAAGCGATACTTGGCTTCCTCCTAAAAGGGCATCTCCACCGAAGATAGGGATAACCATAGCCAACAGTGCGACAAGAACGAACAATGGAATCAGTGAAATAACGGGAGTGGGTATTTTGCTTTTTTCGTCCATATTATTTTTCTTTTTATTCGAGCTTGCAAAGGTAATCATAATGCATATATATTACCTTTATTTTCTTCTATTTTTGAATAAATAAACAGTAATTATTGTATGTATAAATATTTATTCATTTTTGAATAAAAAAGAGGATTGTCGGTATTCTACTTTTTCGACGGTATGTAGATTGGAATGCTTTGTTTGGAGAGAAGTGTAAAAATCGAGCGGAAATTCAGAAATTGAATCGAAGTCCGGCTTGCAGATTGATGTTAAAGGGTTTTTCTTTACGAATAGTCGAAATGTCCGATCCATCGTCGAAGTAATAGACGATACCGGGCTCGGCATAGAGGCTTATATGCGACGCCAGTTTGAAAGAGATTCCGGCCGATGCCGATACGGACCACTGCAATTGGTTTATATGCAGAGTCTCGTCGTTGGAAAACGGCGGACGATTGTTCATTTCGTATTGTGCGGAGAGTTCTCCGTGAACACATTTTTCCAACATTCCGCCTCCCGATAGGTAGAGATTGAAATAGCGCTTTTTTAAGAAATTCCAGTTTAGTTTTAACGGTATTCCCAAATAGTGTAGTTGCTGGTTTTGTGTATAGTATGCAGCTCCTCCGGCAGTCAAGTTGGACGAAAGATAGGTATATACAAGTCCCGTTTCTAATGCCAGTCGATTGTTCAGTTCTTTCTGGACTGTAATTCCAACCGATACGGGAAAGTGGTGTTTAATGTCTGTTTTGGGTTGGCTATTGATATTTTGCAGCATGATATGTTGGTAGGGTGTTGTTACCGGCCCTTCGGAGTTCGAAAGATTTTTTTTGGAAGGGAGACTTGCCATTTCGGCAGAGGCATAAGGGGCTAAATTGCTGAATCCATTTCGATTGTCGGCTGACGCGATTAGGTTATTCCCCAGAGATACGCCCAAAGACCAAGTGCTTTTAGGTTTGGTTTGTGTATGCGTATGTATGGTTGTCGTGTTGGTATTCTCGTTTCTCGATGGAAACAAGCTAGTCTGTGCGTTGTCTCGTTTTTTCTCCGGAGTTGATTTTTCCGGTTCGGAAGATTCCCGTTGTTCGATGTGTCGCGATTCGTTTATTTGAGATGGCGTATGGTTTTCCACATCGGTACGGTCGGGTGTTTGCGGTGCTCGTATCGGTTTATAAGATTGGGCTATTATATCGAGTGGTTCCTGTTTTATCGAGGGTACAGTATTTTGCATTCGAGATACTTCCATTTGCTCCGAGCCGGATATTTTTGTTTGAAGCGGGAGATTATTTAAGTCGGTAGTCGGACGGAGGAATTGTAACCCGATAAAAGTACATAACAAAAGTGTAATACAAGCGGCTGCCCACCAAATGGTTCTTTTCCGAAGGGGGATACGACGTGGAGCGAGCTCTTTGGAAAGTTCTTCCCAAACTTCTGGCGGAGGAGTAACCGAATATTCATCGAGCTGCTCTTTCCAGCTGTCTGTCCAATTTTTAGTTTTATCCGTTTTCATATTGTGCCCAATATTGTTTAACTCGATTCATCAATATCGTTCGTGCCCGATGTAATTGTGATGAGGAGCTTTTTTCGTTTATATGAAGCAGGTTTGCAATTTCTTTATGTGATTTGTTCTCGAATGTGAACAGATTGAATACCGTGCGGTATCCGTCCGGCAATTCCGAAATGAATCGAAGAAGCGTTTCCTGAGGTATGTTTTTTACGATTTTGTCGTCGTCTTCATTTTCCGGGTCGGCTATTTCGGGAGCGGTTTCGATGTCGAGCTCGATATGTTGTGTTTGCTTGCGAATCGCTTCTAATGCTGTATTTACCATAATACGGCTCAACCATGCTTTTAATGAGCCTTCGCCTCGGTAGAAAAATTTATCCAAAGAGGTAAAGGCTTTAAGGAACCCGTCATGTAAAAGATCTTTGGCGAAATCTCTGTTCCCGGAGTAACGGATACAAAGTGCGAACATTTCACCGGCATAGCGTTGATACAGCTCGTTCTGTGCCGTCATATCTTTCCGCTTGCAACACTCTACCAGCTCTGCTTCGTTCATTTTTTGATGATTCCTGTTATTTATTAAATGTAACGATGTAAAAATACTGCATGATAGGTGATAGAAAAATTGTTTTTAACTCTTTAACAAAATTCGGTGCAGTATTTTTGAATGGTTTACGTTTACCTCATAAAAGTGGATAAATTAAAAAACAGACGAATATGAAAATGAAAAAGTTTTTATTGGTAGGATTATTAGGTGTTGTGACATTGTGCGGGCTGTCGTCTTGTGACGATGATGACGATGGCGGATACGTTCCGTTTTCCTATGCGGTGGGCGATATGGTCGTAAAAGACGGGAGTGAGCCATATATCCAGTTGGATAGTAAGCAAACACTTTTCCCGTCGAATGGCAGTCGTTTGCCTAATTATTTGTTGAAAGATGGAAAACGGGTAATCGTGAACTTCTCTTTTCTCGAAGGACAGCGGGAGGGATATGATTATTATATTCTTATCAATGATATAGATTCTGTGTTGGTTAAGAATGTTATTCCCATCACTCCTGAAACGACCGATAGTATCGGTAACGATCCTGTGAATGTGTTGGATATGTGGACGAGCGATAAGTATCTGACGGTTCAGTTTGAAATGCGAGGTCTTGGTCGCGAGAAACACATGATTAATTTGGTTAGGAATTATTCTTTATCTCCTAATCCCGATGGAGACGGTTATTTACAGTTGGAGTTGCGTCATAATCGTTTGAATGATCCTGAGATAGACCATATTTTATGGGGGGTGGCTTCGTTTAGATTGGATGATTTGAAACTGGAAAATCCCGATTTGAAAGGGTTGAAAATAAAAGTGCGTAGTCCTTATGGAACGGAAGTTCGTACTTGTGATTTCGAGAAGGAGGATTCAGGAGAGGATGCAATTTCTGGAACTCAGGAGAAGAGTGTTTCTACTTATGTCCGATAGAAATTGATAGTTAAGTAAATAGGTGTTGATTGCCGGGAGCAGAATGGATATTTTGCTTCCGGTTTTTTATTGTGAAATAAGGGCTTATAAGTTTTTTGGATAGGTACAAAAAAAAATTGATTGTCTCACGACAACCAATCTTTGTTAACCTTAAATCTAATACCATGAAAAACACATTGCAAATATAGGGGTAAATATGTTCTCAAACATAATATTTAGACAATAATTTTCTTGGATTTAATTTGTTTTAACTAATGTAAATCGATTTGGTCGTAAATGTATACGGTCTTTAACATTTTGGCGAGACTGTAAACAAATATTCGCTGTTCCCGGATATTTCCTTATATTAGAATGAGATAGAAATAATTCAAAAAGGGGAAAAGGATTTGTTTGTTTTATCCTTTTCACATTTTTCGTTTGTGGTATCGGACGAGTTTGTTAAAGATGGACTGTATTCGGTATATCCAAATAAATTTGTTTCTGCACTTGGTTTACATTATCTTTGTCATAACGAAGATAGGATGTGGTTCGACATAGCTAATTCGGAAATGAGATCCCCGTTTGCCTCTGCGCTCACCTTTCACTATCTTTGTCTATTGTTGTACGAGTGGTAAGAATTAAAATAGGTATTAGATTAATACCCGATTAAATGAAAAATAAATGAAGGTTGCCGATTTGATAAAGAATAGCGGGAGTACAGGATTTTCATTTGAAATATTGCCTCCATTAAAGGGTAGCAGTATCGAGAAATCTTTTAAAGCGATAGACACGCTACGGGAATTTGCGCCGTTATATATTAATATAACCACACATCGCAGTGAATTGGTTTATAAGGATACCCCCGATGGGTTGTTTCGCCGGGTCTCGGAACGTAGTCGTCCCGGTACAGTAGCGGTAGCGGCAGCTATAAAAAATAAATATCAGATACCCACTGTTCCTCATCTCATATGCAGTGGCTTTACAGCTCTCGAAACAGAATATGCTTTAATAGATTTGAATTTTTTGGGGATATGCGATTTGCTTATTTTGAGAGGTGATAAGGCTAAGCATGAGAATCGATTTATCGCTGCTTCCGGTGGATATGAACATGCTATTGAATTGGAGCAGCAGGTGAATCGTTTTAATGAGGGTTATTTCATAGATGGCACTCGAATGGATTTGGTCAGTACAAGGCAATTTTCATACGGAGTGGCGGGTTATCCCGAGAAACATGACGAATCTCCTAATCCCGACGAGGATATGAAGTGGTTGAAGGCAAAGGTGGATGCGGGAGCCGACTATATAGTTACCCAGATGTTTTTCGATAACGAAAAGTTTTTCTCGTTTGTAGACCGTTGTCGGGCAGCAGGGATTACCGTACCCATTGTCCCGGGATTGAAACCTATCTCGAAGGCTTCGCAATTGACATTGTTACCTCGTGTATTTCACGTAGATATACCCGATATGCTGGTTCGGGAGATTGTTAAGTGTAAAGACGATTCGCAGGTTAAGCAGGTAGGGATAGATTGGTGTACAGCTCAATCGCTCGAATTGAAAGCGAAGGGAGTACCCAGTATTCACTATTATTCACTTATGGCGGTCGATAGTGTTTATCAAGTGGCGAAGTCGGTTTATTAACGGAGGGATCGCGCGATGTTTTTTAAAGACGTTATCGGACAGGAGGAGGTAAAGCGAAGACTTTTACGTTCGGTTGACAATGATCATGTGGCTCATGCCCAGTTGCTTTGTGGACCGGAGGGTGTCGGTAAATTTGCTATGGCTATGGCTTATGCCCGGTATATACATTGCACGAATCGTCAGAATGGGGATGCTTGCGGTGTATGTCCGTCTTGCCGGCAACATACGGCTTTGACTCACCCGGATTTGCATTTTGTATTCCCGATGGTCAAAGTGGATAAGAAGAAACGGATATGCGACGATTATTTGCCCGAATGGACTGAGTTTTTGAAGGAGAATACCTATTTCGGGATTGATTCATGGTTGAGGTATATTAATGCCGATAACAAGCAGGCCGTAATTTATGGAGAAGAGAGTGAAAGTATTTTGCGGAAGATGTCTTTAAAGAGCTATGAATCTCCGTATAAAATAATGATTATATGGCTGCCGGAACGCATGAACGACACTTGCTCCAATAAATTGTTGAAATTGCTGGAAGAGCCTTATCCCGGTAGTGTGTTTTTGTTAGTCAGCAATAATCCCGATAGAGTGCTGGGGACTATACGTTCGCGTTCGCAGCTTATCGAGATTCGCTCTTTGTCCACATCGGTTATAGCCGAGGCGTTGCAACGCCGGTATGGGATAACGGAGCAGGATGCTGTTTCGGTGGCCCATGTCGCAGAGGGTAATTATTTGAAGGCTTGCGAGTCTCTTCAATTGAATGAGGAGAATAAATTATTTTTCGATTATTTTGTACAGGTCATGCGTTTGGCCTATGCTCGGAAAATAAAGGACTTGAAGATATGGAGCGAAGAAGTGGCCGATTTGGGGCGCGAGCGTTTGCGCCGATTTCTTTCCTATGCCCAACGAATGATACGTGAGAATTACATCTATAATTTGCATGTTCCTGCATTAACCTATATGAATCGGGAAGAGGCTCAATTTTCTTCGCGTTTCGCTCCGTTTATTCATGAACGTAATGTACAGGCTATCATGAAACATTTGAGCGATGCCGAAAATGATGTCGGGCAGAATGCTAATGCCAAGATTGTTCTTTTCGATCTATCTATAAAACTTATTATGCTGTTGAAAAGCTGATGAGGAGTCGTGATGTGAAATGAATGTAGAAGAATTTAGGGAATATTGTCTTTCGTTGAAGGGTGTGGAAGAGAAGATGCCTTTCGTGAATGTTGCCGACCGATATAGCCGTGATGTTTTGTGTTTCTATGTGGGCGATAAATGGTTTTGTTTTGTGAATGTCGAGGTGTTCGATTTTTGTTGTATTAAATGCGACCCAGTGGAATCGGGCGAATTGCAGGCTTGTTATATGGGAGTAAAGCCGGGGTGGCATATGAATAAAAGGCATTGGATTAGCGTTTACTTTAATCGAGATGTTTCGGACGAGATGGTCAGGAAGTTGGTGAAGAAATCTTATGATATGGTTGTCAAGTGTTTGAATCGTAAGGAGCGGGAAAGACTATTATAGAGGAATATGTCTATTTTTTTGAAAAAACAGGTCTTTTTCTATTGAAAAAATATTATCTTTGCCGTCCCAGATAGAAAACACTGGGAAACTACCACTGGGGCTGACCGGTTTTGACAGCGGGTAGAAGTGGTGGGTAAGCATGCAGAGCGTTGTTGCCCCGCTCTATAATATCAGACAACAAAAATTTAACTGGCGAAAATAACTACGCTCTTGCTGCTTAATCGAAGTACAGTAGATTAGCTTAATCTCCGCAACAGTTGTGGAGACAAGACATCACCCGGTTGCTGTTGTTCCGAAGCGTTCCGAAACGGTGGTGCAATAATATCGGAAATAGTCAGAGGCCAGTTTCGAGCTGATGATGAAAATTTAGAAACTAAGGTGCAGATTGGTGGCTTCGGTCTTGTCTGTACCCGACAATCAAAGCGAAGATAAGCATGTAGAAAGCTCATTAGTTCCTCGTTTGGACGAGGGTTCGAATCCCTCCAGCTCCACGATAAGCATTAAGAGACAGTGAATGCTAACGGATAGTACTGAATTGAAAAGGTTCTGTCCGTTTGTTGTATCTGTTGAGTGTTTTTAAAGTCTTTCTTTCATATCGTTGTTGAGAAGTCTTTTAATATTGTGAAAAATAAAAGAGCGATGGCTGGTAAAAAAGCAAACAAGAAACAGGTGCACCCACATCTTTCGGGTGTACAAAAAGCCGTAGTGTCTTTTGCTAATATGTTTGAGAAAAACCGTCGTATAAATCGAGAGGCGCAACGAGTCATTAAAAGAAAAACACCTCAAAAAGTCAGGACTTTACTTTATGGGAAAAGAGGTAGGAGGATTGAAGAGCGTTTCTTCTGTGTTGTCTGTGGAAGTTCTTATGGGGAGGGGTGGAGATATAAATTGGAGGAGGATACCTATTTGTATTTGTGTTCTCGGTGTAAAGAGGTCGTTCGGCCACAGTTGACGGTAAAAGCCATATATTCATCGAATTTCGAAGTTCAAAGGAAAAAGCATTGAGGTTAGTTATTGTAGTGGATAGCCGATAAGTTTACTATAAAAAAAGAATCCATATATGTATATGGATTCTTTTTTACATTATCCCCAATTCTTATTTCACTCGTTCATAATAGGGGAGACGATCGAGGGGGACATCTATCTCTATTTTTTTCGGACCCTTGAATGTTTTTCCTTGATCGTCGAGCCATGTGCCTTTGGGAAGATTAACGGTACGATGAGTGCCTTCGGTAATCATGGGGGCTATCATATATTTGTCACCGAGCATGAACTGATCTTTGCATTCGGTGAATCCGCTATGTGGAAAACTGTATTCCATGTGGCGCAAGATAGGCTCTCCGGTCTCGGCGGCATGACGGGCACATTCATAAATGTAGTCGCCCATCGTGTGATGTAGCTGTGCGTATCGTGCACAGATTTCCATATTCTCACGATTGAGGATTCGCCACGGGGCAACTGAAAATTGCATCATGGGCATGAGGGCATGGACTTGGCATGATCGTACAATGAGTTCTTGGTTAAATTCGTCTTCTTTAATATCGAGAAAAGAGGCGAATTGTCCACCTCCAATCATATCGGGACAGGCATAGGGATAACCGAGCATACCGCAAATTGCCATGTTGGGTATAAGCATGGATACGGCATACCACGAATAGTCTTTGTCTCCTATGCGTTGCACTAATGGCAGGCCTCCGGTTTTCCAAGCGGCTCGAAATTCATTGAAAGGGTAGGAAAGTCCCAGCTCGGCCCATCGTTGGGAGAAAATGTTTTGGTCGGCATTCTTGTCGTAGTAGTCGTACTCTCCGTTAGCCAAGATGACTATATCGCCTGCGTCGAATTTGAACCCGTCGATTCCGTATTTTTCCATACATTCGTTTAGGGTTTGTTTTAGTGATTCGACAGCTGCCGGATTGGTCATGTCGTAGCATGCGCTATATCCGTTCCACCAATTTACAACGGCTGGTGTGCCGTTTTTGTTTTTCAGGAGAAATCCTTTGTCTGCCAAATCTCTGAACTCGGGAGAATCGGCCGATACAAAGGGAGAAATCCAAAGCATGACTTTGAATCCGAGCCGGTGCAATTCGTCTGTCATGGCACGGGCATCGGGGAATTTTTCTGCTTTAAATTCGAAGTTTCCATAATAGCGTTGCCAGTTGTCGTCGATCATCAAGATTCCTTTGGGGAATCCGTTCTCGATGATGTTATGAGCGTAGTTCAGAATGTCTTCTTGATTTTGATTATACATGAGTTCTATCCATGTATTGTATTGTGGTTCTTTAAAAAAGAGTGCTGGCGGAGTTTTTCCGTTTGCCGGGAAATGTGTTTTTGAGGCATGAAGATAGGCATCGCGAAGGTTTTTCCCAGCGGTTGTCACTTGTGGGGATTCGTGATCTGATTCGATAACGAGTGTGTCGTTTACCAAGCGGAAACGGAAAGGTTCGTCACTCCATACATAACGTCCTTGCGAAGATAGGAGCAGGGGAGAGGTTTCGTTATTAAAATTGACTTTTGCCAAATCATAGAGGGGGGTATTCGATGCAAAGGGCATTTCGTTACCTATTCCCACGAAGCAGCCCCACCATTTTTCATTATCGATGGGTGCGATGTGTTTGGTGTATGGTTGGGCTTGTAGAAGAAAAAATGAACCCAGAAGGAAAGTGAGTAATGGTATTTTTTTCATGATAAAATATATTAATGTGTGCACGAATCTACAAAATTTTCATGAATCGGCAAAATACTTTATTTCTGCTCTTTATATTGAGGTAGGGGAGATATGGGTAGGAATATGTCATAAATCGAAGTAGTGAAGTATTCTTTTTAGTTTTGTCTTGTTCTTTTTTGGGGTTAAAAAACAAGAGAGGTAATGCATGATTTGCAGCATCACCTCTCTTTATGTGGTTTATTTCTCTTATAGATTTTTATTTCTTGATAAATTTCATGGCTTTGTCTGTATTACCCATCGTTATTTTAACGATATAACAGCCTTTCGTCAAATCGGCTATATTTATAGGGGCTTCTTCTGTAACTTTAACCAATTTGCCTGTCAAATTATATATGGCAATGGTAGTATTTGCGTCGATACCGTTTACATAAAGTATTCCGTCTTGGTAGTAGAGCGATATGGACTTTATGTTTTCTTTGTCTATGCCTACAATCGTCCCGAATGTTACGTTATAAGTATGGTTGCTGTCTATGGCTCCTATTTCGTAAATATTGTTACTAATTTGGTCTAACAGCGATTCTCCATTGGAAGAAGTGAAAGTTTCTATCTTATAATTTTCTTCGGGGATAAAAGTTAGTTTGACAAATGTGTTGTTTAGAATTTCGGAACCACTGGCATATACATTACTTTCGTCGTCGGAGATGGTGACAGAACCATTCCCGGTAACATTGCAAGTAACTCTCCATGTCGGTATTTTCGAGAACACAGCACATATTGTCATATTATCGGAAACTGCGTTTACTGTATATATGTTTTCTGCAAGTTCGCCTATCTTTTCTTCTTCGTTCACGAGGAATGACGTTAATTCATATCCTTCGTTTACGGTTACTTTGAAAGTTAGTTTTGATCCTCGTATAATTTCAGAACCGAATGCGGTCGCTTCTTCGGCATCATTAACGAACATTTCGACGTTACCACCGGTTGCGGTCGTATTGGTTACGATTACTTTATTGGAGAATACCACTGTTACTTCTGTGTCATCTTCGATGACAAAAGTCGTTCCGCTATTTACTTCGCCATTTACCAATACTTGCGATAATACATATCCTTCTTCCGGTTCGGCTATGACTGTCAATGCGCTGAACTGGTCTACCGCTCCACTTGTTACTTCTTCATTTTTAGCATTAACTACTTTGAATGTTCCCCCTTCGGTGGGTTGAGTGATGGTGAGATTATTGGTTGGGAATGTATGACCGGCTACGATTTGTACTTGAATAAAGTCGCAAGTATAAACTTCTGCGCCCCAGTGGGGAGCACCAGTATGTACCTCGGTTGTACCTTCTACTACACCGGCGGGACAGCTACCGAATGTTCCTTTGTTTTCCAATTCGGCTTCCGAATCATTTTCGATTTTGTAATAGGCCACTAATTCTTCGGGCATATTCTCTTGGGCGTAACCGCCGCGAATGGATTCCTTTACTTCTTTTTCGGTCAATGTTTTTGTCCATACCTGAACTTCGTCCACATAGCAAGAGAATCCGCCGTTCCCCACGAAGAACACACACTCGTCTTGCAATAGACCAATACCATGACCTTCTTGTGTTCCTCCTTCTACGATTGTCCCTAAATCGCCAGTTCCTAATAATTTCCCGTTTTTGTATAGTTTGATTTCTTTATTGGTGTCATCGACTGTTACGGTAATAAAAGCCCATTCATCGGCAGTGAGCGTAGCGTTGGTGGTCACTTCGGCTATTCCCGGGCAGTTGCCTTTGTCTTTCCATGCGCGAGCTTTCATTTTCAGGACTCCGTTTTCGAGTACAACGCCAAATGTTCCTACGGCTCCATAGTAAGGTGCTTGTCCGTGTCCCATTACTTGCCCGTTTGTACTAACGGTTTTCACCCAAGCGGACATTGTGAAATTGCGGGCACGATGGTCTGAACCTGTTATATTACCATTATTCCATGAGTTATTCTCTCCATTTGTGTGTTCGCCTAATACTTTATCATCAAAACGGAATTGGTATTTATTATTACCACTTATTGCAGGGACTAGTACGGCTTTGGGACCTTCGACTTGGAATGAGACTGTGACGGTCGTATTTTCGTTCACCGTGTAATTATCTCCGTTGGTGAAATCGGATCCGTTTACTTGGAGGGAGAGAATTTCATAACCGGGATCGGCAGTAGCCGTAATTGTCAATACCGTACCTTCTTTTATACCGGTGTTCTCTCCTGTGGTAAGGGGGTCGGAACCGTTCATTACGCTTAGTTGTCCATTTTCTACCAGAGTCGGTAGCGTAACTGTGTAATAAGTAATATCGGTCAAGTTGACAACGATAGTCGTGTTTTCTGTTACCGTGAAAATGTATGATCCGTTTTCTTCTGCTTCGGCTGGTTGCCCGTTAATCAGTACGGATTCTATCTTCTTGTTTTCTGGCAATGAATTGAATGTTAGGGTTAATTCTGTGCCAGAGGCTATCGATTCTAAGTTCTCGATAACTTCTTCTCCTGCTGTAATTTGATAATCTACTCCTTCGTTGACAGTAATTGTTACTTTATGCATAACGATTTCGACAAATGAAACAGAGATAGTTGCATCTTCCGTTACAGTATATGTCCCACCGTTTTCAATCGGTTGACCGTTGATATTCAGGGATTCCAAACAATAATTATCGGCAGGTGTCGCCGTTATGGTTAAAGTAGTCCCCGATGCTACGGTATTTTCTCCTGCCGAAAGAGGAGTCTCGTCGTTGGTCACGCTCAGTGTCCCGTTTTGTACTTCTGTGGGTAATGTAACTGTATAGCTACCGGTAATTGTACGTCCTTCGGCTAATGTGGGGGCATATTCCGTAAAAGAGGTTTGCGAGATATATCCTCCGTCGGAACTTGTTTGTCCTCCACCTAATTTAGTATATTTGGCGGTTGTAGAAGATTGGGCAGAATCGACGACTTTGTTGGAGAATTGTCCAGTTGTACCAGGGGTAACTTCGTTGAAGTCATACCATACGGTTAAACTCGACAGGTTTTGGGGATTTTCGTAGGCTTGTGCAACTTCCTGAGCCGTCAAGGCTTTGTTGAAGAATTGGAATTCATCGCAGAGACCCGAAAACCCGAATCCTCCTAAGAAAAAGATGCAGGGATCGTCTCCAAAAAGTTCCAATTGTTTGGTGTTATTTTTTGTCGTTACGAGAACTCCATCTTTGTATACACAAACATCAAAATTACTGTTATCATAGACGAGGGTGAGGTAGGTCCATTCGTTTAATGCTACTGCGATATTCAAAGTGGAAGTTACCGTATTACTTGCACCAGAAATGATTTTAAGAGTTCCCGTTTCAGTGGTGGCTAAAATCAAACTTCCGTTATAATTTGTGTGTGCTTGGGCGCCGTGTCCCATAATCACATTTCCTTTGTTATTGCTACCGCTGTTCATGAATCGATCCATCTTCACCCAAGCTGAAATAGTGAATGATTTGCCGGTACGGTCTGTGTCCCCACCGGAGCGGTCGCCTAAAATGGTTTCGGGAATTTGCAAGCGATAGCCGTTTACATTATTTGTACTGGCCTGAGGAATAGAAAGAGCTTTGTTCTCTTCGGCATAGCTATTAAGAAAAGGCAGAAGAGTAAACAATAAAGTGAATAACATGTAGTGTTTTTTCATGATAAACAAATATTTAATTAAACAAAAAGTAATTCTGAAAATTGAATGATATGTTTTTATTTTTTCATGATATGTATATACATATTTTTGAGCATTTTTTATGCGCTATATAATATTAACCTTAAATCGAGGGTTATCCCTAGTGAAAAAGTGAATTTTTTTTGAGAAAGTAGAAAATGAATACGATAAGAATCGTGCAGGTGAGATGTTCTTAGGAGCTTTTTTATCGTGTTAAGAGAACTATTATAGACCGATTGGCGATTGTTTGGCCATGTTACTCCCCCTCTCCCCCCCCTGTGTTTTGCTGCGCAAAATATAGGGGCGGTTTCCTCTGGACGGAGGAGTAGAAAATACAGGGGGAGGTGATAAGAGCTTGGTCATCTCTCCCTGTGCTCATCGCAGATGAGATAGGGGGAGTGCCCGATAGTGTTATGGGGCACGACAAGGAAGGAGTTCTAAAATATCTCCGATAATGAAAACTGAAATATCCCGTAGCATTACGGAGAACAGTGTTCGCAATAGGGGAGAGAATATACATGAACGATCCCCGTTAATTAACGACTGAGCCGTTAAAATACTTTTGGGAAGAAGAAAAATAAAAACGGAGTATCCAGTGAGGGATACTCCGTTTCAATATGCTGTCTAAAATATTTATTCAGCACTTTCGGATGCAGGAGCTGCATCTGTTGCAGGAGCTTCTGCAACGGCATTAGCTTCTTCTTCCGCTTTTGCAGCGGCTTCGGCTTCTGCCTTAGCGGCAGCCTCGGCTGCTTTTTTAGCAGCGACAACTTCGGCTTTTGCTTTGTTCTTTTCGGTTTCTTCTTCTAGACGTTTTTTAGCAGCAGCGTCTTTTGCGGCAGAAACTTTGGCTTTCTCAGCGTCAATAGCCGATTTTTTGTTCTTCAACCATGCTTCGAAGCGTTGTTCTGCAACCTCTTCGGTAAAAGCACCTTTTTTTACACCGCCCAATAAATGTTTTTTCATCAATACACCTTCTTTGGAAAGGATATTACGTACAGTGTCGGTGGGTTGAGCACCGGTTGTCAGCCAATACAAAGCTCTTTCGAAATTCAAATTTATTGTAGCAGGATTAGTGTTCGGATTATAAGAACCTATCCTTTCAATAAACTTACCATCACGTGGTGCCCTGCTATCGGCGATTACAATTTGGTAAAATGCGTAGTCTTTGTGACCAAAGCGTTGTAATCTGATTTTTGTTGCCATTTGAAATTTTTTAATTGGTTATTATTTGCATTAGCGGCGCAAAGATAGTATTTCTTTTTGAACCGTGCAAATAGGCGTGCGCCTAAATTTTTTTTGAGTATGAGATCATTTAGTCTCGGATAGCAAAACATCTTGCCATAGCTCGGCATTGAATCCGACCAAGACCTGTGAGTCTGTTACGAGAAGGGGACGTTTGATTAGTTTTCCATCGGAAGCCAATAGTTCTATCAGTTCTTTTTCGGGAATTGTACTAATGCGGTTTTTCAAATTTAGTTCTCTATATTTTTGTCCGCTCGTATTGAAGAATTTTTGTAAGGGTAAATTGCTGCGGGTTATCCATTCGGTTAGTTCCCCGACAGTGGGCGGTGTTTCGACGATGTGCTTCGATTCTATATCAATGTCGTGATCTTTTAGCCATTTTGCCGCTTTTTTACAAGTGCTGCACGAGGGGTATTGAAAAAATAAAATTTTATAAAAAAACAAATGACTCTTGCCTTTTATGATGATATCATATATAATTGTAATGTTATTAGTATGTGATTAAGTAGAAGGGGAGAACGTTTGTGAAGTTAGATATTGATTATAAGGCTATAGGACTGAGGATAAAGGCCGCTCGTGCCAGAAAAGGATTAACTCAGGGAAATATAGCTAATCTAACTGGTCTGTCAACTCCGCATATCAGCAATATAGAAACCGGTAATACTAAGCTTGGCCTGCCTACAATTATTCATCTGGCTAATGTACTGGATGTTTCTGTGGACGAGCTGCTGTGTGACAACATTCATCACAGTGAGCAGATTTACTGCAATGAGCTGGCTGACTTGGTTAAGGATTGTTCCGTAGATGAACTGCATATTATTTCTGAATTAGCAAAGGTCATCAAGAAGGCCGGTATTAACAGTGCCAAGAAGGTCAGAAAGCGCCGTACTAAGGCAGAGATGGCAGCAGCTAAGGCAGCTGAAGAAGCTGCAATGCAGATGGAAATTTAATATAGCTTATGTGCTACTGTAGCTCAGCTGGTAGAGCAACTGATTCGTAATCAGTAGGTCGCAGGTTCAAATCCCGTCAGTAGCTCCATTAAAAAATCAAGCACCCATGCGGGTTTCGCATGGGTGCTGTTTTTGTGTAAAGCTAGTACCGCAAGCAGCAAAAAAGGCCCTGCTTGGGCAGAGTCAACACGGCTACGATTGCCGCTAGAACTGCTCAAGCAGAGCCTTAATCTTGAGGAAAGTATAGCACAAGAATTGCCGAAAAGCAATTCTAAGTTCTCTCCTAGCATTAATTTTACTTCCGTATCCTAATATTATATTCTATGTTCGCTTAACGCACTATTTCAATGAAAATACTTGATAAAATTCAGATTAAGCACTATAATAGGCACATAAATTTCAGTAAAGAATATAAAAGGGGGTGCAAGTTCGCAAATGACACAATTAGAGAAAATAAGAAAAGCCAAATGTTTTCTTCAAGAGGATGTAGCTAAAGCTAGTGGAGTCAACACCAGCATCACGGATGTTGGTCCGAAACTAACTGTTGCTAACGACTCAAAGACAGAAAACAAAATCATAAATTTGCGTAAGTCTCTGAACACTTTAGCCAACGACGAGGGTGAAGAAATATCGCAATTTTTTCAAGCCAACCTAGACGCAGGCATTATTGATGAGGATATGCTGCATATTTTTGACGACTACATCAATGGCGAGGAGAACGCAATGGGCAAAGATACTAGCGATGAAGGCGAGCAGCCTAGCGACAAGGGCGGAGAACCCAGCGACAAGGGCGGAGAACCCAGCGACAAGGGCGGAGAACCTAGCGACAAGGGCGGAGAACCCAGCGAAGAACCAATCCCGCAGTTTTTTCAATCTATGATAGATAATGGATTTATGACCGCTGAACAACTGCAGGAGTGGAACAGCTACCTAGAGGACGAAAAAGGCGAAGAAAATGCAACGGACGTAGATGGCGACGACGGCGAGATTGAAAATCTGGTAAACACCCAAACGCTTGAAAAAGAAGCGAAGGCAGCTACCGAAGCCGAAGATAAGCTGATGAAAATAATCGACCTTCTTGGCGAGAAAGAGCAGAAGCAGGTTAAAACTCATCTTACAAAGCACCCGACCGACAAGGAGTTTGTGCTCGGTCTGTTAGGGAAGCACCCAAAACTTTTGTTCTCCGAGGTCTCAGATAAATCGTCAAAGAGCGGCACAAGGCTTATTTATTATGTTATCAGCGACGCCGATGAACGCCCCACGAGAATTGCAAAGATGCTGAAACCGCTGCTCTTTAAACTTCAAGTTTTAGAGAATGGCAGCGATGTTATCAGGAAACTCGACGAATACAACAAGGAACGCAAGAAAGTAGCAGACGCTGCAAGAAAAGAGATTCTTGGAATTAAAGACGATGGCGAAGAAGATGACAAATACAAAAGCGAAATAACTATCGACGACTATGACGATTATCTCGCAGAAGTAAAAGAAGAAGAAGGTCGAGAGTATGCTAACGAAGTCGAGAATCTACTGTCCTCTGATGCTATTCTTAAAGATGTCAAGGATAAGGCGCTTGTGCTGGACGACGGAACCTTACTGGTCAAAGAGGATGGTAGCCTACTTACTTGGGATGTTTTTATTCGCATAATCGTATTCCGAGACTTGCAGCTAGATTATAATATAAACCTTGAGAGGCTCGAAAAAGAGTTTAATTTATTCGACGACGAGCTGGATATAGTCAAGGACTATTACTATACGCTTTGGGATAAATTCCAAGGACAAGAAAAAAGACAGCTCTCAGATGCACGCTCGAAAGTCCTTGAAGCCTCAAGAGCAAACTGATGCTGTCGACACAGACGGTGTAGAAGGCAACATCAAGCAAGAAGATGTGGAAGCGGCTGCCGCGCTCGTGTTAGAGTGGGGCGAGAAATTTTTTTAAGCGGAGAAACGAGGGGAGCAAAGCTTTGAAAGCATATCCTAGATGGGGCGACGAAAATATGTTAGACTTATGATAAGATGAAAATGGAGGTGGAAGTAATGAGCCTATACGAACTACCAGAGAACCTAATCAAAGCAATAGTGGACGAGGGAATGAAAACGGCGTGGAAGGAGAGCCTGTCACTCCCGACGGAGGCAGCCAGAACCCGAGCGAAGGCAATAATCCGCAAGCGGATAATGGAGAGCAGGGGGCTGAGGGCGTTCCCAGAGGACGCGCAAATGGCGGCGAGAATGTTTCTGGAAGTGGGACCGCTGCTGGCGGAGCACGAGGCAATCAGCAAGGCGGTCAAAAAACATCCGATGCTTCGCAACGCGGCACCGGAGATTCTGGACGAAAGCGAAGCGAAGGCACTGGCGGCAGCAGAGTTTCCGTTCGCGACAAACAGAGCCAAGGGCTTTCTGGGAATACTTCTGTGGAGAATGAAAGGAACGGTCAATCCTCCGATGAAGCTACCGAAAGATTAAAACAACAACAACAAGTAAAAGATGATACGCCAATCAAGGCAGCGGATGAAGCTAACATAGCTGAAACGCTGCCTTTGTTGTATTCGGAACAACATGAGGATATAAAGGCGATAGAACAGCGTCTGTACTCCAATGGCAAGTCCTATGAAATTGGCGTGTACACAATTGCTTTTAGAGGTCTGTTCGGACATAAGCAAGGTGGATTAAGAGAATATATGCGCATGCCAAAGCCCCTTCTGATGGAATAATCAAAAATAAAATCATAAAAATATTGGCGTAAACATGCTGAATATGATATAATGATTTTGGTAGATGTCATAACATTTTCCGTGAACATTCCACCTTAATGTTTTTTGTTTAACGTTTACCACCTTTTTTCAGCAAAACCCCACGGCGAAAGCTGTGGGGTTTTTGTGTCGTGCGAGTTAATCTCTGGGGTTTTCGTTCTCCCATTTATGGACAGCATCCTTGAACGCCATTACGCTGATGATTTTGGCTACACTTTCGCCTTTTCTGAAGCCTTTGCCACGTCCGCCGTAAAGATTGATAACTTTGTACAACTCCTCGGCAAAAGGTTTTACGGTAGCCTCGATGATAGCATCGGTCTGTTGTTCTCTTTCAGCCTCAAGCATTTTAGCCTTGGATTTTTCGCCTCCGCGCAATTCGGCAATGAAATTCTTTACCGCGATACGCTCGGTATCAGTCAGCTTAAAGGATGTTACCCTTGCTCCAGCGGGGAGCTCTCTTTTACGGCCTGCACCCTCTCTGGCACCGCCGGCTTTGATAGAATTTTTAACATTTTCCATAACAAATACCTCCTTGTCTTACAAACGGTAATAATGAATTTGAAATTTCTATAATTATAATACTACGCTCGAGAAAATATGTCAACTATAAAATGAGAAAAATATGATAAGGTAATACTAAAAGAGCGACTTGCTTTTGTAATTATCTATGTGAAGCTATATTCTCATAGTAGCAGTCAGTCTGCAATAAAAAAGCCGTTGGTCAAACCAACGGCTTAGTAAATTCTGGTGGAGATAAGCGGGATCGAACCGCTGACCTCTTGAATGCCATTCAAGCGCTC
>OGLG01000615.1_pt1 | contig 27765 bp, 19 predicted proteins | sample 1572621 | NCBI WGS metagenome assembly OGLG01 (sample SAMEA2581912, study PRJEB24529) | metagenome | biome: Human gut stool | place: China | collected 2011 | reverse complement strand
CATACCAGTCGTCGCCTACGAAAAGATACGATGCGCCGAGCTTCTTGCACATGGTCAGTTTGTCCATGTCGCTTTGCGGCACCACCGCGTCGACGAATTTTATGTTCCTCACGATTTCAGCGCGGTCGGCGAAGGGAATCATCGCGTGTTTCCCTTTGTAGGTCACGAGGTCGTCGGTCGTTACGCCGACAATCAGTTTGTCGCACAATCCTTTGGCGTTTTTCAGGAGGTTGAGGTGTCCGATATGGAACAGGTCGAAGACTCCGGCGGTGTATCCTATAGTCATAGTGAAATGGTGCTTTATCGTATTTATTGTGTGGCGGTATCGAGGGGAGGCCACCTCAGTGAAGCGAGTATGTCTTTATAAACAGCTTCGGAGGCGTTCTGGCTGCCGTTGCCGACCTTGAAGGTCTGGGAATCCATGAGCGATTCTCTTCGGCTGGAAAGGGTGTCGTTGCCGCCGATTACCACTTCTGTGATGAATGCTTCGATTTCATCGGGGTTCGTTGCGAAATAATGGGCGTCGATGCATTCCCTGCCGAGGCGGTTGAGAGGTGCGACGGTGCTCTCCCTGTCGCGTGCGGTGAATAGTACCGGCTTGTCGACATAAAGGTATTCACAGGCAAAAGAGCCGCAGTTGTGTATCATGGCGTCGGAGGTCTTGAACAGGTCGGTGTATTCTCCGGTTTCAAGTTGCGTGTTGGGCATCTCGGCCCATTGGCGGTAAAACTCACGAGTGCGCTCGATGCCCCAGTCGGGATGTTTGCACAGTTCGGTAAAGAGCGAGGGATGAGGTTTGAAAGCAAACTGAACCGAACCGGTATATTTCTCCGCCAGACGTAGCATGGTCTCGCCCACCCACAATACATCCGGCCGGTTGAAAATATCATTGGCGAAAATCTGGAAATGCGGTGCCCAGATTATTCTTTTCCTACGTTTACCATCAGATGTTTTCTTCCATGGGTCTGATTTGCAGAGATATGTAAGTTCGGCTCTGCGGAAGTCTCCCGTGACCACAACGTTGCGGCCGAGGTTGTTGCATACGCGCTCCGCGAGTTCGGCATATACGGGATACTGCACGTAGTGCTTCCATGCGTAGTTCACCAGCCCGTTGTTAAGCAACTCCGGAGTGTCGACGGGGGTCAGCCCGTAGGGCACGTAAACAAGCAGGCAGTCAAGATTATGCCTCCATTCCATGGAGTTGTCGTAGCATCCGTCGTACGGCTGGGGGTAGAATATGATGTCGGGCTTGAATTCAGCCTTCAGGCGGTCGAAAGCCGATGGTTCCTCAATACATTCGAAGTCGAACTGCTCCGATTTGAAATGGTCGGTGAGCGCGTTGCGGCACTTTTCGTACTCCTCGCCGCGGTATTTCGCGAACGGGCGTATGCAGATGCCTACGTTCATACGGCTGTCGCGTTTCATAAGCCGGTACAGCTCGTCGAAGCGCCACATAGGCAGCGATGAGGCTATGAACAGCACATTTACCTGCCCCTTCCGCCTGATGCGCCTTACGATTTTCCGGTATCGCCTGTTCTGGCGCGGAATATGATGCTCGAACACATATTTGAGGCGTCGCTGCCTGTTCTCGTCGAGGAGCGGCAGTAGGCGTTTCAATATGCTGTGTCGGAGGTGCATTGTGGAGTCGGAGTAGGTGTTTAATGGCTTAGCAGCCGCTGGATTGTCCGGAGGTCTTCGCTGTAGGTCAGTTTGATGTTGTTGCGGTCGCCGTCAACTATTCTGATGGGAAGGTCAGGGCAGTATCTGGCCACAACGCCGCAATCGTCGGTGGTCACGAATGCCGGGTCGGCGAGTCCGGCTTCGTAGGCTCGCCGGATGGCGTTGAGCCGGAACCCTTGCGGAGTCTGGACGTTGCGCAGACGAGCGCGCGGGGGAATCGATGCTACAACACCATTGTCTGTAGCCTCGAGAATCGTATCGGTGGTGGCTATAGCCGCTGTCGCAGCGCTGAATTCGGCAAGCGCGCCGACTACATTCGATATGACTTCGGCACTGACGCAAGGCCGCGCCGCGTCGTGGAATATCAGGTTGCATTCATCGTCCGCACTATAGGCACGAATCGCCGCAACACTCGATTCGTAGCGTTCTGACCCTCCGGCTATTATTTTCCTGGTTTTGCGATAGCCGTTTGCATGGCATAGCGCTGCTACCTTTTCGCAGCAGTCGGGAGCGACTACAACGCAGATTTCCTCTATCGCCGGATGCCGTTCGAATGCCTCGATGCTGTGTTCGAGCACCGTTTTTCCGGCGACCTCAAGATACTGCTTCGGGAGGGACTCGCCAAGGCGAGTCCCTTTCCCTGCAGCAAGTATTACGGCGATGTTCTTCATCTGTTTATGTAGTCGTTGGATTGTCGCTTCTTCCGGATGGTGGGAGCGTTGTCAGAATGGTTCAGATGGTAGGAGCCGGAGGTTGAGGGTGAAGGGAGTTGACTAAGGTCAATGACCGAACCCGATGCCTCCGGCGACGCCCCATATGAGCCGTTATGACGGCGCTCCCTTAGCGGCGCCCTTTGGAGTTGTTGTTCTTGCGCTGGGCGGCCTGCTGCTCGCGCATCATGGCCTGCTGGCGGCGCTGGGCCTCCTCAAGGCGTGCCATGAAGCCCGATTTCTTCTTGGGCTTGGCGGCGTTGGCGAGCAGGCGGGCGCGCACCTTCTTGTCGTCGATGCAGGCGCGGAATATGTAGGTCTGCACGATGGTGATGAGCAGCGACAGGAAGTAGTAGTAGCTCAGGCCCGAGGCGTAGTCGTTGAAAATGAAGAGGAACATCACAGGCATGAGATACATCATCCACTTCATCGAGGGCATTCCCTGCGACGAGGGCTGGTTCTGCATGTTGATGCGCGAGTAGATTATGTTGGTTGCGGTCATCAGCAGGCAGAAGAGGCTCACGTGGTTGCCATACCAGGGTATGGTGAAGGGGAGGGTGAATATCACGTCGGGCGCGGCCAGATTCTTGGCCCAGAGGAAACTCTCGCCTCGCAGCTCGATACACGAGGGGAAGAACCAGAACATGGCGATGAGGATAGGCATCTGCAGCAGCATCGGCAGACACCCCGAGAAGGGCGACGCTCCGGCGCGCGAATAGAGTTCCATCGTCTTCTGGTTGCGGGTCATGGCGTTCTCCTGGCCCGGATATTTCTCGTTGATTTCCTTGATGTCGGGTGCGAGCACGCGCATCTTGGCCTGCGATACGAGGCTCTTGTAGGTCAGCGGGAAGAGGATTATCTTGATGAAGATGGTCAGCAGCAGGATGATGATGCCGTAGTTCGATATGAACTGGCTCAGGAAGGTGAACACCGGGATGATTATCAGCGTGCTGATCCAGCGGAAGATAGGCCATCCCAGCGGGATAAGCGACGTCAGGTCGAGGTTCTCACCATCCTGGGTTGTGATCTGCTTGTCGAGGCCTTTGAGAAGAGGGTAGAGGTTCGGGCCGAAGAATATATCGACGCTCACGGGGTTGGCCGAGGTCGAGCTGTAGTCCATTGTTGCCTTGGCTGTGAGGTCCTTTACGAAAGTCGGGTCGTCCTTGAGGTCTACCGATGTCACCTCGGCGCCGATGAAGTCGCCGCGGGGAATCATCACGCTCGAGAAGAACTGGTTCTTGAAGGCTATCCAGTCGAGGCGCTGGTTGAGGGTCTTCGATTTGTCTCCCTGGGCGCTGATGTCGTCGGGCGAGTCGCCGGCGTATTTATAGTGGATGCCCGAGTTGCGCTCCTCGAAGGTGCGTCCGCGCTCGTTGCGGCCCATATGCTGGTGCCACTGCATCTCCACGGTGGCTACGCCCGAAGGTATCACGGCCTCCATGCCGCTCTGCACCATCTCCATGTGTACCACATACGAACCCTTGGGGAGCGTGTAGCGCAGACCCCACGAAGCGCCGTTGCCCAGGTCGAGGGTCATCAGCAGGGTCGAGTCGGTCTGCTCCTTCGGGGTGAAGAAGAAGCTCCCCGTGTCGAATCGCTGCGATGCGGAGGTGAGCACGAAGTTGTAGCCGGCCTGATTGAGCTGCCATACGTCCACGCGGGTGGTGTCGATGTCGTCGGTCGTGCCGGGCTTGGGAAGGTAGTTGTAGTAGTCGAGCAGCGTAGCGCGGGCTATGCTGCCACCATGGGTCGAGATGTCGAGGCTGAGCACGTCGTTTTTCAGCGTGAGCAGTTTCTCCTCGCCGTTGATGTGGCGTGCGAAGCCGCGGTAGCGGTCGGCATCGGCCAGAGCCTTGCGCAGGTTGGCGGTGGCGCGGCTGCGGTTTTCGGCGCTGACGTTGGCTCCGAAGCGCCCGTAGGCCACTTCAGTATAGCTTAGGGTGGTGTCGGCGCCCTCGACGGTGCCGGTCACTTCGCTGGCACCTTTGGCAAGCGAGAGGCTCACGGCGGGAGTGCGGTATTCGGTTGCGCCGGTTTCGGCATCGACGGTCCCCGCCGAGAGCACAAGTGCGGCCGCTCCCTGGCGCTCGGTGGCGGTCAGTGTGTCGGCTGCGAGCGAGCGTGCGGCCTCCACGGCCTCTTTCTGCTGCTCGTCGATTGCGGCGGCCTGCTCGGTTTCCTGTAGTTTTTGCTGGTCGGGCTGGTTGAGCCACATGAATCCGAAAATCACCAGACCCATGAGCAGAAGCCCCAGAAGCGTGTTTTTGTCCATATCTTAGTGTCGTTCAGTTTTTTGCTGTAGATTCTTTTTCGTTGCGGTAGTCGATGGCGGCATCGACGAAGCTGCGGAATATCGGGTTGGGGTGGAGCACCGTCGAGCTGTACTCGGGGTGGTACTGAGTGCCGAGATACCAGCGCAGGCCGGGCACCTCGACCACCTCCACCAGGTGGGAGCGCGGGTTTTCGCCCACACAGCGCATTCCGGCCTCCTCGAAGGCCGAGCGATACTGCTCGTTGAATTCGAAGCGGTGGCGGTGGCGTTCGCTCACCATCGTCGAGCCGTAGGCGCGCGAGGCCAGCGAATCGGGCTTCAGAACGCAGTCGTAGGCACCCAGGCGCATCGTGCCGCCCATGTTCGAGATGCTCTTCTGCTCCTCCATCAGGTCGATCACGTTGTGGGGAGTGGAGGGGTTCATCTCGGTGGAGTTGGCGTCGGCCAGGCCAAGCACGTTGCGGGCGTATTCAATCACCATACACTGCATTCCAAGGCATATGCCGAAGGTAGGTACATTGTGGGTGCGCAGCCATTCCAGTGCAATGAATTTCCCCTCGATGCCGCGCTGGCCGAAGCCCGGGGCGATGATTACGCCGTCCATCGGGGCCAGAAGTTCGCCCACGTTGTCGGGCGTCACCTTCTCCGAGTGGATAAGCCGCAGGTCGAGCTTGCGCCCGGCGTAGGTGGCCGCCTGGAAAAGTGCCTCGTCGATCGATTTGTAGGCGTCCTGCAGCTCTACATATTTGCCTACCAGACCGATTGTCACCGGTTTTTCGGCCTCCGTCATCTTGCTCAGGAAACTGAGCCACGGCCCCATCTCGGGCTCACCTTTCGAAGGGGTGTCGGTAAGGCGGAGCACAATGTCGTCGAGATGCTGCTCATGCATCTTCACGGGTACCTGATATATCGAGGGGACGTCGATCGACTGCACCACATCCTCGGGAAGCACGTTGCAGAACAGAGCGATTTTGCGCCTTACTTCCGGCGTGATTTCCTTTTCCGTGCGGAGCACCAGTATGTCGGGTTGTATTCCCAGCTCCTGAAGCTGCTTCACGGAGTGTTGCGTAGGCTTGGTTTTCAACTCCTTGGCGGCCGCGATATAGGGCACGTAGGTCAGGTGGATGCAGAGGCTGTCGCGGCCGAGTTCCCAGCGAAGCTGGCGCACTGCCTCAAGAAACGGCAGACTTTCGATGTCGCCGACCACACCCCCTATTTCGGTGATTATGAAGTCGTATTCGCCCGTGTGGCCCAGTTGCTTCACCCGGCTCTTGATTTCGTCGGTGATATGGGGCACAATCTGCACCGTTTTTCCCAGATAGTCGCCGCGGCGCTCCTTGTCGATTACCGTCTGGTAGACGCGTCCGGTGGTCACGTTGTTGGCGCGTGTGGTGTGGATGTCGGTGAAACGCTCGTAGTGGCCCAGGTCGAGGTCTGCCTCATGACCGTCGACGGTCACGTAGCATTCGCCGTGCTCATAGGGATTGAGCGTACCCGGATCGATGTTGATATAGGGGTCGAACTTTTGGATTGTTACCTTGAAACCCCTTGCAATCAGCAGGTTGGCGAGCGAAGAGGAGATGATGCCCTTGCCGAGCGATGAAACCACTCCTCCGGTCACGAAAATGTATTTTGTCTGCACTGCTTCTGAAATTTTTACTGAAAAATTTTCCGCATGCAAAGGTAAGAAAAAATAAAATGAGTATCTATACTTTTCGCTCCCCAATAACCATTATTATCTATCATCCTCTGAGGCTTGGAGAGCCGATATTGTCTCCAACCTCGGGTGAAAGTCCGCAGGAACGAGCCTGGGGTGGAGAGAGGGTTTTCAATATTAGAGCCTCGGAGAGGCGATGTAGTGGTGCCGCGCCTTAAAAAAGTGAGAAATTTATGTATAGTTATTAGAATCAATCCGTCGTTTGGCGGAAAATCAATCCGTGGTTTGGCGGATTTCTGTTCCGTGATTTGGCGGGAAATGGGATTGGGTTTTCGGAAATCGGCGGTTTTTGTTAAATTTGGGAAAACGAAAAATCAAAATGATTATGAATATCGCGAAATTGAATCTTATCGGAAGGGCGGCCACGGCCGCCATTTGTATGGTTACAGCCTTTTCGGCAATGGCATGGAGTCAGAAGGGCCACGACGTCACGGCGTCCATCGCCGAGCGCCATCTTACCCCCGAGGCCGCCGAGGCCATCGACTCGCTGCTCGACGGCCGCTCGATAGTCTACTGGGCCAACTGGCTCGACAACGCCAGCCATACACCCGAATACGCCTATTCCAAGACGTGGCACTACCGCAATGTCGACGCTAACGAAACGTATGCTACCGCCCGAGTGGCCCCTGACGGCGACGTCGTGTCGGCAATACAGCTCAACATGTCGACTCTGCGCAATCCGCAGGCTCCTAAGGCTGATAAAGCCCTCGCACTCAAGATGCTAGTACATCTCGTAGGCGACCTTCATCAGCCGCTCCATATGGGCCACGCCTCCGACCGCGGCGGCAACTCGATAAAGGTAAAGTTTTTCGGACAGGAGAAAAACCTCCACTCCGTGTGGGACGGCTCTCTGCTCGAGGCTGCCCACCGCTGGAGCTACACCGAGTGGGCCGACCAGCTCGACCGTCTCTCCGAATCGCAGCAGAAAATCCTCCAGGCCGGTACCGTCGACGATTGGGCTGCCCGCAACGTGGAGCTTGCCGCCCGCGTATATAAAAACACCCCTGCCGGCACCAACCTCAGCTACGACGCCGTAGCCTATTGGGCTCCCGTCATCGAAGACCAGCTCCTGGCCGGCGGCCTCCGCCTCGCCCGCCTCCTCAACGACGCCTTCACCCCCGCCGAATAACCTGAGGCAGAACACACTTCGCCCCCGCTATGGAAGCATGTTCAGGATCCATGCGCCGTAGCGGGGGCGTCGTGTATTAGGTAGTATGCTGATGTGGAGGCGGCTAAGCCGCTACATCAGGGTGTCGGATTTATTTGCGGATGAGCTGCTTGCTGACTTTCGAGCCCTGGCGGACTATGTAGAGGCCGGTGGTGGGTTCGGCTACGCGGATGCCCTGCAGGTTGTAGTATTCGGCGGGAGCGTCGGCGTCGAATGCGTCGGTTTCGATACCCTCAACACTGCCGAGGCTCGAGTTTTTGCCGTGGTATTTAAGGATAAAGCTCTTGAAAGCGAAGCGGTTCTGAGTGTCGGCGCTGGTATGTTTGGTCATAGTGATGGCGAGTTGGCCATCATCGCCTACGGTGAATACTGCCTTTTTCAGATTGTCGTAGTTGTTGAAATCGGAGGCAGCGTCGCCATACCAATAATCCTGTCCTTTACCGGCAATAGGTTCTGCCACTGTGGTGTTGAACATGATTTCCATAGGTGTGAGGCTCTGGTTCGATACCTGATATTCAACCTCGTAAGTTCCGGCAGGAGCGTCGGCTACTTGCTGACATACGTTTACATCCATTATACCTTCCATTTCTGGGTGGTCGTCTAAGTTAAACCAGGCGTAAACCACCTTGCGGATCCAGCTGTCTTCGTAGCCTGTGCCCCAGCCCGGAGCAGGGAACGTAAGCTTGTTGGTCTCGCCGCCTACGAGCCATGCCGTTTCGTTGTCCTTATCGTTGACGTCGATCATATGAGCCTTGATAAGGTAGGTTGCGTCGAGCACATTAGCGTCGGTGGCGGCTGCCATCGCCTGATGCATCTGCTCGCGGGTCAGGAGCTCCCACATGATGTTCATGTCGTCGGCGGAATAGTTGTCGGTACCCGTCAGCGGGTAGAAGTCGTAGTAGTGGGGCACGTTCTGATAGGATTCCCATGAATCGGTCGACGGGTTATACGACATCATCTGATCCGGATTTTCGGCACAGAGATACCAGCCGTTGAGGTCGATTGTGTAGTAGCCGTTATCCTGCTTCTCAAGATAGAATTGTCCGAGATCCGATTCCGGTTTGTCGCAATATAATTCGCCGGATGTGGCGTTGTCGCGGGCGAGAACGCCAAGGCTGCTCTTCAGGTAGACGGTGCCGTCGCCTGCGCCGTTTTCCACCAGCTGGAATGCGCGAGCCTGAGGTTTGAGAATAGCTTTTGTACCCCAGCTGTAGCCGTTGTTGAGATAAAATCCGGTTTTTACATTGCGGATGTAAACGTCTCCTTCGGGAAAGGCATCCTGCGCGGATGCGCAGAAGGTTGCGGCAGAAAGAGCCGCCATGAAAAGTAAAGATTTCTTCATGCTGTTAATGGTATTGATTTAAGTTGAATAGATAGGTTGGCAAGATTCGGAATGGAGCGTCTGGCATATTTTGCTCCGCTAATTTAAGGTATGTGGCAAAGTTATGAAAGATTTATATAATTCCCAAAATAAAATTTAACGGTAAGGCGTTCGGCGTTGCTGTGGGGAAAGGGCTACCGGATGAGTAAAATGCGGCATAAAGAGTAAAATGCGGCATAAAAGGGGGGTCGTCAAACCATACCGTGGGCGGTATTGTTTTTATTATTGGATGTAAACCTCAAAATATACGATTGATATGAGACACTATGCTATAGGAGCTATGGCTGCCGTTCTGGCTGTGGCTTCGTTCGCGCCCCAGAGCGCTGAGAGTTGTACCCGCGTAATCTACGAGGGCCTTGATTCGCAATACATTGTAGGTCGGTCCCTCGACTGGAAGACGCCGATTCCCACCAATCTCTACGTCTATACGCGTGGCATGCACAAAGTTGGTTCCAATAAGCCCGGAGCCGTAAGCTGGACGTCGCTCTACGGGGCTGTATATGCCGTTGGCTACGACGGAGGCATCACCGAGGGCATGAATGAAAAAGGGCTGGTAATCAACGGGCTTTTCTGTAAGGGCACTGTCTACGACAATGATTCCACCATCGGTCTGCCTCCTATGTCGATGGCTATGTTTATAGGCTGGCTGCTCGATATGAACGCCACGACTGACGAGGTAATCGACGTGCTGAAAGCCCACGATTTCTCGCTTGGCGGCGCTACATTCGACGGCGGAACCGTCTCGGCCCTCCACTGGGGCGTCACCGACGCCACCGGACATTCTATAATCTTCGAGTTCGACCATGGCGACATAAACATCTACGACATGGGCCGATACCGCTGCATGACCAACGATCCCACATGGCCGGCCATGCGCGCCATAGTTGACTACTGGGAAGGTGTCGGCGGCCGCAACATGATGCCCGGCGGTGTGAAGAGCCCCGCACGCTGCGTTCGTGGTAATTACTTTGCTACCCACGTGGAGAAAACGGCCGAGCCGGCGCTTGCGCTGACGATTACGCGCTCCATCATGGCCGACGTGAGCGTGCCCTATACATATATGATAGAAGGGGAGCCCAATCTATCGGCCACCCAATGGCGCAGCTATGCTGACCTCAAGAATCTCCGGTATTATTTTGAAATAGTCACCAACCCCGGAATCTACTACATCGACCTGACGAAACTCGACCTTTACGACGGCGCACCCGTGCTGAAGCTCGACACTGCAAAATATACCGATGTGGTGGGATGCGCCAACAAGGAGCTCCACCGCTCGGCCCCCTTCACTCCGATGTATTGAGCAGCGACCGCACGGCTGCCATGGCTCCAGGCAGATTCTGGTCGGGAGTACACGGCACCACCGACGCGTAGTGGCGGTCGAGCCAGTAGAGGTCGGTGTCGGCCATTTCCGGTTCTTCGTTCACCAGACTCCCCGTAAGCCAGTAGAAAGGCTTGCCGTGGGGGTCTGTGTATGTCTGGTATTCCTCCGTCCAGTGGGAGCGTGCCGCGCGCACCACCTTCATTCCCTTGATGTGCACCTTTGCGGGAAAGTTGATGTTGAGACACACGTCGTGAGGCAATCCGTGGTCGAGTACTCTACGTGCCACCTCGGTCACGTAGGGCGTGCATTCCGTGAAATCGGCTTTCAGCGAATGGTGCAGCAGCGAAAATCCTACCGAGGCGATTCCCTGCATGCATCCTTCGAGTGCGGCGCCCATCGTGCCCGAATAAATCAGGGAATTCCCGGCGTTGGAGCCGTGGTTGATGCCTGAAAGGAGCAGGTCGGGCCGGCGCGGCAGGATATGGTGCATCGAAAGCTTTACGCAGTCCACTGGAGTTCCGTCGACCGAGTGCATCGTCGCGCCATGGTAGTCGGTGTGGTCGCGCACGCGCAGCGGCGCGTTCACAGTGAAAGCACTCGACTGTCCCGACTGAGGTCGCGCGGGAGCCACCACGACTATGTCGCCCAGCTCTGCCACGCAGTCGATGAGATGAAAAAGCCCGGGGGCTTCGATTCCGTCGTCGTTGGTGATGAGAATCAGAGGTCGTGAGTCGGTCATGTAAGGTGGCTGTTTTCAGTGGAGCTTGTCGAATGTGGAAATCAGGCGTGCCAGTTCCTCCTCGTCGGCGAAACTGAAGGTGATCTGGCCGCGACCCTTGCGGTCGCATGAAAATTTAACGGGAGCGCCGAACGCCGCCGAAAGGTGCTTCTTGAGCAGGTCGAAGTCGTGGTTGGCAAAGCGGCGTGGAGTCTCGGGCGCGGTTTCTGCTCCATCTTTCTTCTTCCCTTCCTGATAGGCTTTGGCAAGTTCCTCTACCTTGCGTACCGAGAGCCCCTGGCGCAGTATCTCCTTATATATCTTGAGCTGCGCCGAAGGATTGTCAATCGACAGCAACGCGCGGGCGTGGCCCATGTCGACGCGCTTGTCGCGCAGCCCGAGCTGAACCTCGGCGGGGAGCTTGAGCAGACGCAGGAAGTTGGCCACCGTGGCGCGCTTCTTGCCTATGCGCTTCGAGAGGCGTTCCTGGGTGAGGCTGTACTGGTCGATCAGTTTCTTGAACGTCAGGGCAATCTCGATGGCGTTGAGGTCCTCGCGCTGGATATTCTCAATCAGGGCCATCTCGTTGAGCTCGGTCTCATTGGCTGTACGGATATAGGCCGGCACGGCGTCGAGTCCCGCGATGCGCGCGGCGCGGAAGCGGCGTTCGCCTGCGATAATCTGGTAGGAGTCAGGACCCACCTTGCGTAGCGAGAGCGGCTGGATTATGCCCAGCTCGCGGATGGAGGTGGCCAGTTCGTCGAGCGCCTCCTCGTCGAAGGTGGTACGCGGCTGCTCCGGGTTGGGCGAAATCTGGTCGAGAGGTATGTTGCTGATAGCCGACGAGCCGCGTGCGGGGGTGTCGTCCATAGATATGAGCGAGCCCAGGCCTCGGCCGAGGGCGTTGCGGTGTTGTGCCATAGTCTATATGTACTATAATATAATGTGAGGGAGGTCAGTTTTTGGAGATGAGCTCTTTGGCCAGGGCGATGTGCGATGTCGCGCCGCGGCTCTCGGGGTCGTAGAGAATGGCAGGCAGCCCGTGCGACGGTGCTTCGCTCAGACGTATGTTGCGCGGAATCACCGTATTGAACACCATATCGCCGAAGTGGCTCTTCAGCTCCTCGTAGATCTGGTTGGCCAGGCGCAGGCGTGCGTCGTACATAGTCAGAAGGAACCCCTCTATCTCGAGGTCGGGATTGAGCTTCGATTTGATTATTCGGATGGTATTGAGAAGCTTGCTGATACCTTCGAGTGCGAAATATTCGGCCTGCACCGGTATGATTACCGAGTCGGCGGCCGTCAGGGCGTTCACTGTGATGAGTCCCAGCGAGGGGGAGCAGTCGATAAGAATGAAATCGTATTTGTCGGCCACATCGTGGAGCAGGCGGCGGAGCACCTTCTCGCGTTCCGGCTTCTCGATCAGCTCGAGTTCGGCTCCGGCAAGGTCGATGCGCGAGCCTACCAGCTCGAGGCCGTCGACGCAGGTCGATACCTGAGCTCCGTCTACCGGATATTCGTCGACAAGACACTCATATATGCTGCTCTGCATGGTGCGCGGGTCGATTCCGTAGCCCGAAGTGGCGTTGGCCTGGGGATCGGCGTCGATTATAAGCACTTTTTTGCCCTGCATGGCCAGCGAAGCCGCGAGGTTGATTGTGGTGGTGGTTTTTCCCACGCCACCTTTCTGGTTGGCGATTGCTATGATTTTTCCCATAGAAAAATTGTGGAGATAAAGATATGCGTGCTGTGGAACGTTCGAAGGCGCCGCGCGAGGCTATCTGTTGCCAATGAGGCGGGTGGCCAATGTTCCACGCTCGTTTCTGCTGCAAATTTGGATAAAAATCCGCACGCGCCGAAACGTTTTCACATCATTTAAGCAGAAATGTTGATAACTGCCCCCGATTGTTGAAAACCGTGGGAAATGGAAATGTTAAATTAGAAAACGGAAAGTAGGGAGTTGCGGGGCTTCAGACATCGAAGCGCACGGGCAGCGCTGTCTGTCGGCCTGTGAAACGGCCGTCGACATAGGCCTGCTGGCCGTTGACCCACGTCTGCTCCACGCGGTAGCGCAGGCGCATTCCCTCGTAGGGGCTCCATCCGCAGGCGCTTATCACGTCGGCGCGGTCCACGGTGTAGTCGGCGTCGGGGTCTACAATCACGATGTCGGCGGAATACTGCTGGCGTATGAAGCCGCGGCGCGATACTCCGTAGAGCTTTGCGGGAGCCGAGGCCATGCGCTCCACCACATCCTCAAGTGTGAAATACCCGCGCCCGGCCAGAGTCATCATTACCGGCAGGGCGAACTGAACCGAGGGCATCCCCGAAGCGGCTGTCAGCGCGTTGCCTTGCTTCTGGGAAAGCAGATGGGGAGCGTGGTCGGTGGCTACCACATCGATGCGCCCGTCGGCCACGGCGCGAAGCAGCTCGCGCCGGTCGTCGTCGGTCTTTATGGCGGGGTTGCACTTGGTCAGGCCGTTGGTCTCGGCCACCGATTTGTCGGTGAAGCAGAGATAATGCGGGCAGGTCTCGGCGGTGATACGCTTGCCGGAGATGCCTCCGGAGCTGAAAAGTTGCAGCTCCTCGGCTGTGGTGATGTGCATTACGTGGAGCCGTGCTCCCGTGGCGCGCGCCAGCTTCACGGCGTGGGCCGTCGATTCGAAGCATGCGCGGGCCGACCGCACCGAGCTATGGCATTCCAGAGGGATACCGCCCGGATACATGGCGCTTAGCCTCTGGCGGTTGGCCGCAATTACAGCCTCGCTTTCGGCGTGGCAGGCGATTACTCGGTGGAAATTGCGGAAAAGTTTTACGATTGTGTCGTCGTTGTCGACGAGCATGCCCCCCGTGGAGCTCCCCATGAAAAGTTTCACTCCGGGGATGCGCGTGTAGTCGGCTGCGAGAATCTGGTCGAGATTGTTGTTGGTCGCGCCGAGGAAGAAGGCATAGTTGGCGGCCGACGCCTGGGCGGCGCGCTGCATCTTCTGCTCCCACGCCTCGATGGTCGTGGTCTGTGGCGACGTGTTGGGCATATCGAAGAAACTCGTCACGCCGCCGGCCAGGGCCGCACGGCTCTCGGTGGCGATGTCGCCCTTCTCCGTAAGGCCCGGATCGCGGAAATGCACGTGTTCGTCGATCATGCCTGGAAGCACGAATTTCCCCTCGCAGTTCACCACCTCGTATACGTCGCGGTCGTTGGTGGGGATGGCGAATCTCCCCATGTCGACGCTCTTAATCATCCATCCGTTGGCCACGACGGAGCCGATGAATCGGAATCCATCGCTTACAATCAGGCCGTTGACGAATATTACCGGTTTCATGTCCTTATTACCTTATTAATAGCCGCAGAGGGGAGTCGGCAGTGTTAATCCTTTTGCTGCGGCTGCCGCCGCGGATATTTCCGGGTTATCGAGTCGAGTTTCAGTTTCATCACGCCGAAAAGAGCCTCGCCGAATATGCCGCTGCTCATCTTGCTCGTGCCGAGCACCCGGTTCACGAACACTATAGGTACCTCCAAAACCTTGAAGCCGCATTTTATGGCGGTGAACTTCATCTCTATCTGGAAGGCATATCCCTTGAAGCGGATTTTGTCCAGCTCCATGGTGCGGAGAACCTCGCTGCGGTAGCAGGCGAATCCTGCCGTGGTGTCGGCTACGTTCATCCCCGTCACGGCGCGAACGTATTTCGACGCGAAATAGCTCATGAGCACGCGCCCCATCGGCCAGTTCACCACATTCACTCCGGTCACGTAGCGCGAACCTACGGCAACGTCGGCGCCATCCTCGGCGCACGCCTCGCGCAGGCGCACCAGGTCGGCGGGATTGTGCGAGAAATCGGCGTCCATCTCGAAGATGTATTCATAGTCCATTTCGAGGGCGCGGCGGAAGCCCGCTATGTAAGCCGTCCCCAGGCCCAGCTTTCCTTCGCGCTCTATAATATGGACGCGGCCCGGAAGTTCGGCCATCTTGCTCTTCACTATGTCGGCGGTCCCGTCGGGCGAATTGTCGTCGACCACAAGCACGTCGAAAGCCACCGGAAGGTTCATCACGGCGTCGATTATGGCGGCCGCGTTCTCTTTCTCGTTATACATCGGAATGATTACGAGCGAGTCGGCGCGCTCCGGGGTGAGGGGAGCTGTCGATGCGGCTGATGTGTTTTCGGTTGACATGGCGTTGACTCAAAAGCGTTGGGCGATAATATATTGGCGTTGAAACGGCCCCTCGCCCCGGGGGCGGGTGGCTCGCCTCGTCTATATGACAACAAAATTACAAATAAGTTTCAATGCTGCAAACCTTTTCAGAAAAATTTTATCCTGAAAACTTGTTCTTGGCTCCCCTTTTTCTGTCCGGTTTTTCCTGCAAGTGTGAAATTTTATGAAAACGTGCGGCGCTTAGCCGTAAATTTCGTATCTTTGCGCGATTTAAGAAGTTAAAAAATTTTTATATAGAATGAATCCGATCAAAAAGACCATCACCCTGCCCGATGGCCGCGAGATTACGCTCGAGACGGGCAAACTGGCCAAGCAGGCTGATGGAGCAGTGGAACTCCGCATGGGCAATACCATGCTGCTTGCCACTATCGTGTCGGCCCCCGAGGCCGGCGAGGGCGTGGACTTCATGCCCCTTACCGTAGACTACAAAGAAAAATTCTCGTCGGCCGGACGTTTCCCCGGCGGTTTCCTCAAGCGCGAAGGCCGTGCCTCCGACTATGAGATTCTCACTTCGCGCCTGGTCGACCGCGTGATGCGTCCGCTCTTCCCCGACAACTACCATGCCGAGACGTTCGTGAACATCACCATGTTCTCAGCCGATGGCGTGGATATGCCCGACGCTCTGGCCGGTCTGGCCGCTTCCGCAGCCATCACCTGCAGCGATATTCCCTTCAATGGCCCCATTTCCGAAGTGCGCGTGGCCCGCGTCGACGGTCAGTTTGTAATCGACCCCACTTTCGAGCAGCTTGAGAAAGCCGACATGGAGCTCATGGTCGGTGCCACCTACGACAACATCATGATGGTGGAGGGTGAGATGGACGAAGTATCCGAAGCCGATCTTCTCGCAGCCCTCAAGGCCGCCCACGAAGAAATCCGCAAGCACTGCAAGGTGCAGCTCGAACTCGCCGAAGCCGCCGGCAAGACCGTGAAGCGCGAATACTGCCACGAAGTCAACGACGAAGACCTCCGCAAGGACGTTCACGACAAATGCTACGACAAGGCTTACGCCGTTGCCAAGGCCGGCTGCGCCGACAAGCACTGGCGCGCCGACTCCTTCGCCGCCATCTGCGACGAATACATCGAATCCCTCCCCGAAGAGGAGCGTGAGGAGAAAGCTCCCCTGGTAAAACGCTACTACCACGATGTGGAGCGCGAGGCCATGCGCCGCTGCGTGCTCGACGAGGGTATCCGCCTCGACGGCCGCAAGACCACCGAAATCCGTCCCATCTGGTGTGAGACCGACTACCTGCCCGGCCCCCACGGATCGGCCGTATTCACCCGCGGTGAGACCCAGAGCCTCGCTACCGTAACCCTCGGCACCAAACTCGACGAGAAGATTCTCGACGACGTTCTCAACCAGGGCCGCGAGCGCTTCCTGCTGCACTATAACTTCCCCCCCTTCTCCACAGGCGAAGCTCGTCCTACACGCGGTGTCGGCCGTCGTGAAATCGGTCACGGCAACCTCGCCCACCGCGCCATCAAGCGCATGTTCCCCGAGGATTTCCCCTACGTTTGCCGCGTTGTCAGCGACATCCTCGAGAGTAACGGCTCCTCGTCGATGGCTACCGTATGCGCCGGAACCCTCGCTCTGCTCGATGCAGGCGTGAAACTGCGTCGCCCCGTCAGCGGTATCGCCATGGGCCTTATCTCCGACGGATCGAAATACGCCATCCTGAGCGACATCCTCGGCGATGAGGACCACCTCGGCGATATGGACTTCAAAGTGACGGGTACCCGCAAGGGCATCACCGCCACCCAGATGGACATCAAGTGCGACGGCCTCAGCTACGAGATTCTCGAGCAGGCTCTCAACCAGGCCAAGGAAGGTCGTCTCCACATCCTTGACATCATTGAGGAAACCATCCCGGCGCCGCGCGAGGACTACAAGCCTCACGTGCCCCGCATCGTCACCATGACCATTCCCAAAGACCTTATCGGTGCCGTTATCGGCCCGGGCGGAAAAATCATCCAGGGTATCCAGGAAGAGTCGGGTGCAACCGTCTCCATCGACGAAATCGACGAGGGCGGCTACATCGAAGTTGCTGCCGCCAACAAGGAGTCAATCGACAAGGCTCTGGCTATGATCAACGCCATCGTCGAGCTCCCCGAAGAGGGCAAGGTTTACACCGGCAAGGTGCAGACCATTCAGGACTTTGGCGCATTCGTTGAGTTCATGCCCCACCGCGACGGCCTGCTCCACATCTCCGAGATTTCGTGGGACCGTCTGCCCGACATGGAGGCCTCCGGCATCAAGGAAGGCGACGAGCTCACCGTGAAACTCATCGAGATCGACAAGAAGAGCGGTAAATACCGCCTGTCGCTTCGCGCCCTCCAGCCCAAACCCGAAGGATGGGTTGAACCTGCCGAGCGTCCGCGCGGCCCGCGTCGCGAAGGCGCACCCCGCCGCGACGGCGACCGTGGTCCCCGTCGTGAAGGCTCGCGCGGTCCGCGCCGCGAAGGTGGCGACCGCGGTCCCCGCCGTCATGAGTGATTCCACGGGAGTCTGATTCCCTGATACTTCCGGATGGCTACTGACTGCATGCCGTCCGATACAATAAAAAGCGATGCGTTCTGAATGAGCGCATCGCTTTTTATTGTATGATGGCTGGCCTCGGACGCAGACTGAACAGCCTTTGTAAGGAGGATATTGCAGATAAAATGTATTGGTCAATATGGCGGTGTGTCAAAACTCGAAATTTTGACACACCGCCATATTTTTTACCCGGATGGTGAGGGCGCTGTCAGCCATCGACCTTTGGTCGCTTTGCCACGCAAAGAATGGCCCAGATGGTAGGAGCCTGAGGGTGAGGGTGAAGGGAGTTGACTAAGGTCAATGACCGAACCCGAAGTCCTTAGGCGACGACTCAGATGGGCTATTATGACACGCCCTCTTTCGGTGGTTCTGCAAACCTATACTGTTGGGCAACTGACGTGTAGATTATTGATTTTTAGGGGGATATATAATGTTTGCAAATGTCGAGACGGCGAATATTTGGCGATGTGTGTTGCATAACATACGGCATAATTGCCGGTTTGCAAAAAAAATCGTAAATTAGAGCCCGTTTTAACACAATAGTGTCGGTTTAAAATGTTTATACCGACAAATCGGGTAGTGTTTTTTTTCTCCGACCTAAGGCCGGAGGGAGGGCTTTTCACCTGTATGCAACTCAACAAGACCACCGATTGGGATACTATGATTTCGCGTTTTTTTAAGGCAATATACAAAAAATACAACCAGACATTTCCGGCGGGATGCGCGGCAGCGATGATGCTTATGCTTCCTGGAGCCGCATCCGGCTCCGATATTGTTGTCACAAAGGCCTACCGCTGGACCGGCGACTCGATTATCCAGGGTCCTTTCAAGGCATATGCACCCACTCCTTTCCGGATAGTATCCGACTACTCGGCCCAGCCCGGCTACTACATGGGGGTGGAGAAAGAATGGAATCTTAAGAACGATATTTCGGAATATCCGCAGCTCACCACATCCAATACCCTCCACAACGCCATATTCAATATGGGCCTCGACGAGATGGTGAATGCCATCGAGCCTGACCGGACGCTCCGCACCGGCAAGGAATGGCCCGGAGTATGGACGCGCGACGTGAGCTACTCCATAATCCTCGCTATGGCAGCCCTGCAGCCTGAGGTGTCGCGCATATCGCTCGAACATAAAATCACCCCCAACGGACGTATCGTGCAGGATACGGGCTCCGGAGGTGCGTGGCCCATAAGCTCCGACCGACAGATATGGGGCATCGCCGCATTCGAGGTCTACAAAGCTACTGGCGACAAGAGCTGGCTCAACCGGATTTATCCCGTAATCAAGAATTCGCTTGAGGATGACTACAAGACCATCTACGACCCGGAGACCGGGCTGGTTCGCGGCGAGACATCGTTCATCGACTGGCGCGAGCAGAGCTATCCCCGCTGGATGCAGACTGCCGACATCGCCCAGAGCGAGGCACTGGGCACTTCGGTAGTCCACGCGCAGGCATGGCGCACGCTCGCGCAGATTGCCCGCATTATGGGCGAAAACACCGAGGCACAGAAATACGACGCACGTGCCGACGCCCTGGCCGAGGCAATCAACAGCCAGCTATGGAGCGACGAGAAGGGATATTACAATATGTATCTCTACGGCCGCGACAATATGATAGCCAATCCGCGCGCCGAGACACTCGGCGAAGCGCTCGCCATACTCTATGATGTGGCCAGCCCCAACCGCGCCCGTATTCTCACGGAAAAGAATCCCACGACCCCATTCGGTACGGCCATCTTCTATCCGCAGATAGCCGACATGCCGCCCTATCATAACAACTCTCTCTGGCCATGGGTGGCCGCATACTGGACGCTGGCCAACGCCAAGGTGGGCAACGAGCGCGGAGTGATGCAGGGCATCGGCTCCATATTCCGTCCGGCGGCACTTTTCGCCACCAACAAGGAGAATTTCGTGCTCGACAACGGCGACATAGCCACGGAGCTGAATTCGTCGAACATGCTCTGGTGTCTCTCGGGCAATCTTGCCGTGACGATGAACATTCTTTTCGGCATTCACTACGAGGCCGACGGAATAAGGTTCGCCCCGTTCGTGCCTAAGGCACTTGCCGACACACGCTCGCTCAACGGGCTGCGCTACCGCGACGCCACTCTCAACATCACCGTGAGCGGCTACGGCAGCCAGATCAAGGATTTTTACCTTAACGGCAAGCGGCAGACGCCTTTCATACCCGCTGATATAAAGGGGGAGAACACTATAAAAATCATCATGGCCGACAACAACGCCGCCCCGATGCGTCTCAACGAGGTGCCAAATCTCAAGGCGCCTCTCACCCCGATCGCATGGCTGAGCAACGACCCGTCGGTCAACAACCAGATGGGCCCGGTCAACAATCTGCTGCAGTGGAATCCCATCGAATATGTGAATCATTACATCGTGGTGCGCGACGGCAAGCCTGTGGCGCAGACTACCGAGACAACCTTCCTGGCCACTACCCCTGGCGAATATCAGGTTATTGCCGTCGATGCCAACGGAACCCAGAGCTTCGCTTCCGAGCCGCGCTCCAACGCTACCGTGCATCGTTTCGATTTCCCCAACGAGAAAACGGCAATGAGCTCCGATGAGGCGCAGAACCGGCTGCGCACGCCGCTCCACGGCTACCGCGGCAGCGGATTTGTGGAGATGGACCATACGTCGGGATCTGTCAACGTACCCGTGGAAATCGGTGAGGGTGGCCTTTACGGCGTGTCTCTCCGCTACGCAAACGGCAATGGACCGGTCAACACTGAAAACAAAGCTGCCATCCGCACGCTTCTTGTCGACGGCAAGCGCGCCGGCACCATCGTGATGCCTCAGCGTGGTGTGGGCAACTGGAACGACTGGGGGATGACCAACGTGGTGAAAGTGCGCCTCACCCCCGGACGTCACAACCTCACGCTGGTGTTCCTCCCCGAGAATGAGAACATGAACTTCAAGGTGAACCATGCCCTTGTCGATCAGATTGAGCTCCGCCGCCTCCGCCCCTGACTCCATGATTCGCTTATTCGCCGTAAATCCATCGCACCTTCCTGAGAAATGAACGGTAAAACGGAGTCTTCACACCGCGGCCGACTGTCGAGCTTCGAGGCTGTGCGCATTGTGGCCATTCTGATGGTACTTGTAGTGCACTGCGTGAGAAACAAATTCGAGGTCACCGATCCCCATACGCTTGCAATTGAGTGTGGGTGGCTTTCGTGGGAGGAGTGCGTGATGGCAAGTTTCGGCATTCTGGGAGTGAATCTGTTCATCCTGATTTCCGGATGGTTCGGCATCCGGCTCTCGGCGCGAGGCGTGTTCGGAATATTTTTCGTAATAATTTTTTACCGTCTGCTTATCGGAATCGCCTTTCTGAGTGCGGGAGCCGCCTCGGTCAAGGAATTCCTATTGTTTATAGTCCCGACGTATCTCGACTGGTTTTCAGGGGCTTATGTATTGCTGATGTTTATCTCTCCGATGATAAACCACTATATTGAGCATCACCGGCGTTCAGCCGTGAAGCTTGTCGGTGGCGCGTTCTGCTTTATATGGCTTTGCGGCTGGCTCGTGAATACACAGCCCGACAACCGGATGGAATACAATCTGGTAATCGTGGTCCTGATGTATGCCGTCGGGCGCATTCTGCGCTTCGGCTACGATAGTGGCCGATGGCATTATTCGCCCCGCAGGCTTCTGACCTACACAGCTCTGATTCTTGCCGTTTCGGGCACTGTATGGTTTGTGCTTACACGCTATGTCGACAGTATCGGTTTCGGGTGGTGGCTGAACCGCATAATGCTTTCACGTTTTAATCCGGTGAATATCGCGGCAAGCATCATGATCGTTCTTGCTGCGGCCCGGCTCAATTTCCGCAGCAAGGCTGTCAACAGTGTGGCCGGAGCGGCATTCGACGTCTATCTGATACATTGTAATCCGTTTGTGTTCCCGTATTATAAGGCAGTGGCAATCAAGCTTTTCGACACCGGTTCGGCGATATTTTATCCTTTAGGGGTATTGGCGTTTGCCATAGCGACCTATATGGTGAGCTGGCTGATTGACCGGGTGCGTATACTTGCACAGCAGCGGATTGAAGCCGCCGGAACCGCATCGCGGCTGTCAAACGCGCTTAACCGCGCTGTGGCGTGGCTTGAGTGAGCGGAACGCCATAAATTCTGTTAATTGCGTTAACAGATGGGGCCGGTTTTGTTGTAAAACTTTAAAATGGCGGCAGATGCATTCGGCTGGTTTAACTTTAAGGGTAACTTTGTGTCATTAAAACGTCTGCGCGATGTGGATTTCGTATTGCGCGGGCCCTCCTTCCCCTGAAGGGTTTCACTGCTCTCTCCGCCTGTTTCCAATATCTACAACGTAAAAACTATTCCGATGAAATTTCCAAGGCGCAAACTTCTTGTTGCCGCAACGGCCGCGACGGCCCTGGCCGCCTGGGCCTACAATATTACCGGAACCGTCACCGACCAGTATGGCGAGCCGCTTATGGATGCCACCGTGCGTATACTCAATGCCGGTGACTCGGCTTTCGTGAAAGGCACGATTGCCGACCTCAACGGCGGTTTCAAGGTCTCAGGCCTCAAGAACGGAAACTATCTGGCCGAGGTGACCTACATAGGCTACGAGACCACCTCGCGCCCTCTGCGCATTGCCGACGCCTCGCTGAAACTCGACACCATCAAGGTGAACGAATCGAGCTATATGCTCAAGGAGACCACCGTAATCGGCGTTAAGACTCCCATCAAGGTGATGCAGGACACCGTTGAATTCAATGCCGACACCTACAAGACCCCGCCGAACTCCGTGGTGGAAGACCTTCTCAAACGCCTGCCGGGCGTCGAGGTCGACTCCGACGGCAAAATTACGGCCAATGGCAAAGAGGTGACCAAAATCCTTGTCGATGGCAAGGAATTTTTCGCCGACGATCCTAAGGTGGCTTCAAAGAATCTGCCGGTAAACATGGTCGACAAACTTCAGGTAGTAGACCGCAAGAGCGACCTGGCACGCCTGACGGGCGTAGACGATGGCGAGGACGAGACCGTAATCAACCTCACGGTGAAGAAAGGGATGAAAAACGGCTGGTTCGGAACCGTCGAGGCGGGTTATGGCACCGACGACCGCTATCAGGCCACGTTCAATGTGAATCGCTTCTGGAACGACAACCAGATTACCTTCATCGGTTCGGCCAACAACACCAATGAACTCGGTTTCACCGACGGTAACGGCAACCGCTTCCGCCGGTTCGGCGGTGACCAGGGTATCAATAACTCCCAGTCGTTCGGAGTGAATTTCAACGTCGGAAATCAGGAAATCCTCCGCGTGGGCGGCGACGTGATGTACAGCCATACAAACCGCACTACCCTCAAGCGCCAGATGCGCGACTATCTGCTCTCCGATTCGTATTCGCGCGAGGGCTCGACATCCGACGCCCTCGACCGCGGCCACAACGTGCGCGCCGACTTCCGCATAGAGTGGAAGCCCGACTCATTCAATACGGTCGACTTCCGGCCTACCTTCTCCTACAACACCAACCGGAGCGATATTTTTGAAACCGACACGCTGTATTCCAACAATCCGGCCATACCGATGGTGAACCGCAGCTTCAACCAGTCGAACTCCCATGGTGATTCCTACGAGGCTACCGGCCGCCTGATCTACAACCATAACTTCCGTAGCCGCCGCGGCCGCTCCATATCACTTATGGCCAATTATCGTTTCAGCGACGTCAGGGAGTATGAGAACGCTTTCTCCTACAACCACTTCTACATGCTCAAGAGCTTGCTCGACGCCAGCGCCGATTCAATCGACTCCTACGAGCAGTATACCGACAGCCATACGTGGGCCAACACCGTCAGTGCGCGTCTGAGCTGGACCGAACCTCTCGGCGACGTATCCAAAGGCCGCTTCCTCACCTTCAGCTACCGCCTGCAGTACCGCTGGAACAACGCCGACAAGAGCGTTGAACGCCGCTATCCCGATTTCGCCAACGGCTCCGACGACCCGATGAATCTCACATTCCTCCCCTGGCAGTACATGGACCAGCTCTCCAACAGTTTCCGCAACGATTTTCTCACTCAGGACATTCGCCTCGGATTCAAACTCGTGAAACCCAAGTATAACCTGGATCTCGGTGTGTCGGCCGTTCCGTCGATGTCGAAGAGCAAATACCTCTCGGGCAACAAGCAGGATATTCCCGAACGCTGGGTATGGAATTTCGCTCCGTTCATGCGTCTGCGCTACAAGTTCGACAAGCAGTCGTCGATGAACCTTATGTATATGGGCCGCTCCTCCCAGCCCTCGATGACGCAGTTGCAGCCGGTGCCCGATTTTACGAATCCGCTCAATGTGATTTACGGAAATCCGGCCCTGAAGCCCACCTTCTCCCACAATATTCGTCTGCGCTTCCAGAAATTCTCGCCGGAGAGCCAGCGCTCGATCATGAGCATGGCCGACGCACAGATAATGCAGAACAGCATTGTGTCGCGAACGGACTACGACCCCCAGAGCGGCGGCCGCTCCACCCACTACGAAAACGTCGGCGGCGTATGGAACATCCGGGCCATGAACATGTTCTCGCAGCCCTTCGGCCGTAATAAAACATGGTCGTTCAACAATAATGCCTTTGTGTTCTACAACCATCAGGCCGGCTACAACAACGGCCTGCTCAACCGCTCGGGAACGCTGATGTTCGCCGAATCGCCCTCCATCGCCTTCCGTCCGCAGAGCCTGGAACTGGAGCTGCGTCCCCACTACCGCGTGCAGTGGACCCACAACAGCATCGAGAACATCAACACCCCGACCGTCCACAGCTACGGAGGCTCCTTTAACGGCTCCTGGTATGCGCCCTTCGGCCTTGTGCTCGCTTCCGATGTAACCTATTCGGCCAACAAGGGATATTCCGAGGGATTCAACACCAACACGTGGCTCTGGAACGCCTCGATTTCCTATCAGTTCATGGCAGGCCGCGCAGCTACGGTAATGCTCAAGGTCTACGACCTGCTGCAGCAGAAAAACAGCATCCAGCGTCAGGTTACGGCCAACTATATCGACGACATAGAGTATAACTCGCTCACGCGATACTTCATGCTCACGTTCACCTATAAGTTCAATACCTTCGGAAAAGGCAACGAGCCCACCGACCGCAACAATCACCGGTGGGGTCCCGGTGGCCCCGGAGGGCCGCCTCCAGGCGGCGGCCGCGGTCCGCGGTAAAAGCAGAAATGTGTGTTTTATAAGAGATAAAGTGGAGGCTCCGGCAAATATTTGCCGGAGTTTTCGCGTTATAATGCATATGAAGTCATTCAAGACAATGGCTTCTGAATCCTATGTAACTGGTCGTAAAATACTCCAATGAGCGATTTCAAACTCAACATATTGGGCTGCGGAAGCGCTACGCCGTCGCTGCGCCATCTGCCGGCCTGCCAGGTAATCGACTACCGCGGCTCGCTGATGATGATCGACTGCGGTGAGGGGGCTCAGCTCTCCATGCGCCGCCAGCGGCTCAAGTTCTCGCGCCTGAACCACATATTCATCTCCCATCTCCACGGCGACCACTGCCTGGGGCTCCCGGGATTGCTTTCCACACTCGCCCTTCAGGACAAGGGGGGCACCGTGACCGTCCATACCTTTGCCGACGGAGTGAAGATTTTCAGCGAGATAATGGATTTTTTCTGCCGCGAGCGGCCGTTCGACCTGCAGTTTAACGTGGTAGACCCCACACGGCGCCAGACGGTGCTCGACCTGCCGGGACTCGCGGTCGAGGCCATACCGCTGCGCCACCGTGTTCCCTGCGTGGGCTACATCTTCCGCGAAAAGCCCAAACCCCGCCATCTGCGTGGCGATATGGTGAAATTCCTTGAAATTCCTGTATCGAAACTTCACGACATCAAGTGTGGGGCCGATTATACCGCTCCCGACGGCCGCATTTTCGCAAACGACATGCTGACCACCCCGGCCGATCCGGCCATAAGCTATGCCTACTGCTCCGACACGGTGTTCACCCCGTCGCTCGCCCGCGAGGTCGAGGGGGTCGACTGGCTCTATCATGAGGCAACCTATACCGACGAGGCTTCCGTACGCGCCCGCGAGCGCTACCACTCCACGGCCTCCGAGGCTGCCCGCATCGCCGCCGATGCCCATGTAGGCCACCTACTGCTCGGACACTTCTCCAAAGCCTACACCGACGAGTCTACACATCTGGCCGAGGCACGCGCCATCTTCCCCGCCACCACCGTCTGCACCGAGGGCGATGTCTTCAACCTCGCCAACCCCAACAATGTAGGGACATCGCTTTGCGATGTATGATTTGGCATTCAGCGTTTTGGTGCTTTCTCTGAGATGGTATGGAATATACCTGTGTCAGGTATACTGCGCTGAAATTTAAATCTAACATCGCAAGGCGATGTCCCTTCTGAACTGATGGGAATCCCTATGCTTTAGAATCCGAAACGGTAGGATAACCTTACGCCTATAAACGTATGTTTGCCACCATCTGAAATCGTATGGGACGTGGGGTAATAAGTGTTGGTAATAAAATCGTACCCTTGGGTGGAAGTAGTCCTCTCATCGTCTTTCTGGAGGGAGAAGCGGGCGGTTGCGCCAATTCCGAAATGGTTGAACCAGTACATGAAGTTTAGTTCGGGCGTAACTGCGAATCCTCCCGCAGGATGGGCGCGATAGCCTAAGCCGAGGCCAAATGAAGCCTCAAATGAGTCGTAGAAGCGTCCGGGATGACGCATATAAGAGATAGTTGGGGCGACATCAATGGCCGGTCCGGATTCTTCGAGTGTATCGAACAAACCCGTTAGTTCAGCTCCCACAAGGAAGTTGCTTTCTCCTAACTGACGTTTGTAGCCGACTGTGGCTCCGAAAGTCGGAGCAACGTCACCATAATCGGGAAGGATTGTTATGCCTCCGATAGCATCGATGTAAAGATACTCGCGGGCTTCCTTTCTTTCTTTGGGAGTTTTATCTTCTACGATTCTCATGGAAGAAATTGATTGCACTGTCTGGGCTGGCATCACGAGCGATGCGGCCGCACAAGCTACGACAGCCGTGATAATGTGTTTGAGCATGGTTTATGTGTTAAGTGGTTAAGAATTCGTGTTCTGATGGATTGTTCTCACATTGCGCTTTTCTCCGGAGTGATACGCTGTTCGCCTCGTTCGAGAAGAATCCAGTCGTAGTCGGCTTTCGTCCCGGTTGTCCAGTTCGAGAAATTGGCAGGATATCCTACAATATTGATTGTGGCGCCGGCATTGGTGATGTGAATGTCGAATGTGGGCACCAGAATCATGTCGCAATTGTGTTTTTCGGAGGATTTGAAGAGAGCGTAGCTCTTCAGGTTGTGCATTGTCGCATCGTCGTTGTTGTGAATCATGCGCGATTGCAGTTCGAGGGCGTCCATAGTCCATGTGTCGCGGATGCGTCCGTTCTGGGTATCGACCTTTACCTCGGCGATGACGGGTTTGACATAGGCGTTTGGAGCCGCTTCGAGCAGTCGGGCCTGAGAGGCCTGAAAATCCACCTTTACTGTCTTCTGGGCTACAGATGGAAAAACAGACAACACCGATACTGCCAGCGCCAATAGATGATTGGTGTGCATAATGGATTGAAAATGTGCAGTCGGTGTGTCGTCCCCTCTTCCCGACGGGTTTTGATAAAAATAGCGTGGGACAATGTCAGTTTATCTAATCCGGGCATCGCCAAACGCCTGTACGCGATAAACAGTCCACCCCACGCCACGTCGATATATCGACCCCTCTTGTCGGGGGGTGGACATGCGACAAGCATGAAGCGTTTTGACTGCTTCCTCCTGCGTACTTTGATGAAATTGGCGATTTCGGATTCAGGATAAAGCTAAAACGCTCATTATAAATATGTCTGTCGAGTCGGTGACTGCGACAATGCAAAGATATTTAAAATTTTGATTTTGTGCAACACAAATGGAAACTGAAAACCGGCGTGATTGAACGTAATGTGACAGAAAAGAGGTCGGTCGAAAAGACATTGAAGTCATTTAAACTTTTTCTTCAAATGGCTTCACAAGATGTATTCTTCAAGAA
>OGLG01000603.1_pt1 | contig 28327 bp, 10 predicted proteins | sample 1572621 | NCBI WGS metagenome assembly OGLG01 (sample SAMEA2581912, study PRJEB24529) | metagenome | biome: Human gut stool | place: China | collected 2011 | reverse complement strand
GAGGCGCCGTTGAAGAAGCGGTCCGAGACGCCGCGGTTGATACCGTTGGAATGGCCCATCTCCATGACGTCGGTCTCGCCGCAGCGCGGCCAGCCGACCTGGTCGTAGTCGTTGCCCATCATCCAGAAAGCGGGCCAGAGGCCGTTGGCGGTCGTGGGAATCTTTATCGAAGCCTCGATTTTACCGTGGGTGAAAGCGACTTTCGTCTTCGAGTTGACGCGGCCCGAGGTGAAATTGCGGTTGTTGTAGTCTTCGCGGCGTGCTGTCAGAATAAGGCAGCCGTTGCCTTTGCCGTCGTCGCCGACGCGCACGTTTTCGGTGCGATCAGTGTAGTATTGGAGTTCGTTGTTGCCTCCGCCCGAACCGTTGACTTCAATATTCCAGCGGTCGGGATTGAGGGTTCCGAAATCGAACAGATCCTGCCAGACAAGCTTGAAGCCGTCGGTCTCGCCGGTACCCGACTGAGAGTCGGCGGCGAAGGCTGTTGTGGCGGCCATTAACAGGGCCGGGAGCAGATATTTTTTCATGATAGAAACTGAATATATGGAGATAATGGAAACTGACTGTATGATGGGGTTGCGGAGAGTAGTTACTATTTAGTAACGCCGGAGCGCCGATGGATATTCGATTTTGTTTACGCCGGAGTGTAGGGACGTGATTCATCACGTCCGCCGGAACATCAGCCGGGCGCTTTTGAAACGTGCCAAAGGCACGTCCCTACAGGCGGGAGGGTTGCAATTTACAGCATCGCTTTTTTGAGAAGAGAAAGGTGATTGCAGATATGGGGTGGAGAGAGGAGTTGTCTGAGGAAAGAAGAGAGCGGGCGGGGTCGCCGGGAAGGTGCCCCGCCCGCGATTGTTCAGAGAGGGAAATTTAGAGAACGACTTTCTTAACGTCATTGCCGGCCTTTACGATGTAGACCTGACCTGCGGTCGGGTTAGCTACGCGCTGGCCCTGAAGGTTGTAGTAAACAGCAGCTTCGTTGCCGTCAACAGTGATGTTCTCGATAGCGTTCTGACCTTCCCCCCGATTCATGATCTACCTACAACCCCAGCAGATGTTGGCGCCTGCGGGAGTGCCGAGGTCAGCAGCACCGCCGAAAGCGAAGATGTTACCTGTCCATGCAGCCATGGTCGAGCCTTCGTCACCGGCATTGGGATTGTAGGTGCCTTTGAGTTTCTTGAGGTCACCGATTGTCATCTGAACTGTAGTCCACTCTTCGCTGGGAGCGGGACCGACCACGGGATTGCTTTCGTAAGTATCGCCGATAGAAACATTGTTGCCGCCGTCATTGAAAGTGGTAACATACATAGAGGTGATCTTGCCTGCGCCCGAACGGTAGCTCATGTGGAAGATAGTGTTGTCATTGATGTGGCTCAGATTTATGCCTGCGCCTTTGTTGATATTGAAGCCGGCACCACACCATCCGAGATTGGCTACATTGAGGCTGGTGTAACCTGTGCCGCCGTCAACACCGGGTTCGTTTGCATCGCCGGCTACGAAAGAGTCACCTGCGGGCCAGATATAGAGGAAACGGGTTACATCGTCCGGACCGATGAAGTTCATCTTGTAGTTGGCGTCCTTGCCGAGAACCTCAGCCTTGGCTTCGTCGAGAACTACGTAGTCGATGGTTGCTTTGGGGATGTCCTTCAGAGCGGCTTCGATTGAACCGTCAGCGACGGTGAACTGAGCGTTGGCGCTCATTGCGACAGCTGCCATAGCAGCAAAAAGTGTAATCTTTTTCATGACAGAAAAATTTAGAAATTGGTAAAAAGGGTTAATTAAGTATTGTATGATTTTTTGTTTTTGTTGACGTCGCGGAGGCGCCGGAGGGTTCCCACGCCTCCGCGGCATTCGAAAGACGTTATCGGGAATATCAATAACCGGGGTTCTGCTCCATCGGGTTCAGACCGATCTCTTCGGCGGGAACGCTGCCATCTGCTCGCGCACTTCCGGCGATTCGTTTTTGCCGTATGAGCCGTTGTCGCGGTCCATGACCTGAGCGGCGATGCCCCAGCGAACGAGGTCGAACCAGCGGTGGCCTTCCATGGCGAGCTCTACGCGGCGCTCGTGGCGGATAGCCGAGCGGAGGTCGTCGGTAGTGTCCTTATATCCGCGGTAGCCGGGGAATTCGGGCAGGGCGTTGGCCACAGAGGCGTCGGCATTGGCGCGGGCACGGGCGCGAACCTGTTCGAGAGCCCACTTGGCGTCGGAGGTGTGGCCGGTCTCGAGAGCAGCCTCGGCATAGAGAAGGAGCACGTCGGCGGCACGGATGAGGCGGTAGTTGAACGGGGAGCGGGTAGCGTGGTCGAGAGCCGGGAAGGTTCCGCCTTCGCTATACGACACCTTATTATTATAGTAGGGGGTGTTGAGATACATGACCTCGACCTCCTGTTGGCTGGCTGCGTCGGGCACACCGATGGCGGCTTCGCGGCGGCTGTCGCCGGCCTCGAACTCGTTGTAGAGGTCGATTGTCGGGTGGTCGAAACCCCAGCCCTTGTTGCCGCCGAGGTTCGACATGCGCGGGCGCGTCAGGATTGTCGAGAATGTTCCGCGGGTGAATCCGAAGCCCTCGCCGTAGTCGCTGGTCGGGTCGGCCATATACTGGATTTCGAACACGCTCTCAGGGCCGTTCTCGCCGGCAAGGGTGAAGTTGTCGGTATAGACGGGGCAGAGCGAATATTCGGAACCATACTGCTCGTCGACGAACTTCTTGCCCCAGGTGTAGGCGTTGGCATAGTCGCCGCGGGTCAGATAGACCTTGCAGAGCATCGCGAGCACTGCGCCGCGGGTGGCGCGGCCGAGATCCTTGGCCTCGTAGCGGCTCTTGTTCCAGATAACCTTTTCAGCTTCGAGAAGGTCGGCGATGATATGGTCGTAGGTGGCATCGAGGGTGGCGCGCGGCTGCTGCCAGCGGTCGGAGGTGTCGATGACGTCATCGATCAGGGGCACTCCGCCGAAAACACGGGCCAGCTGGAAGTAGTAGAAAGCGCGCATGAAGTAGGCTTCGCCCATGAGGCAGTCGCGGCGCTCGGCCGTCAGGGTTTCGTCGAGGTCAACCTTGGGCACCTCCGACAGAGCGAGGTTGCAGCGGCCTATGCCCTGAAACTTGGCGCGGTAGTAGTCGAGAAGTATTCCGTTGTTGATGTTGACCTTGAAGTTGTCGATGTCGTAGGCGTCGGCGCCGTCGTTGACATCCTGACCGCCCTTGAGGGCGTCGTCAGAGGCGATGTCGCCGATATACCATTCCGAGAAATATGTGTTGTTGAACTCCCAGGCCAGCGGCACGTAGGCGGCGTTGACAACAAGCTCGGCGGTCTTTCCCGAGGTGAAGTAGTCTTCGACGGTGGTTGTTCCGGGAGTCTCTTCGTTGAGCCATCCGTTACATGAGGTAAGGGTCAGTGCGGCGGCGGCCAGTCCGATATATAATGTCGATTTCATTGTTTTTCTGATGGTGGACAAGAGATTAGTAAGTGATGTTGACACCGATGATATACGTGCGGCTCTGGGGATAGTTGCCGTAGTCGACGCCGCCGTTGACCTCGGGGTCGAAGCCTTTATACTTGGTGGCCGTCAGCAGGTTGCTGCCCTGGAGATAGAAGCGGCAATTGGTGAAGCCGGCCTTCTGGATGAGGCTCTTCGGAAGCGAGTAGCCGATCTGAAGGTTCTTCAGGCGGAAGTAGCTGCCCGATTCGAGGAAGCGGTTGCTGACATAGTAGTTGACGGAATTCTTCGGGTTGGGGATGCTGCCTTCGGTATAGTCGGGGCGCCATGCGTCGGCCATTTCGGGAGCGAGAACCGAGGTTGCTCCGTTGCCTTCGAGGCGGTGGCGCATCTGGTTGTAGATCTTGTTGCCGGCTACGCCCTGGAAGAATACCTGGAGGTCGAAGTCACGCCAGTAGGCGCCGAGGTTGATACCGTAGTTGATCTTGGGGATCGACGAGCCGAGGTCTACGCGGTCTTTGTCGTCGATGACACCGTCGCCGTTGGCATCGCGGTAGATGGCATCGCCGGCGTGGAACGGGGTCGATTTCTCGGTGTAGCCGGGGAGCATTTCGAGAACCTGCTCGTCGCTCTGATAGATTCCGAGATACTCATATCCCCAGAAGTAGTAGAGCGGGTGGCCCTGGTCGACAACCTGAACCTGAGAATAGTTGGTTCGGATGGGCGAACCGCCGTTGAGGGCTGTCAGCTCGTTGTCGATGAACGAGATGTTACCGCCTACGCTGTAGTGGAAGTCGCGGCTCAGAGTGTTACGGTGCTCGAGCTGGATTTCAATACCGCGGTTGCGGACCTGACCGACGTTGGCCTGGACGGCATAGCGGTTGCCGACATGGGCGGGAGCGGTGACGCTCATGAGCATGTCGTTGGTGTTGCGGATGAAGCCGTCGATAGAACCGGTCAGTCGGTTGTTGAACCAGGCGAAGTCTACGCCGAGGCTCCACTGTTCGGTGTTTTCCCAGTGGCCGCCCTTGTTGACCCAGCTCAGCACAGTTGCACCGTTGGCGAGCTGCTGGTCGGCGCCGAAGACATAGTCGACGAATGTCGGGCCGGTCGAGAACATGTTCAGCACGAAGGCGTCGTCGCCGATCTTGTCGTTGCCGACCTTACCCCAGCCGAAGCGGATCTTGAGGTCGTTCAGGGGCTGGAAGTCGCGCAGGAAGCTCTCCTGCTGGATGCGCCATGCCAGGGCGAACGAGGGGAAGTAGCCCCACGAGTTGTCGCGGAATTTGCTCGAACCGTCGGCACGGAAGTTGAACGTAGCCAGATAGCGGTTGTTGAACGAATAGTGGAGGCGGCCAAGCCACGAGAAGCGGCGGCTGCGCGAGATCGACTCGCTCGGGGTTCCGAAGTCATCGGTGACCTGGCTCAGATACCAGTTCTTCTCTACGGGATTGAGAATCGACGAGCCCGAGTTGCCGGTCGAGTTGTAGTTATATTCCTCAGTCGACTGGCCGACCATGACGCTGAAGTCGTGTTTGCCGATTTCGCGGGCGTAGGTCAGGATGTTGTCGACGTTCCAGTTATAGGTGCGGCCCATCGACATCGACAGGAAGTTCTTGTCGCGTTTGTCGTAGGAAGATACCTCGTAGGCGTCCATGAACGAGCGGTCGATATTCCATTTATAGTCGAAACCGAAAGTCGAGCGGAAAGTGAGGTATTTGATGGGGGTGATTTCAGCGAACACGTTACCGATCCAGCGCTCGGTGCGGTTCTTCGGATGGGCGTATTCGACCATCGAGAAGGGATTGGTCACGTTCTTGAAGTTCGAACCTGCCGAGAGACCGCCGCTGAGGTCGGCGCCGTCGCGGTTGACCGATCCTTCGGGATAGCGCACGGGATCCCAGGGAGCCATGGCGAAGGCGGCCGAAAGGATGCTTGCGCCGGCGCTCTCGCTGTTGTCACCGCTCTCGTAGGCGTTCTTGGCAACGCCAGCCATGAACGAGATGTTCTCGCCGACCTTCAGCCAGGGAGTGGCTTTATATGTTGTGTTCAGTCGGCCGGTGAAGCGCGTGTAGCTGCTGCCGATGACCGTTCCCTGCTGGCTGAACCAGCTGCCCGACATCGAGTAGGTGAACTTGTCGCTGCCGCCGTCGATGCTGAGGTGGTAGTTCTGAATGAGACCGGTGCGGAAAACCTCGTCCTGCCAGTCGGTGTCGATGGCGCTGTAGTCGAGACCCGTGGGGTTGGTTTCGGGATCGTAGATGGTGGGATAGTAAGAGCTGTTGCCGACGCCCATATAGCGGCCGAGCCATTTGTTGAAGCCCTCTTCCTCGTAGTATTTCTTGCCGGAGGCCGTCGAGTTGATGGCCACGTAGGTGTCGGCGAAGTCCTTGGCGTTCATGACGTCGAGCTTCTTGATGCGGCTCTGCCAGCCGACGTATGCGTTGAACGAGATGTTGGCGCGTTTGTCGGTGCCGCCGTTGCGGGTGGTGACGATGACAACGCCGTTGGCGCCGCGCGAACCGTAGATGGCCGTTGCCGACGCGTCTTTAAGAATCTCGGTCTGCTCGATGTCGTTGGGCGACAGGAAAGAGATGTCGTCGGTGATGACGCCGTCAACTACATATATAGGTGCGGCGCCGTTGACAGTGCCGACACCGCGGATGCGAACCTCGGCGGCTGCGCCCGGACGGCCCGTCAGCGAGTTGACGGTCACACCGGCAGCCTGACCCTGAAGGGCGTTGGCGAGCGATGCCGAAGGTGTTTTGGTGAGCTTGTCGGCTCCGATCGATGCAACAGAACCTGTCAGATCGCTCTTTTTCATTGTACCGTAACCGATGGCCACAACTTCTTTGAGCATATTGGCTTCAGGTTCCATGACAACGTCAATCTGTCCGGCGCCGCTGACCTTCTTCTCGACGGTCTGGCAGCCAACGTAGCTGAAACGGAGAGTCTGACCAACGCTGACAGTAATTGTGTATTGTCCGTCAATGTCGGTGGCAACGCCGTTTGCCGGATTTTCCTTACACTGAACGCTGACGCCGATCAGCGGCTCGGAATCTTCCGACGATGTCACCACGCCTGTGACCTTCACACTTTGTGCCGAGGCTCCGACCACGACAGAAAGCAGAAACACAAGGGCAAGAATTACTTTCTTCATAGAGATGATGGTATTAAAAGACTTTTGTTAAAGATTAAATAATGAAACTGATAACGAAATATGGTTGGCTTTTCCAGCCATAGGATGGACTACTGTGAAAGTCGGGGCTACGGGGGCTGATTTTCATGGCGGTTGCCTCCGCGGCCGCTTTCGATGTCGCAAAGGTATGGAGCCGGACAGCTGTCAACAAATATTTTTGCTCATAAAAAACTCAACAAACTGCCGTTTTTACCCCTACAGCAGCCCTACAGCAATAAATTACAGACTTGATTATATGAGACTTACGTAAAATATGTTATAAAACATATTTTTACCCATTCTCTCAGTCTGCTATATTTTGCAGAGCTTCCCCGAGGGTTTTACAACCACAAAGATAGCGGGGCCCGGGCCACTTTCAAAAGCCCCGGAGCGTTTTTAATATTCATTGTGAAAATTCACAAAAATAAATATCTGCACCTGTCAGACGTCTTTCCACAGGGCACTCGTTCAGCCTTTTACAAATTATATGTTATAGAACATCATTCAAAATTCACCTCAATCGCCGATTTTTTCGCAATTTTGCATCGTAAACACCGAATTTAAATACTTCCGGAGCCCTTTCCGCCCCGTTTCTTACCTTTTTCTGTGAACCTTAACCTGTCGAGATATATATGCCGGGCCGTCGGCATTCTGCTGTTGCTCGCCGCCGCAATGCCGGCGCGCGCGGGCCTTCCAATGGTGCGCAATTTTCCGCGCTCGCTCTACGGAGCCGGCGCCCAGAACTGGGCGGTCGCTCAGGATTCGCTCGGAAGGATGTATTTCGGCAACCGCTTCGGCCTTCTGATGTTCGACAGCCAGTCGTGGCGCCTCTGGAGGCTCCCGAACTACTCGACAGTGCGCGCCATTTATCTCGACGGCCCCAAAGAACGGATCTATGTTGGCGGCAGCGAGGATTTCGGCTATTTCGAGGCCGACGCACTGACCCATCTGCCCGTCTACCGCTCTCTGACACCGACAATCAGCGTGCCCGGCACGAATTTCAGCGAAATATGGCAGATCCACCGCGTCGGCAGCGATCTCTGGTTCCAGAGCGATTTCAAGATGATGCGCTACGACGGCCGCCAGACCGACGTCGTCGCGCTCAGCGACAAGATAACGACATCGGCCGTCGTCGGCAACCGCCTCATGGCCGGCCTGATGCACGGCGGCCTCGTCGAAGTCACGCAGCGCCGCTCCGTCGACATCACCGGCGCCGCCGAGCTCAAAGGCAAGCGCATCGTGGCCATTCTTCCGGCCCGTCAGGGGGGCGCCGTCATCGCTACAGCCTTCGACGGACTCTACCACCTCGACACCTCCGACCGTCTCACGCCGATCGACAGCCCCGTCAACCGCTACCTGACCGACAACCAGGCCTTCTGCGGCGCCTACGACGCCGTCAGCGGAATGTATGCCTTCGGAACGGTGGCCAACGGCGTTGCCATAATGTCGTCGCTCGACTCGCAGCCCACATATATTAATGTGTCGGGCGGCATGAGCGACAACACCGTTCTGACAATGGCCTTCGACCGCGACCATAACCTTTGGCTCGGTCTCGACAACGGTATCGACTACGTGGTCAGCAACTCGGCGATCTCGCGCCTGCCGCTGCCGCCGGCGTCGCTCGGCGCCGGATACGCCTCGCTGCTCCAGGGGTCGCAGATGCTTCTGGCCACAAACCGCGGCCTCTACCGCCTCCCCTACCCCATGAACGCCTCAACCCCCACCCCCGAGCCGCTGCTGAAAGGACAGATATGGAGCCTCGACAGCATTGCCGGCGACGTCTTCGCCTGCGGCGACAACGACCTCTGGGTCGAGCGCGGCGGCCGCTTCATCCCGATAAAAGGGGTCGGCGGATCGTGGAGCGTGGCCGAAATCCCCGGAAAGCCGGGCAAACTGCTTGTATCGACCTACATAGGATTCGTGCTGCTCGAACGCGGCCCTTCGGGCGAATGGCAGCTGACGCGCCGCATCTCGGGATATAACGACGCCGGAGGCCACTTCATAATCGACTCGCGCAACAATCTCTGGATGGCCCACTGGATGCGCGGAATCTACCGCCTCCAGCTCGCCTCCGACGAAAAGCGGTTCCACCGCGTCGAACTGCTGACAACGCGCCACGGCCTGCCGACAAACCGCAACAACGTAGTGTCGATGGTCGACGGCGACCCGATTTTCTCGACCGAAGGGGGCTTCTACACCTTCAACTACGCCTCGGGGCGCTTCGAGCCGGCCGATGAACTCAACAAATCCTTCTCGTCGATTCCGTCGGCGCGCCTCTACACCGACCTCGCCGGCGCGCTATGGGCGATCTCACCCGACCATGTCTGGCGCCTGACGCGCCGCGACGGTCATCCCGAAGAGCTCGACTCGACGAGCTACCAGTCGATGGGCGAGCGCATAATCCCCGGCTTCGACCACCTGCGCTTCCTGACCCCGTCGAGCCTGATAATGTCGAGCCAGGACGGCTTCTACGACATCGATCTCGAGGCGCGGCGCACTCCCGAGCGCCCCGGAAACCTCTTCGTGGCCCGCGTCAGCGACAAAAGCGACTCGACGCTCTACGTCAGCGGCATCGCCCCCCACCGCCAGTCCGAGCTGAAAGTGGCCTACCGTCACAATTCGCTCATCTTCGACATGGCCCTCCCCGAATACCGCGCCGAAAACGCCGTCAGATACAGCTTCATGCTCGAAGGGCTCGACAAGGAATGGTCGCGCTGGTCGACAATCTCCACAAAAGAATATCCCTATCTCAGCGAAGGCAGCTACACACTCCACGTTCGCGCCCGCGACGCCTACAGCGGCCGGCAATACACGACCGACTTTCAGTTCACAGTCAGTCCCCCCTGGTATCGCTCGATCATAGCCAAGATTCTATATTTCCTGATAGCCTGCGCCGCCGGATGGGGAATCTATACCGCCGTGAAGCGCTCGGCCCGGCGCCAGGCCGACGCCGTCGAACGCCGCAAAGAGGAAGAGATGACCCAGCTCAAACGCGACGCCGACGAGCAGGCCCTGCGCAAAGACTACGAAATCGCCCACCTCAAGAGCGAGCAGCTCGAACACGACATCAAGCATAAGTCGGAAGAACTCAGCAACATAACGATGAACGTCATCCGCAAAAACGAGATCCTTCTCGACATCGCGACAAAGCTGACCAAAGTTCAGGAGGCCATGGGCCCCGACGCCGCCGAAGCCAAGCAGATAGCCCGAATCCAGCGCCTCATCCAGGACAACATGAGCCACGACGACGACTGGCGGTCGTTCACCCGCAACTTCGACATCGTCTATGAAAACTATACCAAACGCCTCATCGAGCTCCACCCCGACCTCAACAGCTCCGACCTGCGTATATGCTGCTACCTGAAGATGGGCCTCAGCTCGAAAGAGATAGCTCCGCTGTTCAACATCTCATACCGCTCGGTCGAGATGACACGCTATCGCCTTCGCAAAAAACTCGGTCTCGAACGCGAGACAAACCTCGTCGACTACCTCCAGAAAATCTGATATGAACGCTTCGAATCCATCGGCCGCAGCGCCGTTTGTCATCACCGTAGGGCGCCAGTTCGGCAGCGGCGGACGCCGGCTCGCCCGTGCCCTCGCCGACCGCCTCGGAATAGAATATTTCGACAAGGAACTGCTTGCCGAATCGGCCGTGAAAGCCGGAATGAGCATCGACTATGTCGAGCGCAACGACGAGCGATACCCGCGCTGGGTCACAGGGATTTTCTCGTTCACGATGGGAGGTGTGGCCCTCAGCTCGGCCGCCGGAAACTCGCCTCTGAGCTGCGACAGCGTGCAGAGCGCCATCGCCGCCATTATCCGCGACATCGCCGCGAGCCGCTCGTGTGTCATCGTCGGCCGCACCGCCGACTTCATTCTGCGCGACAATCCGCGATGCGTCAATATCTTCGTCCACGCCCCGATGGACCGTCGCATCGACAATATCGTCAGCCGCAGCGACGACAAAGACCCCGACCACGCCCGCTCGCTGGCCGAGAAGACCGACCGCCGGCGCGCCGCCTACTACAACTTCTATACCGACAAGCGCTGGGGCGACGCCGCGAGCTACGACCTGACCCTCGACCTATCGTCGGTCAGCCTCGAAGCCGCCGCCTCGCTCGTCGAAGCCTACATCCGCGCCCGCGGCCTAATCTGACCGCCGCCATCCCCCACAATACTGTTCATTACCGAGCAAATCTGTCTGTCCGGGCGTAGGGACGCGATTCATCGCGTCCGCCAAGTCGATGGTAATCAGAGCGTTACAATGCTACGTGCCGAAGGCACGTCCCTACGCCAGAGTGTTTCTGATGCTGATTGTCGGAATCGATTCTGATTTTGTCAAAGGTTTTTGCTGTTCTCTATTCTGAATTCAAACCGGCGCTATTGGCCGCGGCATGCCTCATCCCCGCAAATGGTGTGTTAATTTTTTGACATTTCGATTGTTAGTCAATATTTTTGACTATATTTTGCGGTGTCTGTCCATTTCTTTGCAGTCAAATCCAATTTTTTTACAATACTTTAATAAATAACACGTTATGCTTAAAATCCTAAGACGTGTCTGCGCAGCCCTTATCATAGTATCAGGGCTCGCCGGACTTTCAGCGTCGGCGGCATCTCCGACAGGAGGTATCATCCGTGTGAAGCTACAGCCCGAGATGGCGCGCGCCGTCGGCAAGACCGCGCGCGTGCGCGCAGCCTCAGGCGACCTGCTCACCGGTGTGACGGTCCTCGACGCAGCCGCCCGACAAGTAAAAGCCACGGGATTGCGCCGCATGCTTCCCTACGCTCCGAAATTCGAGGAGCAGAGAGCGCGCTACGGCCTCGACCGCTGGTATGTCGTCACTTTCGACGAAAAAACTTCGCCCGCCGAGGCGCGCCGCATATTCGCCAACGTGGCGGGTGTGGAGGTCGCCGAGACTGTTGTTCCCATGGAGCTCAAGGAGGGCAACGGAAAGGCGCGCCGCGTGGCCGCTCCCCTGAAAGCCGCCGGCGAAATGCCTTTCGACGACCCGCGTCTGCCCCAGCAGTGGCACTACAACAACACCGGGTCGGCCGGAATGACGGCCGGCGCCGACATCAACCTCTTCAAGGCATGGCAGATCGCGACAGGTAATCCCGACGTTGTTGTCGCCATCATCGACGGAGGTGTCGACGTCGACCACGAAGACCTCGCCCGCAATATGCTCGTCAACACCGCCGAGTTCAACGGCACCCCCGGTGTCGACGACGACGGCAACGGTTTCGTCGACGACATCTACGGATTCAACTTCTGCACCAACAACGGCGAGATATATCCCCACGACCACGGTACACACGTCGCCGGCACAGTGGCCGCCGTCAATAACAACGGCAAAGGTGTCGCCGGCGTAGCCGGTGGCGACGGCTCGGCCACCTCGGGAATCAGAATGATCTCCTGCCAGATCTTCGACCCGCGCTCAGGCTCGGGCGAAGCCGACTATGCCGCCGCACTGGTCTATGCCGCCGAGCGCGGCGCCACGATAGCCCAGTGCTCGTGGGGCTGGGACGCCGCCGACTATAAGGAGCAGGCCGTTCTCGACGCCATCGACTATTTCACCGAAATGGCACGCTCGCCGCGCATGGTGGGCGGTCTCTGTATCTTCGCCGCCGGAAACGCCGGCCAGGAAGGCAATTTCTATCCGGCCGCCTACGAAAAATGTCTGGCGGTGGCCGCCATGACCTCGACTCTCGGCCCGGCCTCATATTCGAACTACGGCGAATGGGTCGACGTATGCGCCCCGGGCGGACTTCTCGACTACAGTCAGGCCGAAGGCGTCCTGTCGACCCTCCCCGACGACGGCTACGGCTACATGGAGGGAACCTCGATGGCAACGCCCCACGTTTCGGGAATCGCGGCCCTCGTATTGTCGAAATACGGTTCCTCGACATTCATCAACGAAACCCTGCGCAGCCAGCTCATCAACTCGGTGAACGACTTCTACAGCCACGGCTCGAACGCCGACTATGAAGGCAAATTCGGCTCTGGACACATCGACGCCGTCAAAGCCCTCAATATGGGGGACGGCTCGGCTCCCGAGGCTGTCACCGACCTCAGCATGGCCGCCGGGCAGGACTATATCGCCCTGAGCTGGACAATCCCGGCATCGAGCGACAACGTCGTCAACAACCATATAATCTACTACTCGACTCTTCCGTTCACCGCGTCGACCGATGTCGCCACCCTCTCATCGAAGACCGTCGACACGAAATTCTTCACCAGCGGCGACCCCTATTCATGCGAAATCACCGGTCTCGAACCGATGACGACCTACTATGTCGCCGTAGTGGCCGTCAACCGTCAGGGTCAGGCCTCGGCAATGTCGGAAGTGAAGCAGATAAAGACCAACGAAGGCCCGCAGATGACCCTCTCCGACCAGTCGCTCGGCATGTCATCGACGGCCCAGACACCACTCGCCTCAACATCGTTCACTATCGGCAACAGCGCCGAAGGAATGCTGAAATGGTCGGCCGGAACCTCGACCTCAAGCGTGCGCGTCAGCTCCCCGGCCCGTCCGGCCGCCGCACCGGCCTCCCCTTACCGCGGCAAGGTTGCCGCCAAGGCTGTGAAGCGCTATCCGTCCGTCCTCGCCGAATATGACGCCGGCGACTATCCGACGGAGATTTTCTACCACGAATATCTGATGGCCTACATCGGCGACGTCGACAAGACGCTCCCCAACTCGATGGCCCAGTGGTTCCGTGTCGACCCCGAAACCTATCCCGACGGTTTCAACCTGACAACCCTCTGGATCGAAGGCGCCAACGGTGTGAACCCCGTGATAGAGATCTACAAAGGCGACCGCGCGATCTCATCGGCTACGCTGCTTCAGCGCGTCGACTACGACTGGTTTGCCTATAACTTCAATATTCCGCTGAAAAACCAGCTATTCTTCGCTCCGGGCGAGGCTTTCTGGGTCGTTGTCCACTTCGAGGGCAATCAGGAGGGTTATCCCCTCGGCCTGGGCCATCACGCCGGTGCCGACATGACCAACATGGCCTATATGTCGAACGACCTCGGCAAGACATGGACAGAACTCTCGTCGGCCCTCGCCGGCAGCGTCTACGAGACTCTCGGCCATCAGGTCTGCTGGGCCGTCAAGGCACGCTCGCTCAACCCCGACTGGAGTCAGGCTCTGACTCTCGAACCCTCTGAAGGCACCGTGCTCAAAGACGGCAGCCAGGAAGTCACGGTCAGCGCCGACGGCTCGCGCTTCGTCAACGGCACCTACGGCTTCAACGTCAATATCACGACCAACGAAGGGTCGGGCAAAGTCACACAGCTGCCTGTCAGCTACAGCGTGGCCGGTAATGCCCCCGACATCGTCATGCCGCGCATCGTCGACTTCGGAAGCCTTCTCGTCGGCCAGAAGAAAACGCTGACCATCGAAGCCTATAACCGCGGCTTCGGCAAATTCTCGGGCAGCGCCTACGGAGGCCTCTATTCGGGCAACATAACGACAACCAGCGCCCAGTTCGAAGGCCCGCAGTATCTTCAGGCCGGATTCCCCGCCCGCGCCACTACAACCTTCGAGGTCACCTTCGCCCCGACCGAGGCCGGAACCCACTCCGGGGCCGTTGTCTTCAAGGACTATCAGGGCCGCGAAGCCCGCGTGCTCGTCCAGGGCGTAGCCACCGATCCCGCCCACCTCGACCTCGACCCGGCCGTTGTCGAAGCCGGAACGCTGAAAGTCGGCGCGGCGCCCTCGACGGTCAGCTTCAACGTCGTCAACACCGGCAAATATCCGCTCGAATACGTATTCCCGCGCTATTCGGCCGAGACTGTCGAAGGCGGAAAGGCAAGCCACCGCTTCGGCTACACCGTGGCATCGACCCTTCAGGGCTACCCCGCCTTCGCCTACGACGGCAACCCCGATCTTCTGGGCGCCACCGACGTCGCCGCTCAGTTCACCGACGACAACTATGTCAGCAAGCCCGTCAGCCTCGGCTTCGCCTTCCCCTACTACGGCAAAACCTACGAGGAAGCCTACATCACCTCCTACGGCGGAATAATGTTCGCCGTCAACGATGAAGAGAACTTCTGGCCGCCGCTGAGTCCGACCTCATCGTCGATAAAAGGCACCGGCCTTATCAGCGCCTACGGCTCGCAGCTGATGATGAACCCCGGTTCGAAGGTGATCTATGCCAGACAGGACGGTAAGTTCGTCGTCAAGTTCGTCAACGTCCTGGCCTCTGTCTATGCCGGCGACTATATTCCCGTATCGTTCCATATCACCCTGTCGGCCAACGGCGACATCGAGATGTTCTACGACGACTATTATCCCGACAATGTGTTCCAGAGCGGCTCGGGCCTCTTCTGCGGCATCAACGACCCCGCCGTCGCCGACCCGCTGGCAGTGACCAGCGCTGATGTCGCCGACTACTGGGGCACGGAAGAGCCCACGGCCGAGAACAGCCGCTTCAGGGAATTCGGCCCCGGCACTGCTGTGAAGTTCGAGGCGCCGAAAGCCTCCTTCGTGACCGCCCTGTCGGCTCCGGCCGGCGTTGTCGCCCCCGGCGAGAGCGTGAAGATCGACGCCACTCTGAGCGCCGGCAGCGACCTCTATGCTGGCCCGACATTCAACAACCTGGCCATCGTCACTACCGACCCGTCGCCGGCCTTCTCGGCAGTGCGCATCAACGCCGTCATCGACGGAGAGGGACTTAGCGGCGTGGCGGCTGTCGACAATGCCGACATCGACTTCGGACGCGTGTTCCGCACCTCCGACATCCGCGTGCCTGTCTGCGTCAAGAACACCGGCCGCAACACCATGACCGTCACCGGCGCCTCGTTCGCCGGCGCCCGAATGACCGTCGGCGCCACACTGCCTCTGGTCATCGATCCCGGAATGTCGAAAGACTTCATCGTCACCGTGCCAACCGACAAGGAGGGCGACCTCAGCGATCTGCTTAAGATAACGACAACAGCCGGCGACCTCGAGGTCTCGATCCACGGCACAGTCATCGGCTGCCCGCAGATAGCAATGAGTTTCGACGAGATCAACGAGACCGTGGCCAGCGGCGAACCGCTGCAGAAGACCCTCACTGTCGAGAACACAGGCAACGAGGAACTCACCTACGCCCTGACTCCCGACCCGATAGCTTCGCTGACAGTGCCAGAGCGCGCCGACTCGAAAGTGGCCTACACCTACACTGCCGCCGTCGACAACGCCTCGGCCGCCGTCGAATGGGTCGACATCGAGACCAACGGCCTCGGCGAGCACAACGCCCTGACCTACTATATCAACCACGACTATATTGCCGTCGATCTTCCTTTCGAATTCCCGTTCTACGGCAAGAAATACCGGAAGATGTATGTCTACAACACCGGCTTCGTCTCGTTCACCGAGCGCGACGACAACCGCCTCTGGCCCGAACCGCCGGCCGACTTCCCTCAGGGCACGCTCTTCAGCAACATCATCGCTCCCTACTGGGGACTCCACTCCATGGACGAGACCAAGACGGCCGGAACATACCACTATGTGACCGACAACCGCGCCATAGTGTCGTTCATGGAATACGGCAACACGATGAACATCGGCGTCTGCTTCCAGCTCATTCTCAACGCCGACGGAACTTTCAGCTTCTGCTACAAGGCAGCCGACGAGAACGCCCAGCTCATGGGCACGTTCGGCCTGGCAGGCATCTCGAGTGAAGGCGGCACCGACTATATCCGTCTGGCCGACCGCATGATAAACTTCGGCAACAGCGTGCGCTTCACCCCCGTGACAACGCTCGCCCTTGCTCCCGGAGCCAAAGACAACATCGGCTTCGCTTTCGACACCGACCGCATGGCCGGACTCTATCAGACCGCCTTCAGCATGGCCACGAACGTTCCCTCGCGCGAATCGATAGAGATTCCCGTGGCCCTCACCGTCACCGGCGAGGCCGCCCCCGAATTCCCTGCGGCTGTAAGCGTCGAACACACCTACGGCTACCGCTCGACCGACTGGTCGAATCCGATCGTCGGCATGGGCGCCTGCTACGACGCACCTTTCGAAGTACGCAACAGCGGAACAGCCCCCTTCACTATCCTCTCGATAGCCGTCGACGGCCCGAGCATCTACGACGAATGGTTCGACGAATACACCCAGCTGTTCCAGCTCCTGGTCAACGGCCCCGAAATCGACTGGATAACCGGCGAGCCTACCGGCAACTACCAATGGCAGATGTACGACGGCATGACCACCTTCACCGTCGGGCGCGCCGCGTTGCAGTTCTCCGTGCCGATGATGGAATGCGAGCAGTGGATGACACCCGGCGAATACAACGTCAACCTGACGTTCTACTACACCACCGGCGACATCAACTCCGGCGAATACGACGTCGAGCAGGCCGTCGTTCCCGTGAAATTCATCGTGACCCCCGCTCCGGCGATGACTCTCGACAAGGAAGAGATCTACGTCAGGGCAGCCGCCGACGACCATGTCTCGACCGAGACCGTCACTCTCGGCAACAGCGGCGAATACCGCCTCGACTATTCGATGTATGTCGACCCGACAGGCGTCGGCGAACAACCCTCTGAGGGAGGGGATCCCGGCATAGACCCGATGCGCCGCGTCAGCCGCGCACCGAAGATGGAGCTCGTGCGCCCCGTCGACGTTCCCGCGCCGCTGCGCGCCCCGGTGAAAGCCGGAGAAAGCTCGACCAGCGCCTACGACGTCCCCTCCGACGTTGACTACCGCAACGCCCTCTACTATCCCGCGTCGCAAGGCTCGACCAACGCCTATAACTACGGTTCGAACTCGCTGACGGCCGAATATATCGCCGCCACCTGCTTCACAGCTCCCGCCGAAGGCTTCAACATCTCGCAGGTCTATACCGCCATAACCATCGAACAGGCCCGCAACGCCCAGATCAAAGTCGAGGTTATCGAAGGTGAAGACCCGTCGACAGGAACCGTGCTTGCCGAAGGCTCGTTCTTCATTGCCGAACAGGACGACCCGTCGAAAGGCGGCTTCTACGTCATCCCGCTCGACCACGCCGTGTTCATGAACCCCGGCGAAAAATTCTGCGTCGCCATAACCTATCCCGAGGGCATGAAATTTCCCGCCTATCTCGTCAACAAGGCCGAGGCCTTCGTCGAAAGACGCTATCTCGGATATGTCGAAGACTTCGGATGGTTCGACGTCGGCGCGCTCTTCAACGAGCAATACGGCTCGCTCGGCTACATTCTGACCTGCCTCGAAACCGTCGAAGGCTCGTCGTGGATCAAGCTGCTGACTCCCGGCGAAGGCGCCGTGGCCGTAGAAGCCTCCCATGAGGTCAGACTCGAGGTCAACGCCGCCCACGCCCGCCTCGAAAAAGGCAACAAGGCTATGCTCGTCGTCAAGACCAACGACCCGGCCATGTCCCTGCTGAACTTCCCCGTCACCCTCGACAAGAACGGACGCCCGGTCATCACCGGCCCCGACAGCCGACTCTTCGTCAGAGAGAACGACAAAGCCTCGGCATCGCTCAGCGTTACCGACCCCGACGGCGACGCCATGACCCTGCGCTTCTCCGACGTCGACAACCTGTCGGCAGCTACCGTCACTGCCGACGGCGCCACACTGACACCCGCTGACGACGGCACCTACGCCGTTGCCGCCGGAACCGCAGAAGTCAAGGTCGACGTCGAAGTCAGCGCCGACTACGGCGACGCAGGCGAAGGCTACGCCTTTGTCCTGACAGCTACCGACGCCGGCAACCACCGCGCTGAATTCGTCGGCCGCTACACGGTCGAGAAAGTCAACCGCGCTCCCGAAGCCGCCGAAGTGAAACCCGTCACCGTAGAGCTTGAGAAGCTCACCGCTCCCATAGCCTACGCCGACCTCTTCACCGACCCCGACGGCGACGAAATGACCTTCGCCTTCGAAATCCCCGAAAACCGTCATGTCGAAGCCTACACAACCCCCGACGGCGTTGTCTTCTACGGCAAAGCGATCGGCACGGCCGAAGCCACACTGACAGCCACCGACGCCAACGGCGCGTCGACAACGCTGACTATCCCCGTTGAGGTCACCGCGGCCGCCGGCATAGAAGGCATCGGCGCCCCCGACAGCTTCATAGCTCTGGTGGAGAATCCCGTGGCCGACATGCTCCGCGTGCGTTGCGGCTTCACCGCTCCCGGCGCGCTGTTTGAGCTATATGACATCGCCGGCAACCGGGTTGCCCGCGCCACAGCCGACGTCAGCAACGGCGACACCGTCGCTATCCGCGTCGCCGGACTCGCCGCAGGCCACTATCTGCTGCGCGTCACCGACGGCCGCCGCAGCGCCATAGCCCGCGTAGTCAAACTCTGACCCTGCATCATCATCCACCCTCCGAGGCCGCGCCCACCACTGCGCGGCCTCGCTCGTCATGAGGGAGTGTTGCAGAATCCGTAATTATTATCGGGGCGTAGGGATGCACGCGCGTGCATCCTCTGATAGTCAATGCTTTAACGTCGGGCGGTGTTGCAGAACTTCTGTTTCAAATGATTTTTCGCCCTGAATGTGGCCGCGTGCCTTTGTCGGAAATACCGGGTCTGATATGCCAGAGAGTTCTGCTACACCCCCTCAATGCTATTATAGTTCACGCACAAAGTAAATGTGCATTTCAATATGTAGGGATGCTCTCTGGAGCATCCAGCCAATGGAGTTGTAAGCAGTCGCCGTGACGGCTGCACCACGGTGCAGCCCTACATGAAAATGCACAAATACTTACTGTTTTATCTATAACTTAATGAAATTTTTTGCAGAATAACCACCTCAAACAGATCATTCGCCGTCAAGCGCGGGACGCGCGATATCTCTATATCCCATTGCGATAGCTGTGGGGCCGACAGCCGCCCCACGCCACCGCGACAAGCTGCGGAGCTGCGCAGTCGCGGAAGGGCGATAGCCAAGGCCCGCGGCCTGTGCTCACGCGTTTCGCGGCGGCGCGCACTGCCGCAGTATGATTTTCCGCCCTGAATGTGGCCGCGTGCCTTTGGCACGCTTCTAAGGCGTTGCGGTATAACATGCTTTCTGGCAGGCTTTTGAGGCGTGCCAAAGGCACGCGGCTACTCTTTGTCGGAAATATCGACTCGAAAAGACACGCAATGTACGTAATTTTGTCGAATTAACTATTTTTAACTTTAGGGGGGGTAAAATTTTACCTACTTTTGCGGTGTACTAAACCCCTCCACAAGGTTTTAGCTTTCTGTTTTTGTAGAGATTATTTTTAGAGATTTATCATCGCTTACTCAAGTATCGCAAGTCCGATCTGCTGAATCCGTATTGCAGTTTCTCCATATGAGCCACACAATCAGACAGATTGATTACGACAATGTGCGCTTCTTCGTCCGTCAGGCCGAAGACTTCTGCCTATTATAACTAATCGCCGACCGGCGACGCGAGACTTCTGTAGCCGACTGAACCCTATTCGACATATCCAAGAAAAACGAAATATATTAACTACAACTTTAAATCAACGAATATGAAGCATTTAATTACTCGGCTACTGCTGGTAATGATATGCGCGTGCGCCATTCCGACGGCCGGAAACGCATTCACGCTTACCATTGCCGGAAATGCGAATTTCATGGACACCAAGACGGCTCAGAGTACGGGTTCATTGAATACGAACTTTGTCACAAAATCAATCAGCGGTGACACAGGCGACTTCTATTTCTGGGCAATCGGACAATTCAAACTTTCTCAAGCAAACCCGGCTCCTACAGACTGGGAAACATTTAATACTAATGATGTATTCCAGATTACCGAAAGCACAATCAATTGGAACGTACATAATGTAAGCGACCTCGGAACAGGCTGCAAATTCATCCATCTCCACATAGGTACAGGCGGATCGAATTATGTTAAAGTTCAGGACGAGCCCTTTGCAGGCCACGAGGGAGCCTGGTCTACAACACCTTTCGAGATCGGCGCAACAATATATTATTTCCCGAACGAAAAATTCAAATCGTCTGATGCCATTTTCCGTGCCGTCTTCAACGACGGAACCACTGTTTTATGCCAAACTGATGAGTATGACCCCGACTATTATAAATTCACCATTCCCAAAAGCGGTCTAACGGCCGTCAAGATTGAGCGCGGACCAGCTGATCAGAGTAAGTGGTGGGGAAATTTTACAGCTGAACTGAAGAGCAAAGACAAAGGCAGCAACAACTGCATAACAATGGAGTCGGACAATGGCGATAACTGGTCAAGCGCTCCCTCGTCATGGACTTACTACGAGCCTTTGACAGAATATCCTACATATGCATACTATTTTTGTTCGCGAAGCACCGAGAGCGAAGAATGGCAGTTGCAGACTCTCGTGCCCGAATACGGCAAATGCTCTTTCACCCGTTCAGATCTTTCCGGCAAGCAGTTCGCAATCAAAATGGATGTCAACGGAGTACAGAGATATTGGCTTATTCCGGCTACCGACATAGACTTCACCACTACAAAATCTTATTCGCTGACATCTACCGCCACAACAAATAGCTGCACATTCCCTTCCGAAGCTCCTGAAAGCGACTATACATTTGTAATCGAATTCAACGGCAAAAAGCCTTCACGCCTGCGCGTCAACCCGACTGCTGCGGCCTATAACCAGACGCTATTCGTAGGCATCGCAAGCTCGAACCGCCATCAGATACAGTATAGCAACGGCGAATATAAGCCATATAAATTCTATGTCAATCAGGAAGATCTCGACAACGACGGCGAATTCGGCTTCCGATTCTACAGCGAGCCTAACGGCGGCGTCTGGATGGGCAATAACGAATTCGGCAAAGTATTCGGCACCGACTTCGATTTCGACACTGAGATCACCACTTCGGGCATCAAGCGCTATTTCCTGAAAGAGACCGGCGCCTATGCCATAAACGTAAAGTCATACGTCCCCGAAACAAATAAGGTTGAGTTCTCATTATCAAAGCTTGAGGATGGCGCAATCGTCGCTCCGGAACTATATATCAAAACCGGAGACAACGACCGCAAAAGAATCGTGTCATCACAAGGCAAATATGAACCTTTTAAAATCGAAAATGTAAGCGCCGACACCAAATTCTGCTTCTATTCAGCAGAGACCGACGGAAACAGAATGGGCCCGGTATATACCGCTGACCTCAATGTTGACACGGAAGGCACTCTGCCCTACACCACTATCGGCGCCAACCGCGACTTTAAACTTGCAGAAGCCGGCACATACATTATCAATGTATCGGAATATCTTGCCAACGAAGGAAAGGTTACATTCACCGTCACCAAAGAACCCGGTTCTTCGGTTCCTGTTCCCAACACCCTCTATCTCCGCAACATCAAAGACTTGAACGGCACCCCCATCGCGATGACCCGTCAGGACGGCGCCGGCGACAATGACCGCAATACCTGCAAATTCTTTGCCGAAGTCGACTACAATGCCGACGAAGATTTCGCTTTCCATTTTATCGAGAAAGAAGGAACAAACTGGTCAGATCGCGGGATAGTCTGCTATCCGGGCGGAACCGACAATACTCCCATTTCGGCCAACACTCCTGTAAGAATCAACAATGTAGGCCCTTGTGACAACGATCCCGGATCGGCATGGTCATACAACTCTACCGAGAGCGGCAAGATCACAGTTATGGTCTACTTCAAGAAGAACGGCACCGCAACTGTAGAGGTCGTAGGCAATTCTGATAAGAACTACTACTTTATCGGCGACATGAACAACTGGTTCTCGAACGAGTTCGACGGCGATCTCGGCGGAAAAGACAAAAACGGCGAAACGATTGCTCAGGGTATCAACGCCACACGATGGGAAGCCGACAAAGACAACTGGAAACTCGAATATGTCGGCGACGGATGGTATCGCTTCGACTCATTCCCCGGCAATCTCCTTTCAGGTCACTTCCAGATCGTCAGCAACGGCTCGTGGGAACTTAAAGACGGTAACGAGATCTATTCCCACGTTATTTACATCAATCCTGAAGACGTTAAAGCCAACAAGATGTCGGACTACCGCGCGTTCAAAATGAACCGCATCACGCGCGAGGATATTACCAAAGGCCGTGAATACCGCGTGCGCAAGCGCAGCGCGGACGTATCGGGCGGCTCGAACCTCGGAACACAGTGTAACGCCGTCGAGGGCGCCGTATTCTGGTTCAATCCCGGCAACGACACCGAGGCTCCGCGCATCAGAATAACCGGCACTCCCAAAGACTACTTCATCTTCTATAATATGGAAGATGCCAAAGTCAATCCCGACATGAAGAAATCGCCCAAAAACGGGACAGAAACAATCGAGTATTGGGTACGCGCAGCCATCAACTCCGGCAAGCCTAACACCAACAACTACTTCCTCGCCGGAATCGAATATGGCGACTATACTCTCCCGTTCTACGACATCAACGGCAACACGGGTGCCCACATGAACGTCAACGAAGGTATCGACCTCGCTCCCTACGACCTCAAGAGCATGACCGAACGCGAGCTGAACAACCTCTTCTTCAACAATAAGGATATTGTAACCGACATTCTGAAAGAAGGAAGGCTTCCCAACGGACGCGACATCAAAGTTTACGACAAAGTCTGGATTGCCAAGGTCCCTTCGGGCTTCGAGAATCCCGCCGGAACGAAATACAATATGACCTTCAACAAGGCCATGACCGACGCCGACCGCAAGGCTACCCGCACTCTGACCACACGCCACTATTATTTCTTCCCGCAACAGGCCGGCCTCCATGTCCACGTCAATATCGACGAAATTACCGCCTATAAAGACAAGGTTGAAAGCGCTGAAGTAGCCTACCGCCTCTACAAGACCGACAACCAATATAACACCATCGCCATTCTCCACGGTTCTGACGTAACCGCCGAAGGCCACCGCGACACAGAGATACTTCACAAAGTCGGAAGCGCTCTGCCGCGGACCAAGGATTCAGAAGCAACCAATAAAATCGGCTGGTATGAATGTAAGGAACACAGCATAACCTGGGATGCTCCCTCAGATATTGAGGGCAACTGGCGTGTAAGCTGGATAGATGATGAGGGAACAGGCGCGCGCCGCGAGGTAGCCTACGACGACAACTCGGCGTTCGTGCAGTTCCGCCTCACAATAAAGATGAAACAGCCGGCTTCGCGTGCCGCAGATGGCGAGGGCGAAACTCAGGTTTACTATCTGCCCGAGCGTGTCGACGTTGCCAACGACGCCAACCACTACTGGTTCGAGAACAGCGACCTGTATGTCAAGCTCAAGGCCAGCGACCTCCCCGACGGAGTTCTGACAGGCATCAGCGAAATCGTCGATGACACCGACAACGGCCCCGCCGTCTACTATAACCTCCAGGGTGTCCGCGTCGACAATCCCACCGCCGGAAACATCTACATCAAAGTAACCCGCAAAGGCTCTGAAAAGATTCTCTTCTGATTCAGGCCCATCGACAAAAGAACCGGGCGCGCCTCAGTGGCGCGCACGGTTTGTTATTTATTATAAGATTTATAAGACTTATAAATTTTATAAAAACGGCGGAATCAATGCTGTTCTTTGGCGCAGAGCTCGGCGTAGGCGGCTTCGTCGAGAAGGCTGTCGAGTTCGGCGGGATTGGACAGCTCGACCTTGATGATCCAGTTCTCGACGGCGTTCTCGTTGATGAGGCGCGGATTGTCGATGAGCTGTTCGTTCTGCTCGAGCACGGCACCGCTGACGGGCGAGATGAGGTCGCTGGCGGCCTTGACGCTCTCTACAGCTCCGAATTCTTCGCCGGCGACAACGTCGTCGCCCTGGTCGGGCATGTCGACATAGACGATGTTGCCGAGAGCGTGCTGTGCGTAGTCAGTGATTCCGATGAAGCCGACGTTGCCGTCGACGCGCACGTATTCGTGGGAGGGGGAATAGTAGGTTTTCATTTGGTTGGGAATATAGGTTAGTTATTTTTTGTAGCTTTTCTTATAGAAGCGGCGCGGGATAACGGTGGCGCCGAAACGTTTGCGGCGCACCTGAACGAGCAGCTTCGTGTCGCGCTTGGCGTGGGCGGCGTCAACAAGAGCCATGGCGAACGAGCCGGGAGCGGAGATTCCCTGGTAGCCGGTTGTGACATGGCCGACGACGTTGCCTTCGAGGTCGAGCACCTCGGTTCCCTGACGGGCAGGCACGCGGCCGTCGATCTCGAGGCCGACGATGCGCTTCTTCGCGCCTTCGGCTTTCTGGCGGGCGATGACGTCGCTGCCGATAAAGCCGCCCGGCTTCTCGAACTTGGCGAACATGCTCAGCGAGCCTTCTACGGGGCTGATGTCGTCGGCGAGCTCATGGCCGTAGAGCGGCAGGCCGACTTCGAAGCGCAGAGTGTCGCGGCAGCCGAGGCCGCAGGGAGCGGCGCCCCCTTCGATGAGGCGATCCCAGAGGCTGACGATCATAGCGGCGGAGCCGTAGATCTCGAAGCCGTCTTCACCGGTATAGCCCGTGCGCGAGATCAGCGCCTTGTGGCCGTCGATCTCGAGCTCGCGGAAGTGATAGAATTCGAGGTCTTTCAGGTCGATTCCCATGACCTTGCGCACGATCTCTTCGGCGTCGGGGCCCTGGAGAGCCAGTTCGCTGACTTCATCGGAGATATTTGTCAGAGCAACGTTATAGTCGCCGTCGGCCTTCACCTGCTCTTCGAGCCAGGCGAAATCCTTGTCGATGTTCGCAGCGTTGACAACGAGCAGAACCGACTCAGAGCCGCGCTTGTAGACGAGCAGATCGTCGACAACGCCGCCGTCGTGGCGCGTAAACATTCCGTAGGCTACCTGACCGGGGGTCATCGGAGCCACCTCGTTGGTGAACACGCGGTCGACGAACTTAACGGCGTCGGGGCCTTCGACGAGGAACTCGCCCATGTGGCTGACGTCGAAAAGGCCGGCGGCCTCGCGCACTGCGTTATGTTCTTCTGTTATGCCGCTATACTGTATCGGCATGTCCCAGCCCGCAAAGGGGCTCATCATTGCTCCCATGGCCACGTGGCGGTCGTGGAGGCAGGTCTTTTTAATATCGCTCATGGATTCGTTGATAAGGTTACGCCGCAAAGATAGTGAAAAATTATAAGACTTATAAAATTTATACAAACAGGACGTTGTTGGCGGTTTACGGAAAAATTACTAAGTTTGCGCAAAAGTTCAAAAAATACAGAATTAACCTCATTTTCAACCATGAACCAATACCTTCCGCACACTGCCGGCGACATCGACGCCATGCTCGCGAGCTGCGGGCTCAAGAGCCTCGACGATCTCTACGCCGACGTGCCCGCCGAACTTCGCCTGAAGCGCGAATACGCTCTCGACAAGGGGCTTAGCGAGCAAGAAGTGGCCGATTTCTTCGAGCATCTGGCCGCCAAGAACAATGTGATGCCCGTCTGCCTCGCCGGCAACGGTTTCTATGACCACTATTCGCCTTCCGTCGTGGCCGCCCTGGCCTCGCGCAGCGAATTCTCCACGGCCTATACCCCCTATCAGCCCGAAATCTCGCAGGGCACCCTGCAATATATCTTCGAATATCAGTCGATGATGGCGTCGCTGACAGGCCTCGACATCAGCAACGCCTCGATGTACGACGCCACTACGGCCGCCGCCGAGGCCATGATGATGTGTGTCGCCGCCGCCCGCCGCCGCAACCGCGTTCTGGTCAGCGCGACTCTGCTTCCGGCCATGCGCGCCGTTCTCGACACCTACGCCCGCTACCACGGAGTAGTCATCGGCGAGATAGCCGAAGATGGGGGCGTAACCTCGCTTGACGACATGAAGGAACAGCTCGCCAAGGGGGACGTCGCCGGCGTCATCCTGCCGCAGCCCAACCGCCACGGCATTGTCGAAGACCTCACAGGCTTCGCCGACGCCATCCACGGCGCCAAGGCGCTGATGGTCATGGCAGGCCCCGCCTCGCCTCTGGCCCTCCTGAAGACTCCCGGCGAATGGGGAGCCGACATCGCCGTCGGCGACGGCCAGAGCCTCGGCATACCCGTCAGCTACGGCGGCCCGGCAATCGGCTATATGACCTGCCGCCAGTCGCTGATGCGCAAGATGCCCGGACGCATCGTCGGCGTCACCAACGACGCCCGCGGCAACCGCGTCATGGTTCTGACCCTTCAGGCCCGCGAACAGCATATCCGCCGCAACAAGGCCACCTCGAACATCTGCTCGAACCAGGGACTGATGGCGCTCTACGTGACAATCTACATGGCCCTGCTCGGCCCCGACGGTCTCAGGCGCGTCAACGAGCTCAGCCGCGACGGCGCCGTCTATCTGGCCGATCAGCTCTCGGCCACCGGCCGGATGCGCCTCGCCTATCCCGACAAGCCTTTCTTCAACGAGTTCGAGATGGAAACCGACCTCGACATCGACGCCCTTCGCCGCGAAGCCGCCTCGCGCGGAATCCTCGCAGGAGTGAAGGTGGCCCCGAACCGCCTGCTGTTAGCTGTCACCGAGCGTCAGAGCCGCAATCAGCTCGACGAGTTTGTCAACATCGTCAAAAACCTCTAATCCCACCGACCTACCATGAACAGAGAGATATACGGCAAGCTCGTCTTCGAGCTCTCGCGCCCGGGCCGCACGCCCCTGCGTCTTCCCGACACCCACACCCCGGCAGCTCCGGCTCTTCCCGAAGCACTGCGCCGCACCGCCGCGCTCGACCTCCCCGAGGTCGACGAGCCGACGGTAGTGCGCCACTACACACGCATGTCGACCAACAACTTCGGCGTCGACAGCGGCTTCTATCCGCTGGGCTCGTGCACAATGAAATATAACCCGAAAATCAACGAGGCAGTCGCCGCCATGCCCGGCTTCACGCGCCTCCATCCGGCAGCCGACCAGGCCGACGCCCAGGGAGCCCTCGAGGCCTACTGGCGCCTTCAGCGCGCACTGAGCGAAATCGGCGGCCTCGGCGAGTTCACGCTCAACCCCTTCGCCGGCGCCCACGGCGAGCTGACCGGCCTCATGGTCATACGCGCCTACCACGACGAGCGCGGCGACCGTAAGCGCACGAAAGTAATCGTGCCCGACAGCGCCCACGGCACCAACCCCGCCTCGGCAGCCGTCTGCGGCCTTGATGTCGTAGAGGTCAAGAGCCGTCCCGACGGCACCGTCGACCCCGAAGCCCTCGCCCCGCTGCTCGACGACACCGTGGCCGCCATGATGATGACCAACCCCAACACTCTCGGACTCTTCGAGACCGAGATTCCGCGCATAGCCGACATGGTTCACCGCGCCGGCGGACTGATGTATTACGACGGAGCCAACCTCAACCCGATGCTCGGCGTAGCACGCCCCGGCGACATGGGCTTCGACGTCATGCACATCAACCTCCACAAGACATTCTCGACGCCTCACGGCGGCGGCGGTCCCGGCTCAGGCCCCGTAGGCGTGCGCGCCGGAATGGAGCATCTTCTGCCCGCTCCGCGCGTCGTGCGCAACGACGACGGCACCTTCGCCCTCGCCGAGGCTCCCGAAGGCTCGGCAGGCCGCATAAGCGCCTTCCTCGGCAACTTCGGCATCCAGCTCCGCGCCCTGGCCTATATCCTGACCATGGGCAGCGACGGCCTGATGATGGCCGGCAAGCTCGCCACCCTCAACGCCAACTATGTCAAGGAGGCCCTGCGCGACCTCTATCTGCTGCCGATCGACCGCGTCTGCAAGCATGAGTTCGTCTTCGACGGCCTCGCCGACAAATCGACAGGCGTGACAACCCTCGACATCGCCAAGCGCCTGCTCGACTACGGCTTCCACGCCC
>OGLG01000598.1_pt1 | contig 28648 bp, 26 predicted proteins | sample 1572621 | NCBI WGS metagenome assembly OGLG01 (sample SAMEA2581912, study PRJEB24529) | metagenome | biome: Human gut stool | place: China | collected 2011 | reverse complement strand
CTGCGCTGCGTTTTCAATCGAGGGCGTTTTTCCGGCGTTTCCGTGGGCTTGCTTACGATCATCTGCAATCGCGTGCAGCTCCGCCTTTATCATATCGTAGGCCACAAGACCGGCATGGTGTCCATTGACCGCCTCTATCACAGGACGGCTGCCGGGTCTCCCCCTATAGCAGCATTCCAGAAAGCAGGCCCCGCTTATCGCATGGTCAACGCCTGTTCGTTTGCCTTTCCACACATCCTGAAACGCCTTGGTATACTTTCCAAAATCATGTACCAGTCCTTCCAGTCCTGCGGCATCTGCAAGGCCAAGTGCCTCCCCGTACTCCCGCGCAAGCGCAGAGACCTTTCGTAAATGCTCCTTCACAGTTTCCTGATGCCCCTGCAGATTTTCGGATTTCGCATAGTATTCCATAGCTGCCTCCCCGGCTACCGGTTTTATCCATTCCATTATACCCAATCCGCAAATAGTTTCAAGTAAAACACGTTATTCGGATAACACTGCGGATTTTCCGCTCCAGCGACGCACGACGAAGCAAGAGGTGAAGAAACATGAATCTGAAAGAAGCGTTCTGTTTCTCCATCCTCGCCAGACGTCCTTCCGCCAGAACCGCCCTTTCCATATCACGCGCTTTCCCGCATCCAAACGGACGTCTCCATATGTAAGGCAAGCGAGCGTACTTGCTGATTACAAGAGCAATCACGATCAAATGCTGATCTTTTTCCGCAAGCAGTATGTGCGGTATCGGAATTTCCCCGTCCGGTGCATGATTTCTTACGATTTTCTGAAAATATACAGTTTGTTGATAAATTTTGCCGCAGATGTGATATGATATCAGCAACTACTTGGAGGAGGACGGCATTTGTGGCAGCGTCATTCCTGAAACGAAAACCGAAGGATCCGGACGGGCCGCAGCGGCGGGAGATCCCCGTTTTGGAGGCGGACGCCGAGACGGGCTTAAGCGCCGCGCAGGCGCAGGAGCGGCTGGACGGCGGCTGGGGCAACGCGCCGGTGGAGTCTCCCGGCGCGTCGGTCCGGGAGATCATCGCAAAAAACGTTTTTACGTACTTTAACTTCCTGTTCTTCCTGCTGGCCGGCTGCGTGATCGCCGTGCGGCAGTGGCTGAATTTGACGTTCCTCGGCCCCGTGTTCTGCAATATGTTCATCGGCATCGTGCAGGATCTGCGGGTGAAGAAAAAGGTCGATGGACTGAAGATCATGGCCGCGCCGAAATGCCGCGCCGTGCGGGACGGGCAGACCGTCGAGCTGGACGCGGCCCAGCTCGTGCGGGACGATATCGCCGTCTTTTCCCCCGGCGACCAGATCCCGGCGGACGCCGTCGTTGCGGCGGGTGAATGCCGCGTCAACGAGGCGCTCGTCACCGGCGAGGCCGATGAGATCGTTAAAAAGCCGGGCGAGCGGCTGCTCTCCGGCAGCTTTGTCGTGTCCGGCAGCTGCCGCGCGCGGCTGACCGCCGTGGGCGCGGACAGCTTCGTCTCCCGGCTCACGCTGGAGGCCAAGCAGACCGGCTCGCAGCCGCAGTCAGAGATGATGCATTCGCTGACGAGTCTCATCAAATGGATCGGCTTCCTTGTCATTCCGCTGGGCGCGGTGATGTTCATCAAGGAATATCTGTGGCTGAAAAGCCCCATCACGGACGCGGTGACAAGCACGGTCGGCTCTATCGTCGGCATGATCCCGGAGGGGTTGTATCTGCTGACAAGTCTTGCGCTGGTGGCCAGCGTCATCCGGCTGGCAAACCGGCGCACGCTCGTGCACGACATGAGCTGCATTGAGACGCTTGCGCGCGTCGACACGCTCTGCGTCGACAAGACCGGCACGATCACAGAGCCGAAAATGACCGTCGACGACATTGTTCCCTTACAGCCGGAGCGCTATATCGACGACGATATCCGCATGATCATGGCCGATTACGTCTGCGCCATGCAGGACGACAACGACACCATGGCCGCGCTGCGGCGATATTTTACCGGACAGTCCATGCAGACGGCGATTGACACCATGCCGTTCCGGTCGGCGAAAAAATACGGTGGTGTGTCATTCCACGAGGACGAGACGTATCTGCTCGGTGCACCGGAAATTCTGCTGGCAAACTGCCCGGAAAAGGAACAGTATCTGCCGCTGGCGGAGGAATGGTCGGCGAAGGGCTGCCGCGTGCTGCTGCTGGCGCTTTACGACGGGAAGCTGTCGGACGAAGCGCTGGACGCGGAAATGATGCCGCTGGCGCTGATCCTGCTGAGCAACAAGATCCGGCCCGAAGCGCCGCAGACGTTCTCCTATTTTGCGCAGCAGGGCGTGCGCACGAAGGTCATTTCCGGCGACAATCCCCTGACTGTTTCGGAGGTCGCGCGGCGGGCCGGGATCCCGGACGCGGAGAAATTTGTCGACGCGCGGACGCTCAAAACGGACGCGGAGCTTGCGAAGGCGGCGGAGGACATGACCGTCTTCGGACGCGTCACGCCGGATCAGAAAAAGAAGCTCGTCGCAGCCATGAAGCTGGCGGGGCACACGGTCGCCATGACCGGCGACGGCGTGAACGACGTGCTGGCGCTGCGCGAGGCAGACTGCTCCATCGCCATGGCCTCCGGCTCGGGCGTCGCGTGTCAGGCATCGCATATCGTGCTGCTTGATTCGCAGTTTTCCGCGCTGCCGTCCGTCGTGGCCGAGGGCAGGCGCGTCATCAACAATATTGAGCGCAGCGCGTCGCTGTATCTCGTCAAGAATATTTTCACGTTCGTGCTTTCCCTCATCACGCTGTTCTTTACGCTCCCCTATCCGTATACGCCCGCGCAGCTGAGTCTGGTCAACGCGCTGACCATCGGCATCCCGTCGTTCATCCTTGCCATGGAGCCGAACGAGAACCGCATCAGCGGCCGCTTTCTGCCGAACGTCATTTACCGGGCGCTGCCCGCCGCGCTGTCTGACCTCATTCTCGTGGTCGGCGTGATGCTGTTCTATCTGGCATTCCATATCAAAGAGGATATGCTCTCCACGCTCTGCACCGGCATTATGGGCATCGTCGGCCTGCTGATGGTCCATCAGACCTCGCTGCCGATGAATAAGCTCCGCAAGGCCATGCTCGTCGGACTGTGCATCGCATTCGTGGTGTGCTACTTCTTCCTGCCGGAGCTGTTTACGCTGAGCGCGCTGGACAAGCCGTCGCTGCTGATCCTCGTCGTGCTGGGCCTGCTTGCGTTCTCGGTCATGTTTGTCTGCCGCCGGGGACTGCGCAAGGCAAAGGCGCGGCTGGACAAGGGAATTTTCCCGCACAGGAAAAAAAGATAAAAATCCGCAAATACTAGAGCCAGCCGGAAAAACCGGCTGGCTCAGTTTTTTGGAAGGAGAACGTGTATGCACTATCATGTAAACGAAGACGTCTGCATCGGCTGCGGGCTGTGCGCCGAAACGTGCCCGGAGGTCTTTTCTCTCAGGGACGACGGCTTTGCCGAGGCAGCGCCCGGCCCCGTGCCGGAAACTGCGCAGGAAACTGCCGCCGAGGCCATGGATGCCTGCCCGACGAGCGCGATCGAAGAGGGCTGACAAGGGGCGAAAAATCTGCTATACTGGTTCCATCCTGTCAAATGGGGTGGAACTATGGAAGAACGTTATGTGGCGTTCGACGTGGAAACGCCGAACGCGCAGAACCGGCGCATGAGCGCCATCGGCGTCAGCGTGATCGAGCGCGGCGAGATCGTGCAGGAGCTTTACACGCTTGTCGACCCGCAGACGCACTTTGATCCGTTCAATATCGCGCTGACCGGCATCACGCCGGAGCAGGTGCGCGGCCAGCCGGACTTTCCCGCGCTCTGGCAGCTGCTGGAGCCGATGCTGGCCGACTGCATTCTGGTCGCGCACAACGCGCCGTTTGATCTGCGGGTGCTGGCCAGCTGTCTGCACGATTATCGCATCGACTGGAAGCCGGAGGCCGTCTATCTCTGCACCTGCCAGATGGGCCGAAAGGCATATCCGTACCTGCCGAACCACAAGCTGAACACGCTCTGCGACCATCTGCGGCTCGACCTCGACCACCACAACGCCGGCAGCGACAGCCGCGCCTGCGCGCTTTTGCTGCTCGACTATCTGCAAAAGGGCCTGCGCCCGGAGCCGTTTCTGCGCACCTACCGCTTCGCGGACCGGAAAACGCTCCCGTACTGCACGGTATAAGCGCCCGCGCCCATGCCTCCCCCTGCCATGCGCTGCATGGCAGGGGGAGGCTTTTTGCCGTGTCAGCGCAGCGTTTCGAAGCGCTTTACGCCGCGGGTCATGAGCCAGCGGGCGGTAAGCGCGTACAAGATCGCCATCAGGGCTAGGATCAGGCCGAGGGCGGCCGTCGCCGGCATCAGAACCGCCAGCAGGAAGAAATAGAGCGCGCCGACCGCCACCACAAAGCCGAAGGCAAGCAGCATGCTCAGCAGAACGCCCGCGCCCTGCTTCGCGGCCTGCGTTTCGTTGATCCAGTCGAGATTGCAGTGGCGCAGATCCTCCATCAGCCCGACGTTCGCCGTCAGCAGCACGAACAGCAGCTGACAGGCCAGCAGCAGCGCCGTCTCGGCTGCGGGCAGCCGCAGGGCCAGCGCAGCGGCCAGCGTCATAAGGAGTGCGGGCGCAATTGCCAGAGAGTTGGACAGGCTTAGCTTTGCCTGCAGAACCTTTTTGGTTTCGACCGGCATGGAGCGCACGATCCAGTAGCTCTTGCCCTCCAGCGACACGGACGACGCCGTAAAGAATACCATGCCGGAAACCATCATGCAGGCCAGCAGCAAGATGGGGGCGGCTGCTGCGTACAGCTCCGGGATCGCGGTCAGCGCGCCCAGAAGCTCCCGCCGCTTGACCACCGCCAGCACAGCCAGCACCAGCTCAAACACAAGGCCAAGCCCGGCGTTGAGCATATAGCCGGAGCTGCTGGTCAGCCGGGCAAGCTCCCGGCGGTAGAGCGCCGCGTCCTGCGAGGAGGCGCGCATGGCTTTTTTCTCGTACCGCACCTTGACCTGTCCGCGCCGCGTGGTGACGATGCGGATAAAGCTGCGGTTCAGCAGCACATAGGCCAGCACGAACGGCAGGACTGTCCACAAAAGCGTCAGGCCGAGGTCTGCAAGGCTCCCGTCCGCAGCGGCCCGGCCCAGCCAGACGAGCGGGGCAGCCGAGCCGAGCGCGCCCGCGATCGCCGCGCCGTTCGCGGCCAGCTGCGTGACATAGCTGTTCATGCGGAAGCAGAACAGGAAATATGCCAGCATGAACACGACCGAGATCACCATGGTCACGGCGGTCGTATTGCGCATATGGCTGGTCACAAGCGAGACAAGCCACGCAAACAGGCAGCTCACCGCCAGCGAAAACAGCGGCAGCGCCAGCACGATCACGACGAACGCCGTAATGCCCGTTCCGCTTGTCTCACCGTATTGCAGCCACGAAACAAAGACCGGGAGGGCCACGACAAGCTCAAGCACGAAGTTCATGGCCAGCAGCGCCGCCATGCGGCTGAGCAGGATCATGCCAGGCGGCACGGGCATGGACAGAAGCAGCTCGTTGTCCTTCGCCTCAAACAGCTGCGATTTGGCCGTAAACACGCTGCCGATGAACATGAGCGCAAAGGCCATGATCGCGAACATGGCAAAATACAGCCAGCCGAGTCCCGCCGGGAAAAACGCGGCGGCAAGCTGGGAAAACGAGGTATAGAACAGGAAGACGAACGCACAGAAGCAGTAGAGCATCAGAATCGCATAGCCGGCGGCCTTGCCCTTCGTCTGGCTCTTCCGCTTCCGGCTCTGTCCGGTAAACGCGGCGAGCAGCGCCGCCATCCGGACGCGAAGCAGCGTTTTAAGCATTCTTCTCGCCCTCCAGCTCCAGGAACACAGCCTCCAGCGACTGGTCGCCCTTGACCTCGTCCATCGTGCCGGAGGCGATGAGCCGCCCCTGCTTGATGATGGCGACCTTGTCGCAGAGCTTTTCCGCGACCTCCAGCACGTGCGTGGAGAAGAAGATCGCGCCGCCGCGGTCGCAGTGCTCGCGCATGATGCCCTTGACCTGGTAGGCTGCCGTCGGGTCGAGGCCGACAAACGGCTCGTCCATGATGATGAGCTTCGGGTCGTGGAGCAGGGCGGAGATGATCGCCAGCTTCTGCTTCATGCCGTGCGAATAGGCCGAGATGGGCTGCGCCAGATCGCCGGTCAGGTCGAACAGATCCGCGTATTTTTCGATCCGCACCTCGCGGTCGGCCTTCGACACGCCGAAAATATCGGCCACGAAGTTCAGATATTTGATGCCGGACAGGAATTCATACAGATCCGGGTTGTCCGGGATGTACGCTAAAATCTGCTTGCAGCCGAGCGGGTCGGCCTTGACGGACTTCCCGTCTATGGTGATCTCGCCCTGTTCAAACTGCAGAATGCCCGCGCAGCTTTTGATCGTCGTGGTCTTGCCTGCGCCGTTGTGGCCGATGAAGCCGTAAATTTCGCCGGGCCTGATGTGCAGGCTCAGGTCGTCGACCGCCTTTTTCTCTCCGTAAAGCTTTGTAAGATGCTCAATTTTCAGCATCGAATTCACTCCTTTCAAGATGGGTAGCCTTTCAGACGTTTTGTTTGGACAAAAGTTCCCATGTGTCTATATCATAGCAGATTTTTTCAGTTTGTACAGGCAAACATTTTAGCAGTCGTAGCGCGAGACTGCTAAAATTCACAGTCTGTTCACACAAAGATGCAGAATTGTTCACAGGCCGGGTCTATCATGTGATTTGTAAACAAGAGATGAGCAAGACGCTCAGATCGAGTTTTCAAACATCATATATTACAAGACTCAAGGAGGTCTTTTCCATGTTAGTACCGTATGCACGTAAAAATCACAATGTTTCCAATTTCAATCCGTTCCACGATTTTGACGAGCTGGAGCGCGCGTTCTTCTCCGACAACGCCCTCGGCGAGTTCAAGGCCGACATCCAGGAGGACGGCGACAACTTCGTTCTGGAGGCTGACCTGCCCGGCTTCAAGAAGGAGGATATCCACGTGGACGTCGCCGACGACCGGCTGACCGTCTCCGCCGAGCGTCATTCCAACTTTGAAGACAAGGACAAGAAGGGCAATTACCTCCGCTGCGAGCGTTCCTATGGCTCCTACGCCAGAAGCTTTGATATCTCCGGCATCGATGCCGCAGGCATCAAGGCCGCATACGCCGACGGCGTCCTGCGCGTGACGCTGCCGAAGCAGAAGGAAGTCCCCGCCTCGTCCAGACGGCTGGAGATCGAATAACAGATAGATCTTCTACCGCATCGAGGGCGAATTCGTGTCCGTCGGCGCCGTGATCCACGGAAAAACAGACTATCTGAATGTCCTTTTTCGGAAAGAACGGTAAACAAAATTTCCAAACAGAAAACCCAGCCTCTTATATAAGAAGCTGGGTTTTCTGCGTAATTGCAGAGCCCCGCGCGCAACAAACGACGCGGTTTCCATGACGCTTGCTCCGCCGCCGGAAAGAACACGACCGGACGGTTATGAGTGGCTTGGCAGATGGTTTGGCCGGGCCGGTTGCTGGCATTGTATGTCTTGTTTTATCCCTTTTCCAAAGCCGTCCGGGGCTGTTTTCCTGCTGCGGCGCAAAAAGTTTACAGGCCGGAAACAAATTTTTGCATGATTGCACTTTCCTGTTGTGTCCGTATGTGGTACAATGTATGCGGATTTTTATGCTGTTGCGCAGATTTGGATAGATAAAGGAAGATCATCATGGAATTACTCGCTCCCGCCGGTTCGATGGAGGCGCTGCGCGCCGCCGTCTGCAACGGCGCTGACGCTGTTTATTTAGGTGCCGATACCTTCAACGCGCGTATGAACGCCCGCAATTTTTCCGCCGCCGATCTGCAGGAGGCCGTTGTCTACTGTCATGTGCGCGGCGTCAAGGTACATCTGACGCTCAACACACTCGTGCTCGACCGCGAGATGCCGCGTGCGGCGGAGCTGATCCGGCTGGCCGCGTCCTGCGGCGTCGACGCGTTCATCGTGCAGGATCTGGGCGTGGTATCGTTATGCCGGCAGCTTGCGCCGGACGTGCCCATCCATGCCTCCACGCAGATGAGCATCCATTCGCTTGAGGGCGTGATGGAGGCCGCCGCGCTCGGGTGCAGCCGCGTCGTGCTTGCGCGGGAGCTTCCCGCGGAGGAGATCGCGCATATCTGTAAGAAAAGCCCGGTCGAGATCGAGGTTTTTGTGCACGGCGCTTTGTGTATGTGCTATTCCGGACAGTGCTACCTGTCCTCCGTCATCGGCCGCCGCTCCGGCAACCGGGGCCAGTGCGCGCAGCCCTGCCGCCTGCCCTACGGCTACGGCCGGTTCGAATCGACGCGCTACCCGCTCAGCCTCAAGGATAACTGTCTGGCGGGCGAGCTGGACGAGCTGCGGCGCATGGGCGTCGCGTCCATCAAGATCGAAGGCCGCATGAAGCGGCCTGAGTACGTCGCCATCGTCACGCGCGCTTACCGCACGGTTTTAAACGGCGGCAAGCTGATGCCGTCCGATCTGCAGGAGCTGGAGACGGCCTTCTCCCGGCAGGGCTTTACCGACGGCTATTTCAGGGGCCAGACCGGCAGCGATATGTTTGGCCGCCGTCAGGAGGGCGAGGACACGGCCGACCTGTTCGCCTCTGCCCGCGCCACCTATGAACAGGGTGAGCCGCAGCGCATCGGCGTGCGCTTCTACGCCATGATTCGCCGCGGAGAGCCTGCGCAGCTCGCCGTCGAGGACCCGGACGGCAACCTCTGCCGGACCCGCGGCCCCGTGCCGGAGCAGGCGGTCTACCGGTCGCTCACGCCGCAGGACCTGGAGCAGCAGCTGAAAAAAACCGGTGGAACGCCGTATCTGTGCACCGCCGTCCGCTCGTCTCTGGACCCCGATCTGATGCTCCCGGCATCCGCCATCAACGCCATGCGGCGCGATGTGATCGCGGAGCTGACCGCAAAGCGCGGCCGTGCCGCGCCCGCGCGTCTGAACGCGTATGACGAGCCGCCGCGCTACGACGGCATTGCCGGGGAGCCGCAGCTGACCATCGCCGTCCGCACAGCCGGGCAGATCACCTCCCGTATGCTCTCCATGAAGCCAACGGTGCTCTATGTCCCCCTGTCCGAGCTGGCGGAGCACCCGGATCTGCCGCAGCGCGTAAGCGTTGAAACGCAGCTGGCGGCCATTCTGCCGCGCGTGATCTGGAGCGGGGAGCTTGCTCCCGTCGCGCGGCAGCTGCGCACGGTCTATGAGATGGGCGTGCGGCAGGTTCTGGCCGGAAATCTCGGACAGCTGCACATTGCCCGCGCGGCGGGCTTCGCCGTCCGCGGCGATTTCGGCCTCAATATCGTCAATTCCCGCGCCATGCGGTACCTGCGCGAGCAGGGGCTTGATTCGCAGCTTTTGTCGTTTGAGCTGACGCTGCCGCAGATCCGCGATATCTCCAAGGCCGTCCCGGCGGAGCTGCTGATCTACGGGCGGCTGCCGCTGATGCTGATGGAAAACTGCGTCATGAAGAACCGCACCGGCATCTGCGCCTGCCAGACCGGCACGGTCCGTCTGGTCGACCGTGTGGGCGAGGAATTCCCCATCGTCAAGGACCCCGGCACGTGCCGCAACGTGCTGCTGAACGGCAAGAAGCTGTATCTGCTCGACAAAAAGGACGCGCTGCGCGGCATGGGCCTGTGGGCGCTGCGCCTGCAGTTTACAACGGAAAACCCCGGCGAGATCGACAAGGTGCTGATGGACTATCAGGGCCGGGCCGTCTTCGACGCCGGAAGCTATACGCGCGGACTGTATTCGCGCGGCGTGGAATAAGCAAAAAAGAAGGAACTCCTTATGATCATCCTTGCATCGCAATCTCCCCGCAGGCACGAGCTGATGAAGCTCACCGGCCTGCCGTTTACCGTTCGTGTCGCGGATATCGACGAAACGATGGATCCGGCGCTGCCCGTCCAGCAGGAGGTCACGCGCGTCAGCCGCAGGAAGGCACAGGCCATCGCCGCCGGCGCGTCGCCGGACGATATTGTCATCGCCGCCGATACCATCGTGGTCATCGACGGCCGCGAACTGGGAAAACCCCGCTCGGAGCAGGAAGCACTGGACATGCTCCGCCTGCTCTCCGGCAGAACGCACGAGGTCGTGACCGTTCTGTCCGTCTGCAAAGGCTCACAGCTTGAGTCCGAAGCCGTCGTGACGAAGGTGACGTTCCGCACGCTCTGCGAGGAGGAGCTTCGCGCCTATGTCAGGACCGGCGAGCCTATGGACAAGGCCGGAAGCTACGGCATTCAGGGCTACGGGGCCATGTTCGTCAGCCGCATCGAAGGCGATTATTTCTCCGTCATGGGCCTGCCCCTGTGCCCGCTGTGCCGGATGCTGCGCGGGTTCGGCGTCCGCATTCTTGACGTGCAGGAGGCGCAGGCATGAAGAAAAAATTCTGGACGGGCCGCCTCAAGACCATTCTCATTGTCGCGCTCATCATCGCTATCTGCGCCGCCGTGACGCTTGCCATCACAAACGGGACAAGCGCCATTGAAAACGTGGTCGGGACGATCCTGTCCCCCATCCGTGCGGGCGTTGCGTCCATCGACCGGCTGGCCGAGCGGTATTACAACTATATGTTCCGCTATGAGACGCTTGAGGCGGAGAACGCGGAGATGGAAAAGCAGATCCTTGCCATGCAGGAGGATATCCGCGACGCCGAGCAGCTGCAGCGCGAGAACGAATGGCTCAAGGCGCTTCTGAAGCTGTCCGAAGAGCACGAGGATTATAAATTCCTCACATCGTACATCATTTCGTGGGATTCCTCCGACTATAAAAGCGCCTTTACCATCGGCAAGGGCACGAACGCGGGGCTGGAGGAGGGTATGTGCGCCGTGACGGAAAACGGGCAGGTCGTGGGCCTTGTGACCAAGGTCGGCGCCAACTGGGCCACCGTCACGACGATCATGGACTCGTCGCTTGAAATTTCCGCCTCCGTGGCCTCGTCCGGCTATACGGGCGTGGTACAGGGCACATTCCTCGAGGACGGAACGGAGATCCTGCGCATGAACTATCTGCTGACGGACGCGATCGTCAAGAATAACGATCAGGTCGTCACGACCGGCTCGACGCTCTATCCGCGCGGCCTGCTGCTGGGGTACATCACGAACGCCAGTCTCGACGAGACGGGCGTCGCGAAATACGCCACGCTCGAACCGTCCTGCGACCTGTCCAAGCTGGAGCAGATCGCGATCATTACGGAGTATAATGTGCAGTGACGCAAGAAACTGTTGTAGGGGCGGACGTCTCTGTCCGCCCGCAGAATGCAGCGTTTTTTTGAAAATCTCCGGCGAATTCGCAACATTTCCAGGGCGGCAGAGTCGTCGGCCCCTACAGACGAACTGCAAAAATGCAGCTTGACGTGTATATGACCGAAAGGAGGCCCGCGCGATGCACGCGACCTATAAAAATGCGCTGATGTGGACGCTTTACGGCGTGCTGTTTCTTTTGATCGCCGTTTTGCAGACGGTCGTGTTTGGCCGGGCGCGATTCTTCGGCGTCAAGCTGACGCTGATCCCCGTCTGCATCGCCTGTGTTTCCATGCTGGCAGGCGCGGAGGCCGGGGCGCTCTACGGACTTTGCTGCGGCACGGTCTGGTGCTTCACGGGCGCGGCCGGCGGCGCGATGCACATCGTCCTGCTGACCGTCTGCGGCGCGGTGATCGGCTATATCTGCGACCGGTATCTCGTGCGGCAGCTGCTGTCCGCCATTCTGATGAGTCTGTTGGCGCTCGTATTCTGCCAGACGCTCCTGTTTCTGTTTCAATGCTATCTCGGCACGATCCACATCGGCATGATCACTGCTCTGCCGGTCCAGATCGGCCTGAGCCTGCTCGCGTGCCCGCTCCTGTATCTCGGAGCCTGGGCGATCCGAAAGGTTGGTGCCAAATAAATGCAGCGAATTTCCCGCTTCCGCATGATCGTATTCATCGTCGTCATTCTGGCCATGATCGGCGTGTTCTCCCTGCGGCTTTACAAGACGCAGGCCGCCGTCACGGAGGACTCCCTCGTCGCGGCGGACGCCGACTCCATGGAGTACCAGTCGACGGTTGAGGCTGCGCGCGGCAATATTCTCGACCGCAACGGCAACGTGCTGGTGTCGAACCGCGCAAGCTATAACCTCGTCATCATCAACTTCGTCTTTTTCAACGCGCCCGACCCGAACGGGAACCTGCTGAAGGTCCTGAACCTCTGCGACGAGCTTGGGATCGCGTATGAATCGCATTTCCCCGTCTCCGCCGAGCGTCCCTATACCTATACCGATACCGACGACACCGCCTGGCAGGGCTATTTCCGCAGCTTCCTTGCCAGCCGGAGCTATGACCTCGATATCTCCGCGCCCACGCTCATGAAGCGCCTGCGCGACGAATATAAGATCCCCGACGACTGGACCCAGCAGGACGTGTACCGCGTCATTTCCGTCCGCTATGAGCTGGAGCTGCGCTCGGTAGACGAGATCGGCATGGAAAACTATATGCTGGCAGAGGACGTCGACGCGGAATCGCTGGCTGCCGTGATGGAGCTGGCCGTGCCGGGCGTTGTGGTCGAAAACGGCACGGTGCGCGAGTACAACACCACCTATGCCGCGCACATTCTCGGCTACATCGGCCCGATCTGGAGCGAGGAGGCCGCCGAATACCGCGAAAAGGGCTACTCCATGAACGCGCTTGTCGGAAAATCCGGCGTGGAGCAGGCGTTTGAGGAATATCTGCACGGTTCAAGCGGCATCAAGCGGACGACCGTCTCCTCGACCGGCGAAATTCTGAACCGATACTATGTGACGGAGCCTGTGCCGGGCAACAACGTCGAGCTGACCATCGACATTTCGCTGCAGGCTGTGGCCGAGCAGGCGCTGGAAAAGGTCATTCTCGATCTGCGCGAAAACGGCGTCGGCCGGAACAAGGAGGGCAAGGACGCCAGAGGCGGCGCGGTCGTCGTGCAGATGTGCAAGACCGGTGAAATTCTCGCCATGGCAAGCTACCCGACCTATGATCTTGCCACACGCGCGGAAAACGCCGTCGCGCTGAACGAAGACGAGACTGCGCCGATGTTCAACCGCGCGCTCGCAGCCTACCCGCCCGGCTCGGTCTATAAGATGGTCACGGCCATCGCCGCCGTCGATATGGGCGGCTTCGACCCCGGCTATATCATCGAGGACAAGGGTCTTTACACCTTCTATGAATCCTTCCAGCCCAAGTGCCACATCTGGTCGCTTGCCAACCCGCGCACGCACGGCAAGATCAATCTGATGGAGGCCATCGCCTACTCCTGCAACTATTATTTCTATGAAGTCGGCCGTCTGACCTACGACAGCTATAAAAAGGAAACGGGAAACAACCCGTTTGATATCGTTGCCAAGTCCCTCGGCCTCGGCGAGCCGACGGGCATCGAGCTGCCGGAGGACACCGGCGCACGCGCAAACGCAGAGGAAAAGAACAAGCAGTACGCAGGCGAGGACGCAGGCTGGTTCGGCGCGGACGTTCTGCAGGCCGTCATCGGCCAGAGCCTGAATAAATTCACGCCTCTGCAGCTGGCCTGCTACGCCTCGGCGCTGGCAAACAAGGGCACGCGCTATGAAGCGACGCTCCTGTCCCGCGTCGTCTCGTGGGACTATCAGGATCTGATCGAGGAGTCCAAGCCCGTCGTGGCAAGCACGCTGGAGATCTCGGAAAAGGCGCTGAACGCGCTCGATCAGGGTATGCGCATGACCGCCTCCATCGGCACAGCGGAGCAGTACCTCAGGGATTACCCCATTGCCATCGCCTGCAAGACCGGCACGGCGCAGTGGCAGGGCACGACCTCCACCGGCTCGTTCTCCGGCTCTGACCACGCCTCGTTCGTGCTCTACGCCCCGGCGGACGATCCGGAGATCGCCATCTCCGTCTATGTCGAGCGCGGCTCACAGGGCGGCAATCTGGCAAATGTCTGCATTCCCATTCTCGATGCCTATTTCTCCAGCTCCACCAAATATGAGACTGTCGCGACTGAAAATATCGCTTACTAAGAGAGGAACCGCACATGACCGACCTTTCGCATATCCGCAATTTTTCGATCATCGCCCACATTGACCACGGCAAATCCACGCTGGCCGACCGTCTGCTGGAGGAGTGCCATTCCGTTGAAAAGCGCGAGATGGAGGACCAGATTCTCGACTCCATGGAGCTTGAACGCGAACGCGGCATCACCATCAAGGCCCGCGCCGTGCGTCTGGACTACCGCGCCGACGACGGTGAAACCTATGTATTGAACCTCATCGACACGCCGGGTCACGTCGACTTCAACTATGAAGTCTCCCGCAGCCTGTCCGCCTGCGAGGGCGCGGTGCTGGTCGTCGACGCGTCGCAGGGCATCGAGGCCCAGACGCTGGCGAACACCTATCTGGCCGTTGACAACGGCTTGGAGGTCCTGCCCGTCGTCAACAAGATCGACCTGCCGGCGGCGCGGCCCGCCGAGGTCAAGAAGGAAATTGAGGACGTCATCGGCATCCCCGCCATGGACGCGCCTGAAATCTCCGCCAAGAACGGCATCAACATCCATTCCGTGCTGGAAATGATCGTGAAGAATGTCCCCGCGCCCACGGGCGACCGCGAAGCGCCTTTACAGTGCCTGATTTTCGACAGCCAGTATGATTCCTACCGCGGCGCGATCGTCTATCTGCGCGTCGTGAACGGCACGGTGTATCCCGGCATGGATATCCGCATGATGGCCTCCGGCGCAGTCTACAAGGTCGTGGAGGTCGGATATCTGCACCCGAAGGGCATGATCCCGGCCGAAAGCCTCGGCGCGGGCGAGGTCGGATATCTCACAGCCTCCATCAAGACCGTCTCCGACACCCGCGTGGGCGACACCATCACGGGCGTGGAAAATCCGGCCGCTGAAGCACTTCCGGGCTACCATCAGGCGCAGCCGATGGTCTTCTCCGGCGTGTACCCGGCGGACGGCTCAAAATACGGCGATCTGCGCGACGCGCTGGAAAAGCTGAAGCTGAACGACGCGTCCATGAGCTTCACGCAGGAAAACTCCATCGCGCTGGGCTTCGGCTTCCGCTGCGGCTTCCTGGGCCTTCTGCACATGGAGATCATTCTCGAGCGCCTCGAGCGCGAATATAACCTCGACCTCATCACGACGGCCCCGAACGTCGTCTATAAGATCACCAAGACCGACGGCACGCAGCTCGACGTCTATACCCCGCTCAACTATCCCGACCCCGCCGAAATTGCCGAGGCGCAGGAGCCGTATGCGAAGGCGAACCTCATCGCCCCGCCCGAATATGTCGGCGCGATCATGGATCTGTGCCAGAACCGGCGCGGCGAATTCAAGGATATGCAGTACCTCGACCCCACGCGCGTTGAGCTGCACTATTCCATGCCGCTCAACGAGATCATCTATGACTTCTTCGACGCGCTCAAGAGCCGCACGCGCGGCTACGGCTCGCTGGACTACGAGCTGGAGGGCTACCGCCCGTCGAAGCTCGTCAAGCTCGACATTCTCCTGAACGGCGAGATCGTCGACGCGCTGAGCTTCATCCTCTTCGCCGACAACGCCTACGCAAGAGCCAGAAAGATCTGCGAAAAGCTCAAGGACAATATCCCGCGCCAGATGTTTGAGATCCCCGTACAGGCTGCCGTCGGCGGCAAAATCATCGCCCGCGAGACGATCAAGGCCCTGCGCAAGGACGTGCTTGCCAAGTGCTACGGCGGCGATATCACGCGCAAAAAGAAACTGCTCGAAAAGCAGAAGGAGGGCAAGAAGCGTATGCGCACGTTCGGCACGGTCGCCGTGCCGTCCGAGGCGTTCATGGCCGTCCTCAAGCTCGACGACGAATCGTAGGAGGTTTTTCCGTGGCGCTCATTCAGATCGTTGAAAACAAGAAAAAAAGCCTCGGCATCTACGTCCATATCCCGTTCTGCCGGAGCAAATGCGAATACTGTGACTTTTATTCCGTTCCCGGCGCACGCAGCCGGGATCTGATGGACCGATATCTCGACGCCGTGATCCTGCACATCCGCGAGGCGGCGCAGGGTGCGGCGGGCTATGAGGTCGACACCGTCTATTTTGGCGGCGGCACGCCGTCGTTCTTCGGGGCCGGCGGGCTTGCGAAGATTTTTGCCGAGATCGACCGCCGCTTCGACGTCAGCCGCGACGCGGAGGTCTCGCTGGAGGCCAACCCCGACTCCGTGACGCTGCCCATGCTCACGCGGCTGCGCCGCGCGGGCTTCAACCGCATCTCCATCGGCGTGCAGTCGGACGACGACGCGCAGCTCAAGGCGCTGGGCCGCCCGCATACCTACCGGCAGGCGCAGCAGGCCGTGTCGCTCTCGCGGCGCGCGGGCTTTGACAACGTTTCGGTCGACCTCATGTTCGGCCTGCCGAGCCAGTCGCGCGAGCAGTGGATGCAGACGCTTCGCAACGTCATCGACCTCAAGGCCGATCACATCAGCTGCTACGGGCTGAAGGTCGAGCCGGGCACAAAGCTCTGGACGTACAAGGACTGCGCCAACCTCCCGGACGACGACGCGCAGGCGGATATGTATTTTTACGCCGTCGAAACGCTGGAGCAGTTCGGCTATCACCAGTACGAGATCTCCAATTTCGCGCACGACGGCTTCATCTGCCGCCACAACATGAAATACTGGGTCGGCGACGAGTATCTGGGCTTCGGCCCGTGCGCCGCGTCGGACTTCGCAGGACGGCGGTTCACCATCAAGCCCGATCTGGAGGGCTATATCAAGGGCGTGACGGACAAGGGCCAGATTTTGTCCGAATCTGAGCTTGTCCCGCTGCGCGAACGCGCGGGCGAATACCTCATGCTCCGATTGCGGACGGTCGACGGCATTGAAAAGAGCGAATACACCCGCTCGTTCCTGCTGCCGTTTGAGCCGATTGAGGACATTCTTGTCCGGCTGCAGGCGCGGGAATACGCCGCGTTTACCTCCGGCCGCTGGCACCTGACGCCGAAGGGCTTCATGCTCTCGAACACCATTCTGGTGGAGCTTCTCGAAGCGCAGCAGAAATCCAGACCGCTGGCGCAGAAGCGCTGAAGACAAATAGAGCCGGGGAAGCGTCGACGCTTCCCCGGCTCTTGCCGGAAAAAACAGCCCTTCCGGTCAATCGGTGCGGCCGGAACAGGAGACTGCGAAGAAACCAGGCAGCTGCTTTTCGGGCTCCGCCCGGATCAGCGGGACGCGGAACCCCCGTTCTGCCTGCCTTCTGCCGCTCCGGCGAAGCGCGGCGTCTGACCGAAACGCGCACCTGCGTATGGATCATCCGGCGGACAAAGCATCTCAAAAGCGTTTGCCAACGATCTCTCTGGCCATAGTATGCGCAGGGCGAAGAAAAATACACAAGGTCTGATTTGACTTTACAGGCGCAAAACGGTAAGATAAGAAAAAAACGAACAGGAAGCACAAAGGCAATGGAAGAATTTAAAAATTTACAGGAAACAAAGCTCACGTCCCAGCCGATCTTTGACGGCGACGTGCTACATATCTACAAGGATACCGTCCGCCTGCCGAACGGCAAAACCTCCACACGGGAATACACCGTCCACCACGGCGCGGTGTGCATCCTGCCGCTGCTGGAAAACGGCGACGTGCTGCTCGAGCGGCAGTTCCGCTATGCCATGGGCGAAGTCCTGACGGAGATCCCCGCCGGGAAGCTCGACTACATCGGCGAGGACCCGCGGGAGGCCGCGCTGCGGGAGCTGCGCGAGGAAACGGGCGCGGTCGCAAGCGAGCTCATCCCGCTCGGCCCGTTTTACCCCACCTGCGCGTATTCGACCGAGGTCATCCAGATGTTCCTGGCACGCGGGCTGAGCTTCGGCGAACGGGAGCTGGACGAGGATGAATTTCTGAACGTGTTCCGCCTGCCGCTGCGGGAGCTGGTCGAAAAGGTCCTGAACGGCGAAATTCCCGACGCCAAGACGCAGGCCGCCGCGCTTCGCGTGTGGTGCATGCTGCAGGAGGGGAAGCTCTCGTGAGGCGGGAGCTGGTTTATCTTTCGTCCATCGGCGCAGACTGCTGCGAGGCCGCGCGGGAGTTTGGCCTTGGCATCGAGCTTGCGCAGTTCTGCACCGCCGCCCGGCTCGACGGCGCTCCGCCGGAGCCGTGGGAGCTTCCGGTGGAATGCTGCCTGTCTGCATCAAGCCGGTTCGTGCTGCACGGGCCGTTCAACGAGCTGACGCCTGCGGCCATCGACCCACTTGTGCTGGATGTGACGAAGAAGCGATACCGGCAGGCGATCAAAAAGGCGCATACAATGGGCATTCAGAAGATCGTTCTGCACGCAGGCTTTCTTCCGCTGGTCTATTATCCGGAGTGGTTCGTGGAGCGCAGTGCCGCCGTGTGGCGGGAGCTGCTCTGCGATGTTCCGGACGATATGACCGTGTGTCTGGAAAACGTGCTGGAGCCAGAACCGCAGCTTTTAACGGCGATCATGGAGGCCGTCCATGACCCGCGCCTGCGTATCTGCCTCGATCTCGGCCACGCGAATACGTGCGCGTCAGCGCTTCCCCCGGAGAACTGGCTGCGCGCCTGTGCGCCGTACCTTTCCCACGTGCACCTGCACAACAATCAGGGCGACCGTGACCTGCACGCGGCGCTCTTTGACGGCGTGATGGATATTGCGGGGCTTCTTTCCCTGCTGGAAACGCTGGCCCCGCAGGCGACGTGTACGCTGGAGCTGACGCAGGACAGGCCGAGCCTTGACTGGCTCGTGGAAAAGCACCTTTTGGAGTGAACCCTATGGAACAGACTGAACGGCAGCTTGTTTCGCTGCTTTCCGAAATTACCCCGCTTTATGACGTGCCCATGCGCGAGGCGAAGGCCCGGCAGGACGCACTGGCCAAGCCGCCCGGCAGCCTCGGTCTGCTGGAGGACCTTTCTGTCCAGCTGGCGGGCATCACCGGGCAGGTCAAAAACGAAGTCAGCCACACCCGCATTTACGTGCTTGCGGCAGACAACGGCGTAGTCTGCGAGGGCGTTTCGTCCGCACCGCAGTCGGTCACGCGGGCGCAGGCCATCAACCTGACGCGCGGTCTGACCGGCGCGTCGTGTCTGGCGAAGCACTTCGGCGACGAGCTGGTCGTCGCCGACATGGGCATCGCGCTCCCCTATGCCTGCCCGGAAATTCTGAACCGCAGTCTCGGCAAGGGCACGGCGAACATCGCCGCAGGCCCGGCCATGGCGCGGCAGACTGCCGTGCGCGGCATTCTAACCGGCATGGGGCTTGCCGCACAGGCAAAACGGGACGGCATTCAAATTCTCGGCGTGGGCGAAATGGGCATCGGCAACACGACCACGTCCTCCGCCGTCTTGTGCGCCCTGAGCGGCAAACCCGTCGAAGCCGTTACGGGACGCGGCGGCGGATTGACCGACGCGGCATTTTTGAAGAAAAAACAGGTGATCGAACAGGCGCTGGCCATAAACACGCCAGACGGGAACGATCCTGTTGACGTTTTGCACAAGGTCGGCGGGTTCGATCTGTGCGCAATGGCGGGCGTGTTTCTGGGTGCGGCGCATGAGCGCCTGCCCGTCGTGGTCGACGGGTTCATTTCCGTCGTCGCCGCGCTCTGCGCTGCCCGGCTGTGTGGGGCCGCAGCGGGCTATTTCATCGGCTCGCACGTGTCCTATGAGCGCGGGTACGAGATCGCAGCCCGGCTGCTCGGCCTGAGGCCCTGTCTGCAGCTCGGGATGCGCCTCGGCGAGGGCAGCGGGTGCCCGCTGGCCTTCCGCGTGGTCGAGGCGGCCTGCGCGGTGATGAACACGATGGCAACATTCCCGGAGGCCGCCATCGACGATGGATATCTGACCGAAATACGTGAAAGGGACAGCTTTACGGTATGAACTATTTTCTTTCCGGCGGCGCAAAAAACGGGAAATCCTCGCTTGCGCAGGAAATCGTCTGCGCGCAGAGCGGTCCGCGCTATTATCTTGCGACCATGATCCCGCACGACGATGAGGACCGGCTGCGCATTCAGCGCCATCTGGACAACCGCGCGGGGATGGGCTTTCAGACCGTCGAATGCGGAACGGACATTCTCTCCTCGCTTTCGCGGATGGAGCCGGACGGCGCAGTGCTGCTCGACAGCGTGACGGCGCTGCTGTCAAATGAGATGTTCCGCGCGGACGGCACGATGGACGCCTCTGCCCCGGCGCGTCTGGAGGCGGAGCTGCTGGAATTCTCCCGCCGGATGCGCTGCTGCGTGTTCGTGAGCGATTATATTTACGCTGACGGCGGACAGTATGACGAATGGACGGAATGCTACCGCCGGGGACTGGCGCAGCTTGACCGGGCGCTGGCGGCGGCGTGCGAAAACGCCGCAGAGCTTTGCTGTGCGCAGGCATATTGGTACAAAGGAGGCTTTTCCGGATGAAAGCCAAGCTCAAAAAGCCCCTGACGGCACTCATGATGGCGTGGGGGACGTATCTGGCGATCCCGTGCCCGTATAAGGTCTGGGACGATGCGCTGCGCCCGTGGCAGATCGTGTGCCTGCCGCCGGTAGGGCTGATCGTGGGCGGACTCTGGGCGCTGTGCGCCGCCCTGTTCGCCCATTTCCGGTTTACCGGATTTCTGGCCGCCGCGATCTTGACGGCGCTTCCGTTTCTCGTGACGGGCTTTTTCCACCTGGACGGGTTCCTCGACTGCTGTGACGCGATCTTATCGCGGCGTGATCTGGTCACACGGCAGAAGATTCTCAAGGATTCGCGCGTGGGCGCGTTTGCAGTCGTGTGCGCGATTTTGCTGTTCCTGTTTTCGTTCGCGGCGCTGGCGGACTGTGACTTCTCGTATATCTGGCGGGCGCTGCTGCTCGTTCCGGTCGTAACGCGCTGCATGGCGGGCGTTGCGGTGGAATCGTTCGCGCCCATGAAGACCAGCCAATATTCCGGCACATTTGCAGCCGGAAAGACAAAACGGCAGCGGAATCTCCTGCTCGGGATGTACCTTGCCGTCATGCTGGCGGTGTTCGTGTTCCTGTTTTCGCGGCCCAGCTGCGCGCTGGCCGTCGCGTGGGCGGGGCTTGTGACCATCCTTGCCTGCCGTCTGGCCCAGAAGCATCTGGGCGGGATGTCCGGCGACGTCGCAGGCTTTTCCATCACGCTGGGCGAGGCGTCCGCCCTTCTCATTTTGGCAGTCTTTTAAGGAGGAACGGTATGGTTCTGATTATCGGCGGCGCGTATCAGGGAAAAACAGCATACGCGCAAACAAAATACGCCCTGCGGGACGCGGAAATTTTCACCTGCGAGGGCGAAGCGCTCGATCTGACCGCCCGCTGCCTCCGGCATCTGGAGCGCTTCGCGCTTGCCTGCGTCCGGGCGGGAAAGGAGCCTGCGGACGTGCTGGCCGGGCTTGACCTCAGCGGAAAAATATTGATCTGCGAGGACATTTCCTGCGGCGTTGTGCCGATGGACGCGGAAACGCGCGAATGGCGCGAGGCCGTTGGGCGCATGAACGCGGCGCTGGCCGCGCAGGCGGACACGGTCACACGCATTTTCTGCGGGCTTCCGCTGGAGCTGAAGGGATGAGGCGGCTCACGCTCATCCGCCACGGACTGACGGAGGGAAATGTCCGCCGGTGGTATTATGGGGCGCTCGATCTTCCTCTGTGCGAGGCCGGACAAGCAGCTGTCCAGGAGGCCGCCGCAGGCGGCCTGTATCCCCCGTACAGCGGCGAACGCATCCTGACGAGCGGAATGCTCCGCACAGAGCAGACGCTGCGCCTGATCTACGGCGAGGCGCCGCACGAGATCTGGCCGGAGCTGCGTGAGATCAGCTTCGGCATATTCGAGGGAAAGTCCTACGACGAGCTGAAGGGCTTGGCGGAGTACGAGGCATGGCTGGCGGGCGACTGGTTCCGGAACGTCCCGCCGGGCGGCGAATCCTTTGCGCAGGCGGAGGCTCGTATTTTATCCGCGCTTTCCCGTATGCGCGCGCAGGACGAGGATCTCCTCGCCGTTGTGCACGGCGGAACGGTGCTCACGATCATGCAGGCGCTGTTCCCGGATGAGGAAAAGTCCGGCTACGACTGGCAGCCGCGCCCCGGCGGAGGCTACCGGATCGACCTGACGGCGCATTGCTATGAGCAAATCGGTCTGCTGTAAAAAACGCCATGCCCGGTATTTGCCGGGCATGGCGTTTTTTTATGATTTCGCAGGCTTTTTCTCAAAGCCGTGGACCCAGTCGGAGAAGTGGTAATAGAGGAAATAGACGATGGAGCTGAGCGACCACGTGATGGGATAGGCCATGTAGATATACTGAATTTCGTGGACGATGCCCATGACGATGGTGATATATGCGATCCGCACGACGCACCAGAACAGCAGCATGATAACCATCGGCACGAAGGCCTTGCCTGCGCCGCGGCAGATCGACGCAATCGCGTGGGAGTATGCCAGCAGGCAGAAGAACAGCGCCGTCGTGCGCATCTGGCGCGTGCCGAGTTCGACGACCTCCGGCGTGGGGCTGAACAGCGCGACAAGCTGCGGCGCAAGCAGATACATCGTCACGCCGATGATCTCCGCGATCACAACAGACGCGATGATGCCAAAGCGCGAACCCTTTTTCGCCCGGTCGTGAAGCCCGGCACCGAGGTTCTGGCCGACAAAAGTCGTCAGCGCCATGGTAAAGCTGGTAACGGGCAGGAACGCGAAGCCCTCCAGCTTGGAGTACGCGCCGTAGGCCGCCATGGCGATCTTGCCGAAGGAATTGATGTTGGACTGGACAATGACGTTCGCAAAGCCGATGACGGAGTTCTGCACACCGGACGGCAGACCGTAGCGGATGATCTGGCCGAGCATTTCGCGGTCGATATGCAGCTTTTTCAGCTCGACCTGATAGATCGTACCCTTCTTCATCAGGTGGATCATGCACAGGATCATGCTGACGGCCTGCGAGATCGTCGTGGCGACGGCAGCCGCCCACACGCCCCAATGGAACGCGCCGATAAACAGCAGATCGAGCACAATATTGGTAAGGGACGAAATGATCAGATAATAGAGCGGCCGCTTGCTGTCACCGAGGGCGTTCATGATGCTCTTGCACATGTTGTACATGACGACGGCCAGAACGCCGATGAAGTAATACCGGAAATACGCGATTGCATCCGGCAGGACCTCCGGTGCGGTGCCCATCCAGCGCAGGAACGTCGGCGTCAGCCACACGCCCACCACCGTCAGAATCACGCCGCTGATCAGGCCCAGCATCACGTCCGTATGGATGGCTCTGGACACGCGGTCATAGTCACCCGCGCCGAAATAGCGGGAAATGGTCACGCCTGCGCCCATGGACAGGCCGGTAAAGAAGCTGATGAGCAGGAAGATCAGCGGGCCGGACGCACTGACAGCCGCCAGCGCCTCATCTCCCAGAAACCGGCCGACGATCAGCGCGTCCGCCGTATTGTAAAGCTGCTGGAACACCTGACTGAGGAATACCGGCACGGCAAACTGTACGATCAGCTTCCACGCGCTTCCCTTTGTCATATCCAGCGTATTTCCGCCCACAGCGCATCCCCTTCCCTTCACGTAAAAAATACCGCGTACACAGCGCGGTACATAAAGCATAACAGAAATAAGCAAAAAATGCAAACCAGTTTCTTCCGCGCATCAAATGCTGCCTCGCCATATTTTCTGATGGCATTGCACACTTCGCTGTTGTATAATAAAATTGCAAAACGCAGGGAGGTAACAGGATGTATTTCGCATACGGAGAACAGGCGCTTTCCTATCTGCGCAAAAAGGACAAGCGGCTCTGTGAGGTGATCGACCGCATCGGGCATATCGACCGCGCGGTGGACCCGGACCTGTTTTCGTCCGTCGTGCACCACATCATCGGCCAGCAGATCTCAACGAAGGCGCAGGCGACGATCTGGCAGCGAATGCAGGACGCGCTGGGCACGGTCAATGCCGAAGCCATTCTGGCCGCAGGCGTTCCGAGCCTGCAGGCGCTTGGCATGACGTTCCGCAAGGCGGCGTATATCACGGACTTTGCCGAACGGGTCCATACGGGTGCATTCGATCTGGACGCCGTGGCGCATATGAGTGATGAAGCTGCTATCCGGGCATTGAGCAGTCTGAAGGGCATCGGCGTCTGGACGGCGGAGATGATTTTGCTGTTTTGCCCGCGGCTAATTTGAAAACCTTATATTGCCGGACAGCGACGCTGTCCGGTTTTCTGCGCTCAATGGATTCAAAAAGCAACATGTAACACACGATGTTGTCCGGATTCAGAAACAACTCGCCGCTGACGGAACATTTGCCTTTTTGAGCTGACAGCAGGGAGAGCCTGCAATCAGCATAATATATAGACGCAAAATTTGTAGAAATGCAACGATTTTTTTGAAATATTCCAAATAGCACAAAGTCTGTGCATAAAAATAATTCATTGAGATTACTCTTGTTCCATCAAATACAAGGTTACACGTTGATCTATTCTGGACGCAACATCCTGTACAGAGGCATCCGCTTGAAAATACGCGTTGCTCTCTTCTGCGATAATCTCTATGACAGAATAATCGACGCAGCCATTCAGATGATCAACACGCTGCAAAATACTCTGCAGCATTTCACATGCAAGCTTCCATTCCTCGCTATCGTCGGCATCTGACCAGAGTTTCTCATTTGCCTGCTTATTTAAAACAATCTTCCCGAACTCCTGCTGAGCGATTTCAACCTGGGTGTCGGTACAGAAAATAAATCGCAGCAAAGCATTTACCGCTTCGTCGTTCTGGCAGGCCCTTGTCACAGCAAGATACGAGTCTGCATTTACGCCAAAACCCGCATAAGAAGAGAAGGGAAGCGGTGAAAAGGAAACCCCCGCATCAAAAGAAGAAAAAAGTGCGTAATGAGTTTCTTCGCTCACAATATCCGCCGGACTTCTTAAGGAAATCGTTCGGAAGGGCTGGTCGGCTGTTGCTGCCTCAAATTCGACAGGGAACTTCTTGCAGAACGCAAGCATTTCGTAGAAACTGTTTTGTTGGAAGTTCGATTCCTTTGTATCGTAGTCTACAAACTCCGAAAGGCTATCATTCAGGAACCAATTCAAGACAATATTCTGGGTTGTCCAACCATATCCGTTCGGACAATACGGAAGAAACAGTTCGTCGAATTGTTGACAAGTTTCAATCTTACGGCTTTCGGGAAGAATTGTTTCTGGCGCGGAGAATATTTCAACTGAGAATGCCGGAAACAGAACATAGAGTTCGTCGCCGAATGTTCCACATTCAAGAATACTTTCATAATACTCGTCAGATTTGTTCAAATCGGCCACAATGCTGCTCAACTCCCGCAGCAGCCCCTTACCAGCAAGCATCTGAAGAGTTGCCAGTTCGCCGTTAAACCACAGGACGTCTGGAACGTCCCCGGAAATGATTTTGATCAATAGTTCATCATGCGAGGCATATGTTTCTGCCTCTAATGTAATTTGTGGGTTTTCCGCAGCGAAGGCAGCCAGAGCCGCCTGAATATTCCCGACTTCGTCATTACAATAGCCAACACGCAGTATAGTATCTGCCGTCGTTTCTTCTGAGGACACCATTTCTGTGTCTTCGCATTTCGACAGCGTGTAAAAACCGTCCTCTGTGAGCAGATGTAATCCATCAGCTGCCGCAGTCATTCCTGTTATTTCATTTGAGACGATTCCAAGCGGAAGAAGTTGCGTCAGGCTCATCAGCTGACCATTTTGGTACTGATATATCATGTCGTTTACAAGAATGTATAAGCCCTCTTCGCCGCCGCAGACAATAGATGCGCCGTGTGTAAGGGTTGCGATAGGGGTCGCTTGTCCGTTATCTATTTGATATAGTACCGTGTATCCGCTGCCCTCCGTCTGCTTTTTATCTGCCGCATGGCCTACAGCATATATTGTATCATTGACGATCCCTATACCTACCCAGCGAGTATCGCTCCCCACCAGCGCTGCCGTATCTTCATTTAAAACATACAATTGATACCCATATCGCAGATATTGCTCTTTCTCGCTGAAAACAAGCTGCGCACGAATATGATTCGGATCATACCCGCGCGTATCTTCCGCTAAAGAGATTTTTGTTCCGGACGGAGTTTCCCAAAAAACAGAGTTGTTCTGTTCATGCAGGTAATAGCGATTCCCTTGCCAAAGCGTAAAAGCAATTATATCATCGCCTACAACCTCTGTGTTTTTTCCGTTTTCATAGATTTCCCGCTGCCCGTTCTTCTCTGCAAGAAGGCTTTCGCCGTCTGCAAATAATAGTTCAGCAGCAATGTCTGTATAGGCAGCTTGATATGTAAAACCGGACGATACTTCCGGCAAATCTGGTAGAGATCCGATGGCATCTTTTTGAGGTCCTCGGTTGCAGCCCAGCAGGCCAGTCAGTCCCAAGATTACGAAAAGTATGCCTACAAGCGTACGCAATCTGTTCATGTTTATCTCCTTGTGACAGTTTTTCGCATGGAGGGGCAGCAACGCTGCCCCTCTCGTGTAACTGTTCAAATACCGTCGTACTTTCTCAGGTACCCTTCCAGTCACCGTCCTGTGTGTATTTGAGCTGTCCGGGGCGATACTCCTGATTCAGCGTACCGTTATTTGTCGGGTCTGCATCATAGAAACGGTCCGTTAAAATCATGTAGATAATGTCGCTTTCATTCAGGACGGAACTGTTGTCCGTCATCGCCTGAATTTCGGTATCGTTTGCCGCTTCAGTCGGTGTGAAGTTTCTCACACCGGAATCGGCAACGGCGGTTGTGATTGAAGAACCTCCAAAGCCAGCAGCCAGGGCTGTCGGCGCGAGGATCATAGTTGAAACAAGTGCAAGAATCAGAAGTGTGGAGAGGAACTTCGTTTGGAACGTTTTCTTTGTCGTTAACACGAAAATGCCTCTTTACGTGATTTGAATGGAATTTGTTATCCTTTGATACCGCCGGTCTGCAAACCGGAAACGAAATATTTCTGGCAGCAGATGAAGATGATGAGCACGGGCAGCAGACTCGCCACGGACATGGCGAAGACGTAGCCCCACTGCGTAAACTGGTGCTGGCCGAAAAAGCCCGAGATGGCGATCGGCAGCGTGCGCTTCTGCGTGTCGTTCAGGACGGTCAGCGCCCACGGGAATTCCTCCCACGCCGTCAGGAAGTTAAAAATGCTGACGGACGCGATGGCCGGGCTTGCCAGCGGGCAGATGACCTTGAAAAACACAGTGAATACGCTGCCGCCGTCCATGTAGACGGCTTCGTCAAACTCCCGCGGGATGCTCTCGATGTAGCCTTTAATCATGAACGTAGAAAACGGGATGACCCACGCCACATAGAACGGCACCAGCCCCAGCAGCTTGTTCGTGAGCTTGAAGAACGAGGCGAGCTGATACTGTGTGATGATGAGCGTCGTGCCGGGGATGATCATCGTGCCGATGACGAGCGCGAAGAGCGCCTTTCTACCGGGGAAGCGGAAGCGCGCGAGGCAGAATGCCAGCGCCGACGAGACGAAGGCCGCGATCACGACGGTCAGCACGGCGACGATCACGCTGTTGAGGAAATTGATGTAGAACTTTTCCTGGCTGAAGATGTACACATAGTTTTCAAGTGTGATGGTGTCCAGCGCGGGGAAGAACTTCGGCGGGAACTCATAGAGCGCGCCGTTCGGCTTTAAGGACGTGCTGATCATATAGATCATCGGCATGACCGACACCGCACCGCCAAGCAGCAGAAGGAGACCCTGCGCGGCCTGCAGGCAGGCAGCGTGGACATCGTGGTGGGCACCCACCGCCTGCTGTCCAAAGACGTCCGCTTCCACGACCTGGGCCTTGTCATCATCGACGAGGAGCAGCGGTTCGGCGTCAAGCACAAGGAAAAGCTCAAGGAGAACTTCATCGGCGTGGACATGCTGACCCTGTCGGCCACCCCCATCCCCCGTACCCTGAACATGGCCATGAGCGGCATCCGGGACCTGTCCACCATCGAGCAGCCGCCCATTGAGCGCCAGCCCGTGGAGACCTTCGTCCTCGAATACAACGACGTCATCCTGGCCGAAGCCATGAAGAAAGAGCTTGCGCGCGGCGGGCAGGTCTACTACCTGCACAACCGGGTGGACAACATCGAGTCCACCGCCGCCCACGTCAGCCAGATGGTGCCCGGTGCCCGCGTCGGCATCGCCCACGGCAAGATGACCGAGGAGGAGCTGAACCCGGTCTGGCAGCATCTGCTCAACGGCGAGATCGACATTCTGGTCTGCACCACCCTGATCGAAACGGGCATCGATGTACGCAACTGCAACACCCTCATCATTGAGGATGCCGACCGGATGGGCCTTGCCCAGCTGTACCAGATCCGGGGCCGGGTGGGCCGCTCCGGCCGCAAAGCCTACGCCTACTTCACCTTCCGGCGGGACAAGACCCTGACCGACATCGCCCAGAAGCGGCTTTCCGCCATCCGGGAGTTCACGGCCTTCGGCTCCGGCTTCCGCATCGCCATGCGCGATCTCCAGATCCGCGGCGCGGGCAGTCTGCTGGGCCACAGCCAGCACGGCCACATGGAGGCTGTGGGCTACGACCTCTATGTAAAGATGCTGGGGCAGGCCATCGCCCGGGCCAAGGGCGAGCCGGTGCAGCGCGACAAGAGCGAATGCCTGGTGGACCTGCGGGTGGACG
>OGLG01000580.1_pt1 | contig 29337 bp, 20 predicted proteins | sample 1572621 | NCBI WGS metagenome assembly OGLG01 (sample SAMEA2581912, study PRJEB24529) | metagenome | biome: Human gut stool | place: China | collected 2011 | reverse complement strand
ATATTTCCTCCATTTTCTTCTACTGTTATATTTTACCATAGAATTTGAGTCTTCTATTGGCGGTGAATCGGCGCAATATGCTAAATATCTGAAAGATTGTATCCGTAAGTTTTCTTATCGTGCTGTACTTTCCATGGTGGTGGTAGGTTGGCTGGCCTATCTGTTTGTGCAATATACTCCGGCATTCGGACTGGATGCCTCCCGTTTTCTGCAAAACGATGGAAAGCTTAAAGAACTGGTAGGTACATGGGAGGGTACGTTTGAAGGGCGTAATGCTACGCTGAACATAACGACAGCAAACTCGGAAGGCTTGAAAGCTACCATACATGTGCAATATACGAATCTGACCAATGAAGCACTGACGGGCACTGTGAATACCGTTACGAATACTATCCATTTTGACGATGTATACAAGAACGGTACTCTCGACGGGCAGTATAACGGTACATTCACCGGCGATGGAATAGATGCTTTTGAAGGTACTTATGAGAATTATACGACCAAAAAACAAGTGAACTTCAGTTTCAAAAAAGCGAAAGCAGATGTAGAGAACTGATAAATGAAGATGACTATGAATTGTCCGAAATGTAATAAGCCGAACCGTGAAAAGGCTGTTTTCTGCAAATGGTGTGGTACCAATGTGGTTACTAAAGCTACCGAACCGCTGCGTGAGTTGGTGGGGATGGAAACCGTCAAGAACCAGTTGCAGGATTTGGTAAATACTTGTGAGTCGCTCGCTTTGCGTGCACAGCGTAGTGGCATTTCCATTCGTCTGGGCATGGACATGATTATTACGGGAAATACCGGAACCGGTAAAACCAAACTGGCAGGAGTATTGCAAAAACTATTGTATTCCAGTGGTATTATCAAGAAGCCTGCCATGAAAGTAGTGGATGCAGTGGATTATGAGGAGTTTGCCAAAGAGTGGGAAAAGAATACCGCCGATCTGAAAGGGGGGATTCTTTGCATTGAAAATGTGCAGAAGCTTTTGCCTTCGGGTGCAGCCAATGATATCAATAAGCTTGATAAGCTGTTCAGCTGTATGGATAAGTGGAACAATGATCCGATAGTCATTCTTTCCGGGCTTTCATCGGCCTTTAAAGAGTTTCTGGTATCCAATCCTGATGTGCGCAATCGCTTTGAGTATTACTTCGATCTGAAAGATTTCAGTATGGAGGAACTGAAGCAGCTTTGTATCCATGAACTCAAAAAACGTTATGGGATTGCATTGAGTGAGGAAGCGGATGCTAAATTGGAACGTGTGTTTAAGAATGAGATGCGACAGAAATCAGATGATTTCGGGAATGGGCATTTGGCTGTGAAAAAGGCGGCTGATATCTTTGCCAATACTATCAAGCGCGATCCGAATGCATCGGTTGCCATTCCTGAGGATATTCCCGGTAAAGAGTTCCGGCAGAAGAGTTATGAGGAGATCATGGCAGAGCTGGATGAGTTTGTCGGTATCGATGAAATCAAGGCAACGGTGCAGAAAATCATTAATAAGATAGATTTTGAACGGGAACGGAAAGGTGCCGGAGCAAAGCGGGAGGTCAAAGATCATTTTCTGTTCCTTGGTAACCCGGGGACGGGGAAGACAACGATTGCCCGTATCTTTGCTGATATCCTGAATTCGCTGGAAGTGTTGCCCATCGGTCAGTTGGTGGAAGTTTCGCGAAAGGAGCTGGTTGCGGGATATGTAGGTCAGACGGCCTTGGCAGTGGAAAAATATGTGGATATGGCTATGGGCGGAGTACTGTTCATTGACGAAGCCTATACATTGAAGCAAGGTGATAATGACCAGTTCGGTCAGGAGGCAATTGATACGTTACTGAAACTGGTAGAAGATCGTCGCGGGCAGTTTGTGGCTATTGCTGCCGGATATACAAAAGAGATGGGAGAATTTTTGAGTTCCAACTCGGGGATGGCCTCCCGTTTCAATGAAACGGTGACTTTCCGCGACTATAAAGCCGATGAATTGACGGAAATCTTCCGCCGACAGGTGAAGAAAGAGCATCTGACCCTGGATGAAGAGGCCGAGGCATTTATCCGTAATTACTTCTCGAAGATGTACCTGACCCGTACACGCAATTTCGGTAATGCCCGTGAGGTACGGAACGCAATGGATCGTGCAATCAAGAATCAGGGAGTCCGGTTGCTGGAACTGAAGGGTACACCGGATTATGATGCGTCTATGGTGCATGTACTGACGCGTGCCGATATTGAAGGTGAAGAAAGCAAAAATATCAAGAGTCTGGACGTTGTACTTGCTGAATTGAATGAATTCGTCGGTATGGACAGCGTAAAAGCAGAGATACGTGCGCTGGCGAACAAGATAGCCATGGACAAGGAAATGATGGAAATGGGTATTGCTGACGCTGAGGTGACTCCTGTACACATTGTGCTGACGGGTAATCCGGGGACAGGTAAGACCACCATCGCCTGTAAGTTGGGAGAGGTCTTTAAAGCCATCGGTCTGCTGCCTACCGATAAAGTCGTGGAAAAGGAGCGTAAACATCTGATAAGTACGTATCAGAATGAGACGGCCAAACTTGTGGATAAGGCTTGTGACGAAGCAATGGGCGGTATTCTTTTTATAGATGAAGCCTATGCCCTGATGCCTATCAGTGCGGGTGGAAGTAAGGACCAGACTGGAGTGGAAGCCGTGGAGGCACTAATGACCCGAATGGTGAAGGATGCCGGGAAATTTGTGGTTATCTGTGCCGGTTATCGCGCTGAAATGGAGGAATTTGTCAATAATGCCAATCCGGGCTTCCGGCGCCGGTTTAGTAATTTTCTGCATATCGAGGACTACTCGGCAGACCAGTTGATTTGTATTTATCGTTCTCTTATCAGGAAGAAAGGGAATATACTGACACCGGATGCAGAAGAGATGCTGATTAAATTAGTCGATGAAATGGTGACATCGAAAGATGAGAACTTTGGAAATGCAGGGGAAATGGTGAAACTCTTTGAGAAAACCAAAGCCCGCCGTGCCAATCGGCTGGCACAATTACATGCCGGAGGACAGACCTTGACTCGCGAAATGTACCTGACCATCGAGGCGGAGGATATTCCGTATGATCCGCCAAAGATGATCGATGAAGAAGAGTGCATGGCTGAATTGAACCAATTGATCGGATTATCCAGTGTGAAACGTGAAGTGAAGGAGATTGCCGATTATATCAAAGTGGAGCGTGCTAAGGCGGAAGCTATGGGTAAGAAATTCCAGGGTGTAGTGGATCACTATCTCTTTGTCGGTAATCCGGGAACGGGAAAGACTACTGTGGCACGTATCATGGGAAATATTTTCTATTCATTGGGTGTATTGCCCAGCAATCGTTTGTTGGAAGTAACCCGTAAGGATTTGGTAGAAGGCTATGTGGGGCAGACTGCCACTAAAACGGCACGGGTTGTAAAGCGTGCGGTGGGTGGTGTATTCTTTATTGACGAAGCTTATTCACTGATGGGCGATAACTTCGGGCAGGAGGCTACGAATACCATTTTGCCGATGTTGCTTGATTATAAGGGGAAAATGGTTTGCATTGCTGCCGGGTATCCGCGTGAGATCCGCCAATGGATTGATACGAATTCCGGTTTGGAATCCCGCTTCACTAAGGTGATTCATTTTGAGGACTATAATCCCGATGAATTGGCGCAAATTTTTAGGATGAAGGTGAAAAAGGATAGGCTTACACTGACTCCTGAAGCAGAAAATGCCATGCGTGTTTACTTCACGGATTTATATAATCGTCGTGAACGTAATTTTGCCAATGCCCGTGAAGTGAATAATTATTTCGATCGGGTGAAAAAGAACCAGAGTTCCCGTCTTCGTCACGAAATGGAGCGTCCTGACTTTGATCCGGCAAGTTACAGTATATTGTTGCCTGAGGATATGGGATAATTGAATCACTAATTGTTAATTACTAAAGAAATGAGTACATTAGTCAACTGCCCTAAATGCAGAGTTGAAATAGAAAGTGATAGTTACTATTGCGATCAATGTGGTGTTGAACTGTATATTTGCCCTCAATGCCATGTGTTTGGAAAGGGGAAACGATGCACGCAATGCGGTCAGCCGTTAGTATCCGCTGCAAATCAAGTGGTGTCACCTGTGCATCCTTCGACTTCTTCCGTGAATTCCTCGGCTTCTTCTGTGAGTCCGGCTTCCTCTGAACCTGAAAAGACAATGCGTCCGGGAGTATCCGTACCTCCACTTCCTGTACGTTTGGTTTGTTCTGCCGCAGGCATTCGTTTAGGTTTGGGAAATGGTGCGGTGATTGGGCGTAGAAAGGGTGATTATGTATCTGCATTCGCTTCTCAGGGATATGTTTCCGGTACCCATGCCCGCTTACAGAAGAGCGCCTCCGGACAATGGGAAATAGTGGATCTGGATTCTACCAATGGTACGTTTGTAAACGGTAACCGTCTTTCGCCGAATGTACCTGCGGTGTTTAGCATCGGAGATATCGTTCGTATAGCCAATCTTGATTTTAAGGTTGAATAGATTCGGATGGAATAGAGATAATTTTAATCGTAGGTTGTAATCATTAAATCGCAAAATTGCCTTATGTTATTATTGAAATGTCAGCTTGCCAGTGATATGGGGTGCATACGTACCAATAATGAAGACATGATACTTTTCAATGGAGGACTTTATCGTGACGAAACATACGAACAGAAGTTTGAACTCATTCCTCAGGCTCGATTTACGGCTTTTGTAGCGGATGGTATGGGCGGACACGAAGGTGGAGAATTTGCCAGTGAGTTGGCTACCCAGGCATTCGACCGTTTTATTACCGATCTTCCTTCCGATCTTTCCCATGAGGCACTGTCCGGCGAGATAAAGAATTGGGTGAATGAAACTCATGCTCTGATAACAAACAAGGGCGTTGAACTTCCTCAATACGAGGGAATGGGAACCACTTTTGTAGGCATGTTCAGTTATGAAGAGCGCATCTATATGGTGAATATTGGAGACAGTCGCCTGTATCGTTATCGTGGCGGTATTCTGAAACAACTTTCGTCGGACCATTCTATGCGGGAGCTGACCGGAGATATGACTACTCCATCCAACGTAATATATAACTCTTTGGGTGCCGGAACATCTGCTTTTGCCGATTTCACCGAATTAACCGGTCAATTATTGGATGAAGATCTCTTTTTGATTTGTTCTGATGGTTTAAGTGATATGCTTACAGATGATCAGATTGAAGAAGTTCTTCATCAAGAACCTACTGCAATCAATCTGATAGAAGCTGCAAAGGCGGCAGGTGGTAGAGATAATGTGAGTGTTGTGCTTCTGCGGGTAACAGAATAGAAAGAGGTAGCGGATCAAATGAACCATGTAGGTTTGTGAGTCAGCTTTTTTTGAAATATATATTGCTATTTTTTTTATATTTTTATTTTCTTTGCTGTCAGATAACCGAATATTTTAAAGTGAAGATGCAGTTTCCATTTATCTATCTGATCGTTTTCTGTTTACTCGTGATTCTTTTTCTGGTCTGGTATATTCAGCGGACAAAGCAGCGGAAGAAGTTTCTCGAACAGGAGCATAAATACGATCAGGCTTTATTGGAAGTACATGCGATAGAGACTGAGTATTATATTTCTTTATTGAGGGATAAACAAGAAGAAACTCAAAAACTGCTTTCTCAAAAAGAAAATGAAATCAGAAAATTGGCCGATGAAAAGGCGCAATTATGCAATGTGATCTTTAAAGAGACATCCATTTATAAAACAATAGAACGGCTTAGTCGTCAAGACAAGACTAAAAACAAACAGGATTTACGTATTTTATTGGAAAATGAGCAGAAGAAACTTCGTTCTACTATTATGGAGATATACAAGGACTATATAGAGTATCTGCACCAAACCTATCCTAAATATACGGAAGATGATTGTCTATTTTCATGCCTCTCAATTTGTGGGTTAGATGATTTTACCATTGCTCTTTGCTTTGGGAATGTCAATAAGCAAATTGTGGCTCAAAGGAGGCATCGGATAAAATTGAAGGTTGCTAATTAGCCTGCTTTTTGAAGATTGTTATTACTTCTCTTTGTAAGTAAGTGATAAATAGCTAATTGTAAAATTAGATGTTATCACTTATATTCTCTTTTTATGCTTTTATGTCACTAACTTTGTCACATTACGAATCGGGATAAATGTGAAAGGCATATGGGTGAACGCATTACTATTAGTTTTTATCCGGCGGAAAAGCCTAAGAGGAAAAAAGGATTTTTTGCTCGCTTATTAGAATGCATAAAAAGATGGATTAAGAGACTTCTGAGTTTTAGTTAACATATTTAATAACTTCTTCAAAACGCATTATTATGGATACAAATTTATTGTCGATGTCGCAGCAATTCTCCGGGCTGCCAATGGAAAGCTTAATCGGAGGTCCTTTGAATGCAGCCGCTAAGGCGAATTCTGCAATGGCTCTTACGCAAACGATGTTTATGTTGGACACTTGCTTCAAAAAAAAGAATATTAGTGGGAGCGAAAAACCGCCTGTTTATAATTATGAGCCTATCATGATTGATATGGTATTAACTAGAAGTGTTATAACTCAGGGTATGGATACTACTAAAGGAATTCCTCAGGCCAGTACTAAGTTTACTCTACCTTTATTGACAATCCTGCCAATTAATTCATTGGCTGTGGAAACTGTGGATATTAACTTTGAGATGGAAGTAAAATCAAGCTTTTCAGAAGATGACAATCAAGCAAAAGAATCTGAGACTACAGGCGAAGGTAGTTTTGAAACTAAAATAGGTTGGGGGTTGCTAAGTACAACTATTAAAGGTTCGGCCAGTTATTCTTCAAAAGATTCTTCGAGCCATAATACACATTATGAGAAGAGCAATTCTGCCAAGTATACGGTAAATGTACATGCAGGTCAATTGCCACTTCCTAAAGGAGTAAACACTATTATCGAAGCATTTACGCAAGCAATTCAGCCTATAGAATTGACGCCTGCGAAGACACCTGAAGGAGGAAATACTGGAAATGGAAATGCTGGAGGAGATACAACAACTTAATGATAAAATTCCAGCTTTCGGAGAAATCTAATATTAAGTAGAAATAAACGATTATGTCTGAAAACGAGCAAGGTACATTCAAACCTCAATTTGGGGCAGAACTTAACATTGAATCAATCATTGGCGCACCTTTGGTGGCGGCCTCGAAAGCCAATGTTATGATGCTGACCGGGCAGGCTCAGTTCTTGCTTGATTATTGCTTCACAAAAGAGGAGGGAAGCAACTTGCGACAACCTCTTATGATAGAGATGGTACTGAGTCAGCCGGTTGTTGATCATACGAAACAACCCACTGATCCGGGATACATCTCTATCAACAAAATGGCTTTTCAGGTTCCTTTACTGTGCTTATTGCCTTTAAATTCTCTTGCAATAGATAAGATCAATGTGGACTTTGATCTGGAAATCACATCGGTGGGTTCTTATGATTATAAATCGCAAGTAAATGCGGATGTGCAGCTTGTAGAGAAGAAGGCGGTTCTGAATGGAAGAATTGCTCCGGCCAAACAGGAATATAAGAAAAACTCCCGTGAACAATATGATAGTACTTTGTCGAGCCGTCTTAAAGTGAATATACATGCGGGCAGATTACCTTTGCCTAAAGGAGTATTGACTTTACTTGATTTGTATACAAAATCGATACAGCCCATACAAAAGATAGATAAACAGTCGGAAAAAGAAGAATAGAAGTATGATAGATCAATATATCCCATGTCCGGTATGTAGGACTCAAATACCCATTGATTTGCATTTGCTAATTCAAGGTGTGCAATTCTCATGCCCTAATTGTCAAGCGGCGATTGGGTTGGCGTCGGAAAGTCGCTCAGTAGTGAGTGAGGCGGTCGACAACTTTGAAAAGTTGAAGAAGATGGCACCTCAGAAAAAGTAAAATAGCATAATGTCGAATCATAAAACTCATCGATATGATTAGCTTTAAATTGTTTGTAGAGGCTATCCATCATGCCATTGTAAGTGCCAGCGACTCACTGATGGATAAGAATGAAGGTTTGCTGGATAAGTATTTTGAAAAGCCTGTTGACGGGGAGGGGAAAAATAAAGGGGCATTGGTTCCGAAGATAGTGCAACTTGAATATCCCGCTTTGGATGATACCGGAGCAGTTACTACTACAACAGTTCAGGTCCCTTTAATCACATTGGTACCTGTTACGGCTTCTAAAATAGAGAAGGCTACTGTGACGGCAGAATTTGCCTTGGAAGTTATAAACGATGAACTACAGATCAGCTTCCCTAATAAAAAATATCAGAAAATGCTACGGTGGGAAAATTGGAGATTGTTATTTCGCCACAAGAATTAACGGATGGGTTGGAATTGATTATCGAGGGATATGCAAATGCTTTGAAACGACAGATTACCTGATAGAAAAGGAGCTTTTCTTGAGAATTAAGTCTTTGCAAGGTGTTAACCTCTTGTTTTTTATAATTTCCCATCTTCTTTATTTTTTGCTATTGGATCTCACAAATTGGTATGTTTTTCTCGTGTATCTTTCTATCTTAGCGAATAAATGGAAAGATTATTGCATTTATTGAGTCAATTGCGTTATTCTGAAAATAAATTTGTAGCTAACTTTGCTTCCAAACATTAAATAGAGTTACATACCATGAAAAAATTATTCATCTCGTTATTTTTAGTAACGTTTTTTATTTTGGAGAGTTCGGCTCAATGGAAACCGGCCGGAGATAGAATAAAGACAAAGTGGGCAGAACAGATCAATCCTTCCGATGTATTGCCCGAGTATCCAAGGCCCATCATGCAGCGTAATGACTGGAAAAACCTGAATGGTTTGTGGGATTATGCTATTATTGATAAAGGTGGACGCATTCCAACGGATTTTGAAGGCCAAATTCTCGTACCTTTTGCTGTAGAATCGTCTTTGTCCGGAGTAGGAAAAAGAGTGAACGAAAATCAGGAAGTAATCTATCAACGGAGCTTTGAGATACCTTCAGCCTGGAGAGGAAAACAGGTTTTGCTACATTTTGGTGCCGTTGACTGGAAAACCGATGTATGGGTGAACGATATTAAGGTTGGAAGTCATACCGGAGGATTTACTCCATTCTCCTTTGATATAACTCCTGCCTTGTCGGCTAAAGGTAACAACCGTCTGGTTGTAAAGGTTTGGGACCCTACGGACAGAGGCCCTCAACCACGTGGTAAGCAAGTCAGCAGACCGGAAGGTATCTGGTACACTCCTGTAACAGGTATCTGGCAAACTGTATGGCTGGAACCTGTTGCTGGTAAACATATTGAGAATCTTCGTATTACTCCTGATATTGACCGTCATCTGTTAACGGTAAAAGCTGAACTGAACACCAACAGCACATCAGACTTCGTGGAGGTGAATGTGTATGATGGTAATCAATTAATTGCTGCCGGTAAGAGTATTAATGGGGAACCTGTAGAAGTGGCAATGCCTGAGAATGCAAAACTGTGGAGCCCTGATTCTCCTTTTCTCTATACTTTGAAAGTTACTTTAAAAGAAGGGAATAAGATTGTGGATAAGGTGGATAGCTATGCGGCCATGCGTAAATATTCCACTCGCAGGGATGCCAATGGTATCGTACGTTTGGAACTGAATAATGAAGCGCTGTTCCAGTTTGGCCCGCTTGATCAAGGTTGGTGGCCTGACGGTCTGTATACGGCTCCTACGGATGAAGCTTTACTGTACGACATTCAGAAGACAAAAGATTTTGGTTATAATATGATCCGTAAACATATTAAAGTAGAGCCTGCCCGTTGGTATACATATTGCGACCAGCTTGGAATTATTGTGTGGCAAGACATGCCGAGTGGTGACCGCAACCCGCAATGGCAGAACCGGAAGTACTTTGATGGTACGGAAATGAAGCGTTCAGCCGAATCAGAAGCTTATTATCGCAAAGAATGGAAAGAAATAATGGACTGTCTGTATTCTTATCCTTGCATTGGTACCTGGGTGCCATTTAATGAGGCTTGGGGACAGTTTAAGACCGTTGAAATTGCTGAATGGACGAAACAATATGATCCGACCCGTTTGGTGAATCCAGCAAGTGGCGGTAACCATTATACTTGTGGTGATATGCTTGACCTGCATAATTATCCGGCACCTGAGATGTACTTGTATGATGCTCAGCGTGCAACTGTTTTGGGTGAATACGGTGGTATCGGTCTTGTTCTGAAGGATCATATCTGGGAGCCGAACCGTAACTGGGGTTATGTTCAATTTAATTCTTCCAAAGAAGCTACGGATGAATATGTGAAGTATGCCGATATGCTGTATAAGATGGTAGACAGAGGATTCTCCGCAGCTGTCTATACACAGACTACTGACGTGGAAGTGGAAGTGAATGGCCTGATGACCTATGACCGTAAGGTTATTAAACTGGATGAAAAGCGTGCTAAAGAAATAAATACACGTATCTGTAATTCGTTGAAAAAGTAATCTTCCGGGAAGGAGGAGGTTATGAACCGAACGATTATAAAGCTTTTCTTTTATTTGTGCATATTGACGGCGTTGCCGTCATATGCACAAAATGCTGTTCATTACTATTTTAAGACAATGGACATCCGGAACGGTCTCTCACAAAATACGGTATATCAGATTTTGCAGGACAGGAAAGGCTTTATGTGGTTTGGGACTAAAGACGGTCTGAACCGTTATGATGGTCTATCTTACCGCGTATACAAAAAGGAAAATTCCGGTTTAGGCAAGAATTTCATTACTGCACTTTATGAAGACCATGAAGGGAATATCTGGATAGGGACGGATGGGGGAGTCTTTATCTATAATCCGGTGCTTGATTCTTTCACAGCTTTCAATCAGACAAGTGATAAAGGAACTGTCATTAAAGACTTCGTAACCATGATTGGAAGCGATGAATACGATAATATTTGGATATCGGTGGAGAATCAGGGCTTGTTTTGCTACAACCATGAAAAAAGGTTACGGAATTATCTGCATGATTCGGGCATGTCCAATGTAGCTCGTTTCTGGCTTAACGAAAGTACCTGCTGGTTGGCTTTGTATGCTGACAATCTTTACTACACAAAGGATAATTTTGAAAGTCCGCTACAACCTTTTAAGGATGCAGATGGCAATGAGATATTTAAAGGAGATATCATTAACTGGCATGTCAGTGGGCCGCACAATTGCGTTTATATAGCTTCGGTTAACGGATTGACTGAGATAAACTTTACCACCGGCAAAACTCGCAGATTGTTGAACGCTTATGTACGCGTATTGCAATTCAAATCCGATGATGAGCTGTGGGTAGGTACGGAATCTGGTCTGTATATATACAATCTGGCAAATGATAAGGTGACACATCTGTCGGTTCCTGATCAGGATGATTCTTATGCATTGTCGGATAACGCCATTTATTCACTGTGCCGTGACAAGGAAAATGGTATGTGGATAGGTTCATATTTCGGTGGTGTGAACTATTATCCATATCAATGGACTTATTTTGAGAAATTCTATCCAAGAGATGATCTCAGACACTTCGGGCGTCGGGTACGAGAAATATGCGAAAGCAATGACGGTACGTTGTGGATAGGTACCGAAGATAAGGGATTATTCAATTATGACCCTGCGAACGGTAAAATAGTGCCTTTTGATCATCCTGCCATTTACAAAAATGTTCATGCACTTTGTCTGGATGGAGATGATCTATGGGTGGGCACTTTTTCCGGTGGATTAAACCGGGTGAATTTGCATACCAGGCAAGTGAAGCATTATTCCAGAGGTAAAACTCAGAACTCTATGTCCGCTAATGATGCTTTTACCATTTGCAAAACCACTACAGGCGATGTCTGGATCGGTACAACGGCCGGTCTGTTGAAATACAACCGCTCTTCTGACGACTTTACACGCATTGCTGAACTGAAGAGCATGTTCACTTATGATATATTGGAGGATTTCAACGGCAATCTCTGGTTTGCTACTTTCTCCAATGGAGTCTTTTGCTATAATGTCCGAAGTCAGAAGTGGAAAAATTACCTGTCGAATGAAAAAGACTCTGCTTCGCTCTCTTACAATAAGGTGATCAGTATCTATGAAGACAGCAGAAAATGTCTGTGGTTTATGACCTTGGGTGAGGGCTTCTGCCGTTATAATCCGGAGACGGATAACTTCACCCGCTATGATATGTCGAAAGGTTTTCCAAGTAATACTATCTATAAGATGGTGGAGGATAAGCGGGGAAATCTCTGGCTTACAACTAATAACGGCCTTGTCTGCTTCAATCCGGAGACAGAGAGCAAGCATGTCTATACTACGGCCAACGGATTGTTGAGCAATCAGTTTAATTTCCAGTCCGGATATTGTGACAGAAAAGGACGTATTTACCTGGGCAGTATCAATGGGTTTATAGCTTTTGACCCAGAAACTTTTGTAGAGAACACTTTTCTTCCTCCGGTGGTCATTACTGATTTTTACTTGTTCAACAAGCGGTTATCAGTGGATAGTCCGGATTCTCCTATGGAGAAGAGCATTACTTATTCAGATGAAATAGAGCTTGATGCCAATCAGAATTCCTTTTCTCTTCAGGTGGCTGCCTTAAGTTATCAGGCTCCCGAGATGAATCGGTTAGAGTATAAGCTGGAGGGTTTTAACAGTGAATGGTATACGGTAGGCAGGAACTCCATGATCAATTACTCCAATCTGCCTTACGGAAGTTATACGTTGCGTATAAAGGGATCTAATAGCGACGGTAAATGGAATGAAGCGCAACGTGTGCTTAAAATACGTATTCGACCTCCTTTTTACTTGTCTACCTGGGCCTATGTCGTTTATGTACTATTGGCTTTATGTTCTCTGGTTGCCGTTATTTTCTATTTTAGGAGAAGGACCCAACAGAAGCATCAGCAGACCATGGAGAAGTTTGAGCGTGAGAAGGAGAGGGAACTGTACACGGCTAAAATAGATTTCTTCACGAATGTAGCTCATGAGATACGTACGCCGCTTACACTCATAAAGAGTCCGCTTGAGAATGTGTTGTCGTCCAAATCGGTATCCGATGAAATCAGGGATGATTTGGAGATAATGGACCTGAATACAAATCGGCTGCTCGATTTGGTCAATCAGTTGCTCGATTTCAGAAAAACGGAGACGCAAGGATTCCAACTGAATTTTGTGGAATGTGATGTGTCGGATATCCTGCAAAAGACGTGTAAACGTTTTAGACTTTCGGCACGTCAGAAAGAATTGGAATTTGTTATTGACTCTCCCGAAACGGTGTATGCTTCGGTCGATAAGGAAGGATTGACCAAGATTATCAGTAATCTGCTTTCCAATGCCATCAAGTATTCTGAAACTTATATCCGCGTTAGGCTGTATGTGGAAGAAGATAAACTGTTGTTTTCGGTTTGTAATGACGGTCCTGTTGTTCCGGCAAAAATGCGTGAAGAGATTTTTAAGCCGTTCATCCAGTATAAGGAGGGAGTCTTGAGCTCTGTATCCGGTACCGGTATTGGGTTGGCATTAGCCCGTTTGCTTGCCGAACTGCATGAAGGTGCATTATACATGGAAGATTCCATGGAATGTAATTGTTTCCTGTTGTCACTTCCGTTGAAGCATGTACAAACTGTTACAATAGAACGAAAAGAACCGGTAATGAATGAAGAATCATCCGGAGAAGGAGAACCGGAAACCGGTCGTAAACAATGCCGGTATACCCTGTTGGTTGTAGAAGATAGTTTGGAGATGCGGTTGTTTGTGACTAAACAATTGTCATCGGAATATCAGGTGCTGACAGCCGTCAATGGTATAGAAGCGTTGAAAGTGTTGGGAGAACATACGGTCAATCTGGTTATTTCTGATATTATGATGCCCGAGATGGATGGATTGGAACTGTGTGAACATCTGAAGTCGGAGCTCGATTATAGCCATATTCCCATTATATTATTGACAGCTAAAACCACCCTTCAGGCAAAAATAGAAGGTATGAGGCTTGGTGCGGACGTTTATATAGAAAAACCGTTCTCTGTGGAATACCTGAGAGTATGTGTGTCTAACTTGTTGAGTAACCGCGAGAAGTTGCGGGTTTCTTTTGCTCATTCTCCTTTTGTACAAGCTAACAGTATGGCGATGACTAAAGCAGACGAAACCTTTCTTAAAACATTGAAAGAAGTAGTTGTGGCTAATATGCAAAATCCTGAATTCTGTCTTGATGATATGGCGAGCCTACTGAATATGAGCCGTTCGAGCCTGAACCGGAAAATAAAAGGGATATTGGATTTGACCCCGAATGATTACATTCGTCTGGAACGTCTGAAGAAGGCGGCACAGCTGTTGCAGGAAGGAGAATGTAAGATCAATGAAGTGTGTTACATGACTGGATTCAATACCCCTTCTTACTTCACAAAATGCTTCCAGAAGCAGTTTGGAGTTCTGCCTAAGGACTTTATAAAGTGACAACAGGGGCGATTGGTACTATTTTCGCATTGTTTGGATAAATATTTATACTCTATATCTCAATATTTTGCTATTTTTGGACTGTCATTTTATATCGCTGTTCCGCCTTCAGTAAAAGACGGGAAATAGGCTTTATTTTAAAGATTATATTATGAAAGATACATTGATCAGCAGGAGAGAGTTTCTGAAAGATATAGGGATGATTGGAGCCGGAGTGCTGCTATCGGCAAGCCCTTGGCTTTCTGCTTTTTCGGAAGTTGTAGAAACATCCGGTGAAAAGTGCCGTCTGGCTATTATCGGTCCGGGTTCAAGAGGACGTTTTTTGATGAGCTTTCTGGTACAGAATCCTAAAGTAGAAATTGTGGCATTGTGCGATATCTATCAGCCTTCTATTGAAAAAGCACTGGAGCTGGCTCCGAAAGCTAAAGTTTATGACGATTACCGGGAAATACTGGAAGATAAAACCGTTGATGCCGTACTGGTAGCTACTCCTCTTAATTCCCATTGCCAAATAGTGCTGGATGCTTTTGATGCCGGCAAGCACGTGTTCTGTGAGAAATCTATAGGCTTTACGATGGAAGAATGTTTCCGCATCTATAATAAGCACATCAGTACGGAGAAAGTATTCTTTACCGGCCAGCAACGTCTTTTTGATCCGCGATACATTAAGGCCATGGAAATGATTCATGCCGGTACTTTTGGTGAGATAAACGCCATCCGTACTTTTTGGAACCGGAATGGAGACTGGAGGCGGGAAGTGCCTTCACCTGATCTGGAACGTCTGATTAACTGGCGTCTGTATCGCGAATATTCCAAAGGACTGATGACTGAACTGGCTTGCCATCAGTTGCAAATAGGGAGTTGGGCACTGCAAAAGCTTCCCGAGAAAGTGATGGGACATGGGGCTATCACCTATTGGAAGGATGGTAGGGAAGTATATGATAATGTAAGTTGCATATATGTGTTCGATGACGGAGTGAAGATGACATTTGATTCTGTCATATCCAATAAATTCTATGGTTTGGAAGAACAAATCATGGGTAATCTGGGGACGGTGGAACCGGAGAAAGGTAAATACTTCTTTGAAAGTGTTCCTCCTGCACCTGGATTTTTGCAGATGATTAACGACTGGGAGAATAAAGTGTTTGATTCCTTACCTTTTGCCGGAACTAGCTGGGCACCGGAAACTGCCAATGAAAACAAAGGGGAATTTATTCTGGGAGAACGACCTAAATCGGATGGTACTTCTTTGTTATTAGAAGCTTTTGTTGAGGCTGTTATTACCCGTAGGCAGCCAGAACGCATAGCTGAAGAGGGCTATTATGCAAGTATGCTTTGCCTGTTGGGCGATCAGGCCTTACAGGAAGAACGGGTACTATACTTCCCCGATGAATATAAAATCAATTACCTGAATCATCAAGCTAAAACACCTGAAGCCGTATGAAAAATACAGTCATTACTGCCCGCCGGAAAAAGATAGAACTGCTGACTTTGCTGGCGTGCTTCATTATAGGCAATCTGGCAAATCTGTATGCCATAATTTCTTATGAGACACCTTTCTCGGAGATGCTGACATCCTTTTTCTATGTCCTCGCGTTTTCGGGCGTGCTTTATGTCTTTTGGACAATCCTGCGCATTCTGTTCTATGGGATAAGAAGTCTGTTTTTGAAGAAAAGAAATGCGGCCTGAAGATGATCAAGACTCAGTAACTTAATTAATACCAATGATATATGACGACACGAAGAGATTTTTTGAAAACGATGACAATGGCTTCTGCCGGACTGGCATTCGGGGCCGGTGATGTGCTGGGAGCCCGTGCTTCCACTACGCAAAGGAAAGTGACGGATAAAGTGAAGATTGCCTATATAGGCATTGGAAACCGTGGCGAGCAGATTATAAACGATTTTGCCCGTACCGGTATGGTAGAAGTTGTGGCTCTGTGCGATGTGGATATGGGAGCCGCTCATACCCAGAAAGTGATGAACCAGTATCCTAAGGCGAAACGTTTCCGCGATTTCCGTCAGATGTTTGACAAGGCGGGCAATGATTTTGATGCAGTAGCCATAGCTACTCCCGATCATTCACATTTCCCTATCAGTATGCTGGCTTTGGCATCAGGTAAACATGTGTATGTGGAGAAACCTCTGGCACGTACTTTCTATGAAGGAGAATTGCTGATGCAAGCTGCACTGAAACGTCCGAACCTGGCTACACAAGTCGGTAACCAAGGACATTCGGAAGCTAACTATTTTCAGTTCAAGGCGTGGATGGATGCCGGTATTATCAAGGATGTAACGGCTGTGACGGCACACATGAATAATCCCCGTCGCTGGCACAAATGGGATACCAATATCTATAAGTTCCCTTCCGGCCAGCAACTGCCGAAAGACATGGAGTGGGATGCCTGGTTGGGAGTAACTCCTTATCACGAATATAACAAAGACTACCATTTGGGACAGTGGCGCTGCTGGTACGATTTTGGAATGGGCTGTCTGGGTGATTGGGGTGCACATATCCTGGATACAGTTCACGAATTCCTGGAATTGGGATTGCCCTACGAAGTGTCTATGAAATATGCCAATGGACATAATGACTATTTCTTCCCTTATTCTTCCACTATCCTGTTCCGTTTCCCTCAACGTAAGGGTATGCCGCCGGTTGACATTACATGGTATGATGGTCTGGACAATCTTCCTCCTATCCCTGCCGGTTATGGGGTATCCGGTTTAGATCCTAATATTCCTGCAACTAATCAGGGAGATACGCCGGCCTCTAGTCTGAACCCCGGAAAGATTATTTATACAAAGGATTTGATATTTAAGGGTGGAAGCCATGGCAGCACACTTTCCATAATACCAGAGGAGAAAGCTAAGGAAATGGCAGGTAAACTGCCGGAAGTACCTAAGAGTCCGTCGAATCATTTCGAAAATTTCCTGTTGGCTTGTATGGGACAGGAAAAGACCCGCTCACCGTTTGAAATTAACGGTGTGCTGGGGCAGGTATTCTCATTAGGAGTGATTGCTCAACGTCTCAATACGCAAATATTCTTTGATCCTCGCACCAAGCAGATTACAAATAATGAGTTTGCGAATGCAATGTTGGCCGGCGTACCGCCTCGTAAAGGATGGGATGAGTTCTATAAACTGTAATTGCATAGTATTAAATAATCAATAGAAGAAATATCAATATGAAAAAGAATTATTTGTTGCTTTTGTTTGTGTTTTGTGCATCTGTGGTTTCGGCGCAAAACTGGGAGCCGCTTTTCAATGGGAAGAACCTGAGTGGCTGGAAGAAGCTGAATGGTAAAGCCGAATACAAAGTGGTAGATGGTGCTATTGTCGGCATTTCGAAGATGGGAACACCTAACACATTTCTGGCTACAAAGAAGACGTATGGTGATTTTATCCTGGAGTTTGATTTCAAAGTAGATGATGGCTTGAATTCGGGTGTGCAGCTGCGCAGTGAAAGCAAGAAAGACTACCAGAAAGGACGCGTGCACGGCTATCAGTTTGAGATTGATCCCTCTAAGCGTGCCTGGTCGGGTGGCATCTATGATGAGGCCCGTCGCAACTGGCTTTATCCGCTGACACAAAATCCGGCAGCTAAAAGTGCTTTCAAGAACAATGAGTGGAATAAGGCTCGTATCGAGGCTATAGGTAATTCTATCGCTACCTGGATCAATGGAGTGCCTTGTGCCAATATCTGGGACGATATGACTCCTGCCGGTTTTATTGCTTTGCAGGTACATGCTATCGGTAATGCTGCCGATGAAGGAAAAACAGTCAGTTGGAAGAATATCCGCATTTGTACAACAGACGTAGAGCGCTACCAGACAGACCGGAAAGCTCCGGAGATAAATGTTATCCCCAATACCATCTCTCCGAACGAAGCAAAAGAAGGTTGGACACTTCTTTGGGACGGTAAGACTTCAGAAGGTTGGAGAGGAGCCAAATTGAATTCTTTCCCTGAAAAGGGTTGGAAAATGGAAAACGGCATCCTGAAAGTGATGAAGAGTGGTGGTGCTGAATCTGCTAACGGTGGCGATATCGTAACTACCCGCCAATACAAAAACTTTATCCTGAAAGTAGATTTCAAGATTACTGAAGGCGCTAACAGTGGAGTGAAATATTTCGTAAACCCCGATATGAATAAAGGAGCCGGTTCGGCTATTGGTTGCGAGTTTCAGATTCTTGATGACGATAAGCATCCTGATGCTAAATTGGGCGTGAAAGGAAACCGTACATTGGGTTCACTTTACGATTTGATTCCTGCTCCGGCAGATAAACCTTTCAACAAGAAAGATTTCAATACGGCTACGATTATCGTGAAAGGTGATCGCGTAGAGCATTGGCTGAATGGTGTGAAGCTCATCGAATACACACGTCAGAACCAGATGTGGGATGCACTGGTTGCATATAGCAAGTATAGAGATTGGCCTAACTTCGGTAATTCAGAGTCTGGAAACATTCTTCTGCAAGACCATGGCGATGAAGTTTGGTTTAAGAATATAAAGATCAAAGAGTTGTAATTAATAGTATGTCTTTGAAAAGGGTGAGTTGCAGAATTGTGGCTTGCCCTTTCATTTTTCTTTAGGAAACACAGACTTGAAAATGCCGGACGTTATTAAACATCTTTATAAATATTCACCTTCTCAGGGTGGCTTGCTTTATGCCTGGTTTCCATCTATGCATACACGTGTCGATATAATGCTGTGTGGCAGGCAGGGGGAGGACATTTTACTGTCGGTAGTCGATGCGGTGTACAAAATGCTGTGTCGTTTAGAAAAGATGGCCAACTATTATGATGCGGATAGTGAACTGGCATATTTGAACCGGACTGCTTCTGTACATCCGCAACAGGTCAGCCACGAGCTTTATGATATGCTTACTTTCTGTGTAGATTGCTATACCCGTACCGCTGGATGTTTTGATGTAACTATTCATTCGGCTGATTATACACCCAATTTAATCCGTAGTGTTCAACTATCACCTCAGGAGCGTACCCTTCTCTTTTTGCAACCGGGAGTGACTATCAACCTTTCCGGATTCCTGAAAGGATATGCTTTGGAAAAAACACGGAAATTACTGCAACATTATGAAGTGAAGGATGCATTGATCAATATGGGAAACAGTTCTGTATTGGCTTTTGGGCATCATCCCTTGGCTGATGGATGGAAGGTCGGTTTTGGACAGGGCGCTGTTCTAAACGGGAGGAAACCGCAGGAGTTGCTTCTTCAGAATGAATGCCTCACTACTTCCGGTAATGATTCGCATGAGCGAAAACATATTATTAATCCCCGGAACGGAAAACCGGTGGAAGGGAAAAGAGAAGTAGCGGTGGTTACGGACAATGGTGCCATAGGCGAAGTTTTGTCGACCGGTTTATTTGTAGCTGATGCCCGTCAGCGGGAAATACTGGAAGCGGAGTTCCGTCCGCGTTTGATTCTTGATCTCTAAAACAACTTCTCAACTGAAGTAGTGGGATATTTAAATCGTATCTGACTCGTATCTGAGCCGTACTTGCTCCGTACATTCTTCGCTCAGAAGTACCTCTGGACGAAGAAACTACGGATTTGATACGGAGCAAGTACATCTCGGGTATTCTGTATGCAAGAATAAGACCTGTTTGTACAATATCTGTGTCAGAGGTATAGCCGGATACGCTACTAATACCTTTTTGCCTCGATTATTCTATAAAATGATTTTTTCGTTCTATCGGAAATTGCACATAAGCGCTACCTTTGAATGGCTGGATTCAGCTTGTTAGTATCCGGAAACTATCAGGAAGAACCGGTTTTATGGAAAACAAAAAATGATGTTTAATTAAAACTTTAAATCTTATGCAGGTAAATACAAAATTCCTCGTGTGTTCGCTTATATATATGGGGAGTCTTTCTGCGAACGCGGTGGGATCGTCTTCTTTGGCAAATGAAACGGTGCACGTATCTATCCTTTCGGCGGATCAAACAAAAAATGAACGGAACATTACAGGACGTATAATCGACGGAGATACCGGAGAGGCTCTTATTGGTGTCAGCATTCTGGTTAAAGGAGCCTCTATGGGTACGGTGACCGATGTTGATGGGAAGTTTTCATTGTCTGTGGCTACAGGAGATGTCTTGGAGATATCGTATATCGGCTATAAAAGCCAGTCGATAGTGGTTGGCAATCAGAGTGTCTTGGACATCAGGATGATGTCCGATAACGAATTGTTGGATGAAGTGGTAGTGGTGGGCTATGGCTCTCAGAAAAAAGTGAATCTGACGGGTTCTGTTGCTACGGTTAATTTTGATGATAAGACCTTGTCGCGTCCCGTAACTACGCTTGCTTCTACTTTATCGGGTATGGTGGCCGGATTGAATGTGATGCAGACATCCAGTAAGCCCAACTCAGAATCATCTACTCTGCGTATTCGCGGTACAGGTACTTTAAATGATTCTGCACCATTGGTGCTGGTCGATGGAATGGAAATGTCGCTGAATAATGTCAATCCTAATGATATCGCTTCTATCTCCATCCTGAAAGATGCCGCTTCGTGTGCTATTTATGGTAACCGGGGTGCTAATGGTGTTATTCTATTGACTACCAAGAAAGGTACGGACGGGAAAATCAACGTGACCTATTCAGGAAAATTCTCCTATAATACACCGGCTAATCTGATCCGTATGGTTTCAAACTATGCCGACTACATGGAATTTATCAATGAGGCTTCGGACAATGCAGGGCAGGCACAGGTGTTTAGCCAAACTACCATTGATACGTGGCGTGCAGCGGCCAGCAATCCGAATGGAATATCCGAATCGGGTTACCCGAATTATGTGGCCTATCCGAATACGGACTGGTACGATGAGGTGTATAATCCGAAATTGATGCAAGAACATTCTATTACGCTTACCGGTGCGGAAAAGAGAACCCGGTATAGCCTGAATGCTACGTATGTGGATAATCCCGGTCTGGTGGTGAATTCAGGAATGAAGAAATATTATATGCGCAGTAATCTGGAGTCACAGGTTGCCAGTTTCTTGGCTGTGGGGCTGAATGCATGGGGTTATCATGTAGATCAGGAAAGAAATAATGTTGATGATTTGAATGGTTTGCAAATGCAGAAAAGTACACCGGGAACCTATCCGTATTACGATGGGAAATATGGAGCTCCCGAAGCCCTCGAAGAAGATCCGGTAGTCAACAATCCGGTTTATTATCTGAATAGTGCGGGAGGCTCTTATAAAACAACGAAATTCTTTGTGAATCCTTATATTAAGATTGATTTCCTTAAGAACTTCCATTTGACTTCTAACTTCTACTACGATCATTATCGGCAGGAGAATCTGTGGCATTATTCCGATTATCAGGAAAGATTTTCATTCCAACGTGGAGAAACTATGAATGTTCCTCCTACTTCCGAATTGCTTGCGGAGTACCCTGTGAAATATTATATTGATGGAAATCAGAGCTGGAAAAATACTACCACCTTAAACTGGGGACAGATTTTCAAAGGTAAACACGATGTGGCAGCCTTAGTGGGCTATGAGGAATTCCGCAAATGGGCACGTACTACCGACATTAGTAAGAAAGGAATGCTTGATACCAGTCTTACAGATTTTGACGCATTGACGGAGCCTGATTATATCGATGGAAGCACTACAGAGTTTTCATCCCGTTCTGTCTTTGGTCGTGTTACTTATACGTATGATTCCCGTTACTTATTTGAGGCGAATGTCCGTTATGACGGTTCCTCCCGTTTTTCTCCGGAGAACCGCTGGGGTATATTCCCATCCTTTTCGGCAGGGTGGCGTTTGTCGGAAGAGAAATTCATGAAGAAGATGAATTGGCTCGACAACCTGAAATTACGTGTTTCCTGGGGACAACTCGGAAATAACTCAATCGGTAACTATGAATGGCAGGCTGTTTATGCTACGGCTCCCCATTATGCTTTTGGCAACAAGGAGGTTCCCGGACTGGGCATGGGAAGTTTTTCCAACTATAACCTGGAATGGGAGACAACTACGGTTACCAACCTGGGTATCGACTTTTCTATGCTGAAAAACCGTTTGAGTGGAACAGTGGAGGTTTATAATAAGTTGACGGACGGTATCTTGTATAATCCAACTTTGTCACCTACTTTGTCTGGGTTCAGTTCTCCCCGACAGAATATTGCAGAGGTTACTAATAAGGGACTTGAAATAACCTTAGGTTGGAATGATCGGATCGGTTCTGTCTCGTACGGCATATCCGGAAACTTCTCTTACAACAAGAATGAAGTAACCAAATACAAAGGAGAACTTGTCCGCGGATGGCAGCAGAATGCGGATGGTAGTTCCACTTATTATACCAATTTGGGTGAGGTTTCAACAGGAGACTTGCAGCGTGTTTTGGAAGGGCACATGATCAATGAATTTTATGTGCTGAACGTATATAAAGGCAATAGAAACTATTTTAATGCCGATGGTACGGTAAATCCGAAAGGAGGGCCTTCTGACGGAATGATCCGTACGGAAGATGATATGAAATGGTTGCAGGCCATGACGGATGCCGGATATAAGTTCTATCCGAAACAGGGAATCGGCAAGAGTAATATCTGGTATGGTGATATCATTTATGCAGACTTGGATGGAGATGGCATTTATGGTGACGACGATGACAAGGATTTCCAGGGTTATTCTAAAACACCGAAGTATTACTTTGGCTTCCAGACAAACCTGTCATGGAAAGGCATTGACTTCTCTATGAACTGGGCTGGTGCTGCCGGATTCAAAATCAACTGGTATCAGTCTGGTGAGAATAGTAGTATAACCTGGTTTGGGTATGGAATGGGTAAAGATGTAGCTTATGACCATTACTTTTACGATCCTGAGAATCCGAATGACCCGCGGACAAATCTTACTTCGGCAAATCCCCGTCTCACCATGGATAAAGCAGCTCAGGTAAGTGTTTCCGGCCAGCATATTCTACATAATGGCAATTATCTGAAACTGAAGAATCTGACAGTCGGCTACACGCTCCCCAAAGATTGGGTACAGAAGGTGTGCATGCAAAATGTGCGTGTCTATGTTTCGGGAGAGAATCTGTTGACGATTACTAAGTTCAAAGGTATTGATCCTGAAATGATGAGTGGAGTGGGCTATGCTCCTATGAGACAATATGCTTTTGGTGTAAATGTTACTTTCTAAAATTAAATGGTATGAACAAGATAAATATAAACAAAGGAAGAAATCTGATGAAAACGATGGCCGCAGTGGTCCTTGTGGGAATGTCAACCGCAGGTTGCGTAGATATGGATTTGTCACCCAATGGAAAGCCGGCGGAAGGGAATGTATGGTCGACTCCTACCTTGGCGGAACAGACGATAGCGGGTGTGTATAATCAATTGTATGTGGATTATAGCGATGTTGCCAACGGGTGGTTTGATATATGGTCCAGTACTATGGATTACGGTATAGGTATAGCTCCTACTTTCAATTTCTTATTTGCGACAAATTCTCCGAGCTCTGTTAAAGGGAGTTCTGCTCCCTGGCAAAGATTCTATAAGGGAATTATCAAGGCAAATGATGTGATTGGCAATCTGCCTACGGTCGAGGGATTTGATGAGACTAAAAGAAGCCGCTATATTTCAGAATGTATGTTTCTGCGTTGCTGGTGGTATTACAGGCTGAATATCTTGTATAATGGAGTTCCTTACTATAAAGATCCGATTAAGGATATTGATGAGGCAAAACTGGCACGTTCCACTCAGGATGAAGTCTGGGGATATATAGTGGATGATCTGACTTCCTGTATCAATAATCCGGATTTGCCGGATAAATACAGTTCGGATGATGCCAATTACGGGCATATTACAAAAGGTGCAGCCTATGCTTTAAGAGGCAAGGTATATCTGTGGATGAAAGAATGGAAAAAGGCGGCTGATGATTTTCAGGCAGTAAAGGATTGTGGATACACGCTCTATAAAGGTGCGGGTGAGGAGTCATACAAGAAACTGTTTAAGGTGGAAAATGAGCGTTGCGATGAAATGATATTCTCTTTGCAATGTCTGGATCATCCGGATTATACGCAGAAGAAGAACAGAGGTTTCGGTAACAGATGCTTGCCGCCCGACCCTTCAGGCAATGGATTGGGGTGGAATAATTATATTATAAACCCGCAGTTTGCCGAGTCTTACGAAAATAGAGACGGTAGTAAGTTCAATTGGGATGACATTATTCCCGGATATAATGATATGGGCATTGATAAGCGTATGGTGTATTTCCTGCGGAATAACATCACGGAGACTGAAAGAAAGAACGCAGTAGCTGCGGGGGCTGATATGTCCAAATATGATGCTTCCGGTAACGAGGAGAGGATTAAAAAAGCCTATGAAAACCGTGATCCGAGAATGGCAATGTCCGTTATAACCCCTTATGCCTCTTTTCTTGGTGGGGTTGAAGGAACTCCTAAAGAGTATGTGATGCGTTATCCTTTCCGTTCTTATACCACATATGGGGATTTGAAAACAGATACAAGTTTGAAGTTCTATTACTTAAATCGTAAGTTTGTGGGTGAAGGATTAGAGTTGCCGAATATATATTCTGAATTGGATTTGCCGTTTATCCGTTATGCGGATGTTCTGTTGAATTGGGCGGAGGCATTGAATGAGTTGAATGATCTGCCCGGAGCCATAAGCAAAGTGAATGAGGTGCGCGAAAGGGCAGGAGCCCAATTACTGGGAACCAACGAATTTACTCAGGTTACAGGAAAAACAGATATGCACCAGCGTATCATGAACGAACGCCATTGGGAATTAATAGGTGAAGACGTGATTTATTTCGATGAGATTCGCTGGAGAACCTGGAAAGATCTGAAGTTCTATAAGGACAAAGAAGGCAAGATGAATGGTATGACTCAGATATGGGGAACCAGAACTAATAATTATGCCTGGGGAGGAGATCATTATTGGAGTCTTCCGATACCGGCAAGAGAAATGCAAATGAATCCTAATATGGTGCAGAATCCGGGTTGGGATTGATGTGATTGAGTCTCTGCATACTTCATAATCTCTTTATAGGGGTTATGGAGTATGTGTCGTTTTTTATATGGTTATTAATTAAAATCAGATAGTTATGAATTTTAGAAAACATCTTTTCTCAGGAATCGTTCTCCAGGGAATAGGTTTGTCTTTGTTTGCACAGACAGATAAACCTAATATCGTAGTGATAATGACGGACCAGCAACGTGCTGATTTGTGTGGACGTGAAGGTTTTCCCATGGATATTACTCCATTTGTCGATGAATTGGCACATCAGAATGCTTGGTTCGATAAAGCGTATACGGTTATGCCGGCCAGTACTCCTGCACGTTGTTCCATGTTTACCGGCCGTTTTCCAACTGCAACTCATGTACGTACCAATCACAATGTGCGTGACATTAATTATGCGAAAGACTTGGTAACCGTTCTGAAGGAGAATCATTATAAAACAGCTTTAGTAGGTAAGAATCATGCTTATCTGAACTCAAAGGATATGGATTTCTGGTCTGAATATTCTCACTGGGGGAAGAATAAGCCGGTGACGGAAGGAGAGCGTGCTATTTCCAAATTCTTTAAAGAGGCAGTCGGGCAGTATCTGGAACCTTCGCCTATACCTTTGAAAGATCAGCAACCTACGAGAATTGTGGATGAGGCTATAGAGTGGATAGATAGCCAGAAGGACAATCCGTTCTTTGTATGGGTTTCATTCCCTGAACCGCATAATCCGTATCAGGTTTGTGAACCTTATTATTCAATGTTTGCACCGGATAAGATTCCGGCTGTGAAGACTTCACGTAAGGATGTATTGAAGAAGGGAGAAAAGTATCAGATTCTGGCGGAACTGGAAGACGCTTCTTGTCCTGATCTTGAAAGAGACTTGCCTCGGTTACGTGGAAATTATATGGGGATGATTCGTCTCATTGATGATCAGATCAAACGCTTGGTTGAGGATCTGAAGGAAAAGGGACTATTTGAGAAAACTATCATCGTTGTTCTGTCCGATCATGGAGATTATTGCGGTGAATACGGACTAATTCGTAAGGGAGTAGGCTTGTCTGAGTCTCTAACCAGAATACCGATGGTTTGGGCAGGCTATCAGATAAAGAAGCAGCCTAAAGCTATAGATGCGCATGTTTCGTTGGCCGATCTTTTCCCTACTTTCTGTACTGCGATAGGTGATTCAATACCGGTAGGTGTTCAGGGACGGAGTTTGTGGCCTATGTTGACGGGTAAAGAATATCCGAAAGAAGAGTTTTCAAGCGTTGTTGTACAGTTAGGTTTTGGCGGAGAAGATGTTCCTTTGGACGATAGCTTGACTTTTGAGCAGGAAGGTGCGCTGGGACCCAATAAGGTGGCTCATTTTGACGAACTGAATACATGGACTCAAAGTGGAACCTCCCGAATGGTACGTATGGGTGACTGGAAACTGATTATGAATAGTTATGGAAAAGGGGAACTGTACAATTTGAAGAAAGATCCGTATGAAATTAATAATTTATTTGGAAATCCCAAGTTGCTAGATAAGCAGAGCGAGTTGCTGACAAAATTGTTGGCTTGGGAATTGCGTTTGCAGGACCCGTTGCCATTACCAAGACATCGTTATCATTTTAAGCGGAACCCTTATAACTATCATTTTACTGACTAATGAAGCATGTATTAAGGTTGTGTCAATAGAGTATTATCGAAATAGAAGTGTATGAAAAAGAATTTATTTCTTGTCTGTTTGTTTATGTTTGGAACATTGGCATCTTGCCAATGTTCCTCTAAAAAGAGTGCTGACAATACTGTTGTCAATACTACTGAAACACCTGTGCCTTTGGGTGATCCGTTCATTTTGCTGCACGATGGAGTATACTATGCCTATGGTACGCATTCGAATAAAGGAATTGAATTTTATACCTCCGATGACTTGCTGACCTGGAAGTATGGAGGGTTGGCATTGAATAAGGAAGATTCCTGGGCGGACCGTTGGTTCTGGGCTCCTGAGATTTATTTTGTAAATGGGAAATTCTATATGTATTATTCGGCAGATGAACATATCTGTGTAGCGGTTGCGGACTCTCCCACGGGACCGTTTGTTCAGGATAAGAAGGAGCCGATGATTGCTGATGAGAAGTGTATTGACAATTCTCTGTTTATAGATGATAACGGTACGCCTTATTTATCCTTTGTACGTTTCAATGACGGTAACAACATTTGGATAGCAGAGTTGGAAAAGGATTTGATTACTATCAAGAAAGAGACAATGCATCCTTGCCTCCATGTAACTCAGGAATGGGAGAAAGTCTGGCCTCGCGTGAATGAAGGTTCCTATATTCTTAAGCATAATGGAATTTATTATATGTCTTATTCTGCTAACAGTTATGAAAGTCCATTTTATGGTGTAGGCTGTGCTACGGCTACTGATCTGATGGGTACATGGACGAAGTATGATGAAAACCCTTTATTGCAAAAGCCCGGTAAGCTGGTTGGAGTGGGGCATAGTGCTATGTTTACGGATAAAGCCGGCAAGCTTCGCATAGTCTATCATGCTCATAAAGATAAGGATAACATTCATCCGCGTGCCATGTACATCGGAGAAGTTTCGTTTGAAAATGTCGGTGGAGTGGACCGCATGAGAATTAGTGAAGAGTATATAACCCCTAAACTTGTGAAATGACGCTTGTTTTGAGTCACAGAACTTCGATGAAAAGGGCTATTTTTATCGAAGTTCTGTTATAAACCGTTGTTTGATTGATTTTCTTGAATCTTAAAGGGACGATATTTCTATTTATTGAAATGTTTCTTTTATTGTTTATCGTCAAATTGGGCTATATTTGACGTATGAATCTATAAAAAGCACGAAAATGAAGAAAAGAATAATAGCCCTTATTAGTTTTCTTTGCTATATTATTTGCTGGGCACAAGCAGCAGATGAACATTACTATTTCAAAAATCTCAGCATTCAGGATGGGTTATCCCAGACTACAGTCAATGCTATTATACAGGACAAGAAGGGATTTATGTGGTTTGGTACCAAGGGTGGACTGAGCCGATACGATGGGATGTCATTCCGGAACTTTAAACGTGATATGACTGATAATCATAGTTTGGGAAACAATTTCGTGACTTGTCTTTATCAGGACAATAAAGGGAATATCTGGGTTGGTACAGATGCCGGGGTGTATATTTATTATTCTGACCAGGAGATTTTTATTCCATTTGACCGTCTGAGTGGGGAGAATACAAAGATAGAACGGACTGTTTCCGCTATTTCGGGAGATAAACAGGGCCGGGTATGGATAGCGGTCGAAACACAGGGACTCTTCTGTTATGAGCCGCAAAAAGGCCAACTTCATAATTATACATTGAATGAGTTCTCAGCCAATGTACAGAGCGTTGCTTTTGATAATAGTGGAACAATCTGGGTAGGATTTTATGGCAATGGCCTGTTCTATTCCAAGGATAATTTAAAAACGCTTCATCCTTATCTTTCCCCGAAGGATAGTGATGAGGTTTTTAAGGATGATGTTATCATGAAGATAGTTCCGGGAGCATATAATTGTATCTATATAAGTTCCATAAGAAAGGGAGTGCAGGAGTTGAATCTGACTTCCGGTAACCTGAGAAATTTGCTGTTGATGGATGAAACCGGTGAAATGGTATATAGCCGTGACCTGTTGGTAAATTCGGATAATGAACTGTGGATAGGAGCTGAATCGGGAGTTTATATCTACAATCTTCGTACGGACAAGTATGTGCATCTGCATAGTTCTAAGGATGATCCTTATTCGTTGTCCGATAATGCCGTTTATTCGTTGTGCGAGGATCGTGAAAGTGGCATCTGGGTAGGTTCATATTTTGGGGGAGTAGATTATTATCCGAAATCCTATACTTATTTTGAGAAGTATT
>OGLG01000570.1_pt1 | contig 29655 bp, 46 predicted proteins | sample 1572621 | NCBI WGS metagenome assembly OGLG01 (sample SAMEA2581912, study PRJEB24529) | metagenome | biome: Human gut stool | place: China | collected 2011 | reverse complement strand
AGAGCCAGAGCCATTGATTCCCGAAACGTTTCGGGAATCAATGGCTCTGGCTCTCAGGCTCGGGCGCATATTCGGCCACCGTTGTGAGGCGGCAATGTTTGCAAAACAGCGGGAACGCGGTCAGCCGCGTCGTCGGCAGCACACGCTGCTGCGTCGGCCTGCCGCAGATCGGACACACGAGCCGATCTCCTGCTACACGAAGTATATCACGCTTCACGCCGTTTTGTCCAGCATTTTCAAGCATTTTTATTCCCTCCTGTCGAAAGATATACACTGCCCCAAGTCTGAAAAGATACGGCCTTGTTTGGTTTTGGTCGGTCGCTTCGGCTTCCGCCGCGGCGGCTTGTACGGGAGCAGATACTTTATATAACAATATCGCCCCCATGCGTTATCCTTCTGCTCGACGTCAAGCACGACCGCGCCCGGCGGCGCGGAGAGCGTGAGCGCGTCGTCCACGAGCTCGCTCGTGCGCTCCGGCCGCTTTAACCCGCGGCTCGGCACAAAGCCCTGCCTGCCCGCCGGTTGGCGCTCTTTGCAGAGATAGCGCGCTCGCGCTTCGTAGTCCGTGCCGTCGAGCAGCCCCACGATCTCGACGTTGTCGCCGAACCGAGACCAGAGTGAGCGTATCGTCTCAACGTCCTCGCCGGTCGAATTGAGCACCAGGTGATGATGCCATCGGCCCGGCTCACCCTCGTCCGTGAGGTGCTCGACGTTTTTTATATACCGCACCTCCTCGCCGTCCTCGCGGCGGACGCGCCGCAGCTCGTCGATGAACCAGGCGAGGCAGCGCACGGCCTGCTCGCGGCTGTGCGGGAGATCCGCGTCGCGGTAGGTGAGCGTCACCCAGAGGTCGTGCCGGTCAAAATTCGCGGCCATGATCGCCTCGCACTTCTGCCACATGGCGCGCTGGTTGAGCTTCGTCCGCGCGGCATTGGAGACGCGGCTCTTTGCCGCGCGCTGCGTCGGCTCATCGGCGGCCATGGGCTGGGTGTAGAGCACGGCGCGCACCATCCGCCCGGCGCGGATCTGCGTCAAACGTTGTGTTTTCGGAATGTCGTCACCCTCTTTCAAACGCAAAAAGGACGCGCCCGCAGCGCGTCCAACACTTTTGAATTATCGAAAAAACCTTTGAAAAATCAGGGAAATCTATTGACATTTACCCTATTTTGGTATATAATAATAATCACAGAGGAGGTGAAAAAGTGGGCAAACACGAGAGGCCGAAGAAGCCCGCCAGACAAATCGACTGGCTCGCAATCCTGATCGGGATGCTGGCGGACTTCATCGTGGGGCTGCTGCTTCTGGTCTTTGCCAAGATCATGAAGTAAGCGCCGGGGAGGCGAGGAAATCGCCTCCCTCCTCCAAACTAACAGAGGCATGCGGAAAAGTCAAGTCGAAAGGAGTTTGAAAATGAAAAGCGTATTAACTTTCCTCGGGATCTTCTTCATTTGCGCGGGCCTTGCCAAAGGGATCATCGCGCTCATCGCGTGGAGGCGCTCGCGCCGTGGGTGAACTGCTGAGCGTAGCGCAGTGGGCGGAGCGCTACGGCAAAGATGCCCGCAACGCCCGGCGGCTGATCGCCGAGGGCCGCCTCGCCGCCGTCCGTATCGGCGGACGCTGGGCGATCGACAGCGACACCCAGCCGCCGCCGGACGCGCGCGTCAAAAGCGGCAAATACAGGGACTGGCGCAAAAAGAGCGCAGGGGAGCCGGAGCAGTAATGCTTCGGCTTTTCTTATAAAAGGGAGCAGGGCGAGGCCGAGTTGCACGGCCTTCAGTCGGGCAAGAGGAGATCTGCCGTGAGCGAAACGGCAGAAGGAAAGGAACCCGACGCGCGGCTCGCCGCCCTGTGTATGGAAAGGACGCGCTCAAGGCGCGTCCTTCTCTTTTCTGTTTTTGAGAAGCTCCTCGATCTGGCCGGTGATCTCCTGCACGGCCCCGCGCAGCTTTTCGCCCCCGGCGTCGCTGAGACCGGCGGCGTACCCCGCCGCGTAGATCGTATAAAGGTAACTGTTCATCGCTGGTAGCGACAGCCCCTTGATCGCGCGGAAGGTCTCGCCGTCGATGAAGTCCTCAATCGCTTTCGGCATGCACTCACCTCCGATCCCGCCGCGCCCAGTCGGTGAGGATGTTTTCCTCCTCGGCGAGCGCGGAGACGATGTCACTCTCGCGCAGCCGCCCGGCGCGCAGACTGTCGAGCACGCTGTGGATCTCGTCGCGTACGGCCTTGATCTGCGGCGGCGTGGGGTGGAGCACCGAGCACATCGCCCAGAGAAACACGATGAGATGCCGGTTGCCGAGCTGTGTCGCGCTCTGGCGGCGCGTGTTGTTCTTCGATTTGCTGCTCAAATCTCCGCCTCCCTGACGATCTGGCGGACGAGACGCTCGCCCTTGCGGGTGATGCTCATGAAGTCCTCGCCGCGCACGCCGACGAACGCGACCGGCCCGACGAACTGCATCCGGAGGATCGAGGCGCTCGGCGAAAGGCCGCGGATCCGCCCCTCCTCGTTGCACACGATGGCAAGGTCCTCCGTGACCGTGACGCATTCGATCGGACCGTCGACAAGCTCCTGCATCGACCGGAGCGTGTTCTCCACGACCTCGGCCCGCAGCGGCAGCCCCGGCCGCTTGACGAGCACACGCAGAAACGGATCAAATGCTTTTTTCATTCCGCACCGTCCTTCTTTGTTTCAGGCCAAGCCGGGCAGGATTTAAGCCATGCCATAATGTCGCGCATAGCATCAGCGCGCCCGTCGGCGTATCCTTTTTCGTACTGCGCTCGGTCATAGTCAAGCGCACGAAAGAGCTCTCTGCGATCAACTCTTATGCCGGCGCTATTGATGACGTTTAAAACTTCGTTTTCAATGGAATAATAATCCGTTTTGTCGATTTTCACTTCAACCGGTGGATCGTACATTTTAGCCCTCCCAATTCAGCGCTGTTCCCACGGCAGCGGCGGCAGCGGCAGCCCCGACCGCTTGACGAGCACACGCAGAAACGGATCATATGCCTTCTTCATTGCCACACCTCCAGCGGAAACGACGGCAGCGGCAGCCACCAATGGCAGCTCTTGACATCCAGCGCCTCGCCATTGCCGCCCTCATCGATGAACTGCCCATCGCGATAGAGCACAATGTCTGGCATGTAAAGGACGTCGGGATCGAGCAGTAGCACGATCTGCCCCTCCTCCGGCTCATCGACGAAGCAGCGCCGCCACTTAAGGCTCCCTTGTGTAAAGGGAGCTGCCGCCGCAGGCGGCTGAGGGATTGTCTCTCCGTTTGTGTCCAATTTGGACACGCGCTCGCTCTCACCTCTCCCCTCGGGAGAGGTGGCAGCGGCTCCGCCGCTGACGGAGAGGGGGTCTTTCTTGGCCGTGTCCAATTTGGACACAGCCTCGCAGAACGCCGCGGCCTCCTTGATGGACATGCCGGCCGGATCGCCGCGGCCGCTGCGCATGTATGCGTCCCACGCCTCCTTCTGCCGCGCCTTCGGCAGCTTGGAAAGCTCGTAGGCGACGGACTCGTTCAGCCGTCCCTCGCGCCACGCCTTGGCAAAGCGCACCTCCGTGAGATTGTTCCCGATCGCCTCCAGCCTTGCGAGCTTGCTCGCGCTCATCTGCATCTCCTCGGCGACAAGATCGCGGATGCGCCCCGGCAGCTCCGCGCCGCCCTCGCGCATGGCGACGAGCGCCTTCTTGAGCCGCAGCGCCTGCTCGGCCTTCTCCCAGTTGGACAGAATGCGCCCCGTGCTGTTCGCGTGGATGAGCATCACCGTCTCGCGGTTCGCGTCGTGCGGATCGGGATAAACGATGCACGGCACCTCTGTCCACTTCGCAAAGCCGCTTTTCTCGTAGAGCAGCCGCAGCGCCTTAAATCTCCGGTGCCCGGAGAAGATCACATACGAGCCCGTGCCCTGCCCGCGGCGAAACACGCATAGCGGCTCGAGCAGCCCATTGAGCTCAATGCTGTCGGCGAGATCCTCAAAATTCGTGGTGTCGTAAAAGTTGCCGCCGTTCGGCCGCAGCTCGGTGATGGGGATCATCGTGATGCGCGGCGTGTCCGATTCGGACACCGCCTCCATCTCCGGCACGAGCGCGGCAAGGTTGAATTTCTTAGCCACGGCACTCCCCCCAATCGGCGAGAAGCTCGCAGCATAGACACTCATAGTCCAGCGCTGCGGCGGCGCGCGGCGCGTACTGGCGCAGCGGCTGCCGGGCGAACGTCGCCTCCTGCACCTTGCAGGACCGGCGGATAACGGTGTGCAGCACCGGCAGATCGAGCCGCCGCACGGCGTCCTCACCCTGCATGCAAACGCTCGTGCGCTGCCACATGGTCACGAGTACGCCGCGCACACGGAGCGCCGGGTTGACCGTCGAGAGATTTTCGACCTGCTGCACGATCTCCTGCGCCCCGCCGATGGCGAAGGCGTCCACCGTCACCGGCAGGATCACCTCGTCCGCCGCCACCAGCGCGGCGATGCTCGCCGCCGTGAAGCTCGGCGGGCAGTCGATCAGACACACGTCGTAGTCATACGCCAGATTTTCGCAGAGATCGCGCACCGTCCGCAGGGAGATGCCCTTCTGGATGGCCTCAATGTCGATCTCGCAGAGCGAGAGATCGCTCGGCACGATGCCGAGGCCGCCTGGCAGCTTCTGCACAAGATCCTCTGCAATGATGCACCTCGAGGCCAAAAGGTCGGAGATCGTCGGGCTGTCGGTGTCCGCGCCGAGAAAGTCGGTCAGGTTGTGCTGCGGGTCGGCGTCGATGCAGAGCACACGTTTCCCGCGGTGCCGCAGCTCGGCGGCAAGGTTCACGGTCGTGGTCGTCTTGGCCGTGCCGCCCTTGAGATTGATAATTGCGATTGTCCTCATGATGTCCTCCTGTTTTCATTTCTCGCGCTTCCTCCGTCTCCCAAAGCCTCCCTTGTGCAAAGGGAGGTGGCGCGCAGCGCCGGAGGGATTGTCGTAGGCGCGGATTTTATTTCTTGCGCTTCCCCCCTTGCCTCCCTTGTGCAAAGGGAGGTGGCGCGCAGCGCCGGAGGGATTGTCGTAAGCGCGGATTTTATTTCTTGCGCTTCCCGCGCTTTTGCTTTTTCACCGGAAAATACGCTCCCTGCTCCGCCGGCTTCGAGATCTGGTCTACCGCGCCGCGCGGATGCCTCGGCTTTTCACTCAGCGTCTCGGGCCTCACGTCGCCGGTCGAGGCGGTGATGCGGTTCCGCAGCGGGTAGGCCTGCCGGAAGGAGCGCGTCACGCCGCCGCGGGTGAATGTAAACTCGACGGAATAAAACCGTCTTTGCGGATGGATGTACACCACGCGCGCCTCCTGCGGCGGCACGCTCTGCTGTCCCTTGGCGGCGCCGAACTCGGGCCGCTTCCAAACGATATCGCCCACGGTCAAAGCGGGAACACCTCCTGCACATTGTCGTCCACCGGCGTGAGCCTTGGCTCATAAGGTTTCGGCTCCGCCCGCCGGTGCCAGGCGCGGGAGTCGGTCGCCGTGAACTCCATGTGCGCGGCGTCAAATTTGAGACAGATCCGCCCGAGAGGGCCGTCCTTGTTCTTCGCCACGGCGAGCCACCGGAGACCGTCGTTCTCCTCCGGATCGTCGAGCGACATGAGCAGAATCACGTCCGCGTCCTGCTTGAGCTGCCGGCTCTCGCGCAGATCGTCCCGGCTCGGCGCGCGGCGCGCGCACTTGGTCTTGTCCGGCGGCGTGAGCTGGGAAAGCGCGATCACCGCCACGCCGAGCTGCTGCGCCATGGTGTGGAGCTCCATGGAGATCCTTGTCACGATCTCCCAGCGCTCCCGGCCCTCTGCCTTGAGCAGCTGCACATAGTCGATGAAAATGACATCGTACCGGTTGGCGAGCGTCACGGCGCGAAGGTCGCTCACGCCGAAGCCCGCGGCCTCGGTGATGCCGAAGCACATCCGGCTTGTGGCCGCGCCGATGGCGGCAACGTCGCCGACGTCATGCTCGGTCAGCTCCTTGTGCTTGATCTTGGAGAGCTCGACGCGCGCCCGCTGCGCGACGACGCGGTCGGCGAGCTTCCGCGCGGACGTTTCCAGCGAGAAAAACCCGACGCGCCGCCCACGGCTCGCCATGTTCCAGGCAAGCTGCACCGCGAGCGCCGTCTTGCCGACGGAGGAATCCGCGCCGAGCACGATGAAGTCCCCCGGCTCGGCGGTGAGCACCTCGTCCAGCTGCCGGATGCCCCACTTGAGATAATTCGGTGGCGTCTTGTCCTCCATGCGCCGCAGGAAGTCCGCGAGCAGCTCGCCGATCTGCTGCGTCTTGATGCCCGGACGGTCGAGCATCAGCGGCTCCGCGGAGGCGAGAATCCGGCGCGCGTCGGCGGCGTCCACGGCCCCGGCAAGCTGCGCGCCGATGTCCTGCATCGCCCGCAGCGCCGCGCTCTCGCGCAGCACCTTTGCGTATGCCCGCCAGTTGGCGGCGGTCGGCGTGTCGCGCAGTATCTCGCGCACCGTCGGCTCAAAGGCCGGGGACGTCTCCGCCACCAGAAGCACCGGATCGGCCGGACGGCCGCTGAGAAATAACGTTCGCAGCGCCGCATAAAGCGTTCGCAGCTCCGGAACGTTGAAGTCCTCCTCGCGCACGGCCTGCACCAGCTCGCCGGTGATTTTGGGCTCAAGCAGCGCCGCGCCGATGAGCGCGCGCTGCGCGTCGTAATATGCCGTCAGTTCCATACCGGAAGGTCACCTCCGGTACTCTCCGGCGGCGGCGCCGGTGCTTTGATCTCGTCCTCCCACCGGCGGCGGCGCAGCCACCGCACGGCGTAGGGAATGCCGATGCCGCGCTGCCATTCCTCGCTCGCCTTCTGGCGGACAAGGGCGCGGCTCATGGCCTGAAGCGTCGCGTCGTCGGGCTTGAGCTCGTCCCACGCGGCGATCGCGCCTTGCTTATCTTCTCCGCGAGGATAAGCCGCCCAGAACCGGGCAAACGTGTCCGGTCTATAGTCAGGCGCGCTCTTCGTGGCTCTGCGCTTCCGCTTCGGCGGCGTGTCCGATTCGGACACGTCCCCGGCCTCTCCTGCCTCGCCCTTTTCTCCCTCCTTGCCTCCCCTGACAGGGGAGGTGTCAGCCGCAAGGCTGACGGAGGGGTTTCCGCCGTCGGCGTCGCTTTGGGGGACTACAGGGGGTATGTTAGTACTTAGTCTTTCAGTATTTCGTAGCGTCGGATTTTCCGTCGTCGGTTTTTCCATCGTCGGAAAACCCGACGATGGTGACGCAGTAGGCGTCTCGTGAACGACGTAGTCATAGCCGGAGAACTTCCCGGCCTCGCTGTGGGTCTGGGCGCGGGTGATGTAGCCAGTGTCCGTCAGCTCCCGAATGGCGCTGCGGATCGCGTCCTTGCCGTCGGCGGAGAACTGCGTCATGCCCTCAATGGAAATGCGCCAGTCGTCCGGCAGCGACAGAATCACGGAGAGCAGCCCCTTGGACTTCAAGCTCAACCGCTCGTCGCGGAGGTGGTGATTGGCCATCACCGTGTAGCTGTGATTTTTTTCTACCCGAAAAACGGCCATTATCGCCCACCCCCTTGACAATTGGTGTTCGCATGTGGATAATAGGAGATGTCCTCGTGATGTCTTTCATCACGGAGCTCGTCGGTGTTCCCGCACCGGCGGGCTTTTTTTTGCGCCGCATCACGTGTCGCCCTCCATTCCCGCTTTCAGACGGCGGAAACGTTCAAGCGATTTGCGAAGCTTCTCGACCTCTATTTTTGTCCGATCCGAGCGGACGATGTTCTCTTCGATGAATTGCCGATACATAACAATGTCCAGCGGCTCGATCTCCAGATCGTTGAGCAGCTGCGAGAGCACGGAAGTAATGGCGAATTTACTCACGCCGTCCAGCTCCATCTGAACACGCGCACCGATCCCGATCGCGCTGGGGCGGGCAGCGCGGTCCTCGGTAATGTTGTCGATGTGGATGAAATTCTCGCTCATGGTTTTACTACCTCCATACCGGGGTAATACCCCGAATTATTGATCCCGCCGCGGAACTCGCGGCACTTCTTCACGCGGGTCTGCCGCTTGAGAGCCTCCACCTTCACATAGCGTGCGGCGATGTAGTCCTCAATGTCGGCGCGATCGAAGCGGGTGATGCAGCGCGTGATTTTATAGGCGGGCAACTGCCCGGACTTCACAAGATGATCCACGGTGTCCTCGCTCACGGTGAGCATCTTCGCCGCCTCGGCTCTCGTGATCAGCTCCATGCTCTCACACCTCCCTCGGCGTACCGCAGCGCCAGCGCCGCGGCGATCACGTCGTCCAGCTCCTCGGTCAGCTCCACGAACTGCCGCTCCTCCATCTCGTCCACGCGCCCGTCGGCGGCGATGGCGAGCAGCTGATCCTCGGCGTGTTCCTCCTGCACCTTGCGCAGCGCCGCGCAAAGCTGGCACACCGCCTGCGGCAGATGCACATACGGGACCGGCGGCAGCACGTCGCGGGCAATGGCGACGTTGAACCGCAGATGCTCGATGCAGATCGTCGGCGCGTTGTAAATGTCCGCCATGGCCAGCACGCGCATGTCCGGCGGCACGCTCTCGCCGCGCTCCCACGCGGCCACGCTCCGCACTGTAACGCCCAGCAGCTCGGCCGCGCGCTCCTGCGTCAGACCGGCAGCTTTTCTGTACCTGCCGTAGATCGTCATGAACTCGCTCTTCATGGTGTTTCCTCCTTTTGTGGTGTAAGCTCTTCACTGGGGTCGGCAAACAGCTCGTCGATGGTGCAGCCGAGAATCTCGGCGATCCGCGGCAGACATTCGGCTTTTGGCCAATACCTCCCGGCCTCCCAGAAGTAGATGGCGGAGCAGGTGCAGCCCATCTTCTCCGCGAGCTGCGGCACCGTGAGTCCCGCACGGCGGCGCATGGTGTTAAGTCCTCGCAATGTTAAGTCCTCCTTGATTTCCTCCCTTGCTTTTCAGTGGTCGATACGGTATGCTGAAAAGATGGAGGTGTTTATAAATGCTGAGTAAAGAAAGTTATAAACTGCTGAAAAAGTTCCCGGGAAAGGTTTACCTTAAAGACCGACAGCCGATACACCAGGAACTGAAAGAAGCTGGGTATCTCGACATCGATCCTACAGGCGGCGGAGATATACAGAACTACTACTATTACGTCACGGATGCCGGGCGCGCCGCCGTGGAAGAATACAAATACGGAAGAACAACAAGGGGAATCGCATGGGCGGGCGTCATCCTCGGCGGCCTCAGTCTACTTAATGATCTTGTGGAGTATCTTTGCCACTGACAAAATAGCATGGGCAAGATTTAGCCCAAAGGAAAGATAGACAAGCAGCTCTGTCTCCCGTCTTTCCCTTTCCGCGGCCATTCGCTCGTGGTACTCGCGCGCAGCTCTGGCGGCGTCGGTCTCACGATCCTGCATACCGTTTCTCCTCCTTTTTGACTTCTCGTTTTGTGAAGTAACCCCATGTTACATCTCGAAATGGGAAAAGTCAAGCGGTACTCGAAAATTTCCTCACGATTTGGGAAGTGTGTTTATTTTCCGCTTTTTGCATTGTATAATTTGGACAAGAAATGGAGGGAGCAGCATGAATCGTATACGCGAACTCCGTCTCGCTTTGGGTTATCGTCAGAAAGACCTTGCAGAGATGATCGGCTGCGCCGAGAACTCCATTTCCAATTATGAAAAAGAAGTCCGCGCTCTGGACCCCGGTTTGATCAACCGCCTCTGCGAGATCTTCGACTGCTCGGCGGACTATCTGCTCTGCCGCAGCGACCGCAAAAAAGAAGAGCCCGCCGGTCAGCCCGACGAGCTCACGCTGGATGTCTCCGACCTCACGCCGGAGAATCGGCAGCGGGTGGAAGATTATCTTCGCCTTCTTTTAATGAGTCAACAAACGCCGCCGCCCGGCGGCGATTCTCCGGGGAAAGCTGACGGTACAGTTCGTTGATGCGCTCCTGCTGGTTCTTTTTTTCCATCATGTTTCTCCTCGAAAATTTTTTTCGTTCGCGGATAAATCGTACCGCGGACGGGATGATTTGACAATACATGATCCCGCCGTTTTCGGCAGCATTCAGCCTTTCACCGGCGGAATCTGACAGAAAAGGGGCGGGATTTTGCAAATCCAAGAGATCTGCGATCAAAAGCGAGGGAAAATGACTTACCAGGAAATTGCCGACGAAGCCGACGTCCCCATGCGGACGGTCGGCGGCTGCCTGTCCGGCACGACGAAGGCACCCAGCGTTTACACCGTCGGCGCGATCTGCCGCGTGCTGCACGTATCTCTCGACGATTATTTCGGCATTGAGCCGGACGAGCCGCAGGAGCACAAAAACGAGCTGGAGCTCACGCAGCTCCGGCTGGAGCACGAGCAGCAGGACAACGAGCGCAAGGACCGGCTCATCGTCATCCTCGGCTCCCTTGCGCTGATCTTCGGCGGCCGCTGCATCGTGATGGACATCAACAGTCACGCCGTCGGCTTTTACCGCGGCACGTGGGACACGCCCGCGATCGTGAGCATGACCGTGATGGCCGCCGTCGCCGCCGGCATTGCCGGCTTAATAATCTATAACTCCCGGCAAAAACGCCGGAGGAAGAAATAGGAGGCCGCACCGTGAAAAAGCATAAAGCATGGAAAACCGCAGTTCTTCTCTTTGTCGCTGCTTTTTTCATCATCGGGCCAACCGGCGAGAATTTCAAGGATCATATTTTCATCGGGATCGTCAGCATCCTTGTGGGCGTGCTGATCGTCGCCGGTGTTGTCCTCTCGTGGCTCTCCCGCCTCGGTGTTAACATCTCGCCGAGAAAAGCAGAGAAAGCCGCGCCCGCTGCGGCGCCGACTCCGGCTGCTGCGGTGCGCCCCACAATGACGATGCGCGTGTCCAATTCGGACACAGAGGAAGAAGGGGACGCCATTGTTCCGTCCGGCACATACCGTTATGAATACAGCGCCGTGCGCCTTTTCCGTCCGGAGGGCGAGTGCGATCCCGTGCCGGATGTCGGCAGCGAGATTGATCTCGAAACCGAGCCTGAGAACCCCTACGACAGCGGCGCTGTCAAGGCTGTCTATGGTGGCGGGCTTGTCGGCTATCTGAACCGCGGGAAACTGCAGGACATGATGCGCGACAAGATCAACCGCGGCGAGAAGATCTGCGCCATTCTCACCAAAGGCGGCGAGCACCCGCAGCTCTGGATCGGCGTTGACTAATGGCGCGGAAAGCTGAGGCACGGTACGGATCAGCGCGAAGCTACCGGAAGCGCATCAAGGGACCTGACGGGAAGTACCACGACGTCTACGGCCGGACGATCGCCGAGCGCGATCTCGCCGTCGCGGAGCTGCGCGCGAGCTGGGCGGCGGAGGAAAAGATCGCCGCGGATCCATTCGTCTGGCAGTACGCCGCGGCGTGGTTCGCCCGCGATACGGCAGGCAAGAGCGAACGGCAGCGTGAGACCGTCGCCGATCAGCTCAACCGCGTGATCTGCCCGGTGATCGGCCAGCGCCGTATGGGGGAGATCACCGCCGACGATCTGGCCGACGTCATGGCCACGCGCGCCCACCTCTCCCGCGGTGCGCAGGAAAAAACGACGCAGGTTCTCAAGCGTCTGTTTGCCGCCGCTGCTGAATCGGACGTAATTCGGAAAAATCCCGCCTCCAAATTGCAGCCAGGCGGGAAACGCGCAAAAAAAAAGGACGCGCTCACGCGCGCCCAGGAAGAGACGCTGCTCGAAGCTGTGACCGGCTGCCCGATCTGGCTCTTCATCATGCTCGGCCTTTACACCGGCATGCGCCGCGAGGAGATCGTCGGCCTGCAATGGGACTGCGTCGAGCTCGGTGACGTGCCGAGCGTCACCGTCCGCCGCGCCTGCCGCTGGATCAAGAACAATCAGCCGGAGATCTCCGACGATCTCAAGAGCGACGCTGCGGCGCGTACGGTGCCCATCCCGCCGCAGCTGGCCGACGCGCTGCGCGCGGCAAAGTCCGCCGCAAAGCTGCCGGAGAACGTCATGCGCAGCCGCACTGTGATTGCAAAGGCTGACGGCACACCATGGAGCTACTCGTCCTACACAAATGCATGGCACGCTGTGGAGGCCCGCAGCACAGGCATTGTGCAGCGGAAGCGGAAAGACCCCGTCACCGGCGAAATGGTAACGGTCGAAGAAGTCAAGCGGCTCGGCGAGAAGATCCGCAACCACAACGCCGTCGTGTCCATTGATTTTAATGTCACGCCGCACGTCCTCCGGCACACCTACATCACGCGCCTCATCCTCGGCCGCGTGCCGCTCAAGCGTGTGCAGTACCTCGCGGGTCACGCCGATCCAAAGGTCACGATCAAGATCTATACCGACCTAATGGGCCACGCGCCGGAGGATCTTGCCGACGATATCAACGCCGTTTTTGCCCCGCGCTGACACCCCCAAGCACACCCTTAATGCCCCCGGATGTGCCTTGAAGCGGCGGTTTTCTGCGGGGGTTTGCCCCCGTTTTCCCGGGTTTTCCGCCGCCGAAAAAACAGGAAAAAGCGCCGGAAAGCATTGAAAAATCAAGCATTTCCGGCGTTTTTTCTATCTATGGCTCTATAATTTGGTAAGGATGAGGTCCCCAGTTCGAATCTGGGTAACAGCTCCAAAAAAGCCTGTAACTTCAACGGTTACAGGCTTTTTGCTTTTCTCGGTGATGTTGTCCCGAAAGCCGGACACCCCCAAAACACCCTTAACGCTTTCAATTCTTCCGGTGCTCGAGGTAAAAACGGATGAGCCGGACGAGGTATTCCGGCGGTTTGGAAACGCCGCTCTCCCAGTTTTCAATGCTTCGTTTCGGTATCCCGAGCAGCTCGGCGAAGGCGCGCTGCGTGAGTCCGGTTGACTCACGCAGCGCCTTGATCTCACTCATTGACGGCCTCCACTTTGCACCAGAACACCGGGCGCGGAGCGTCGCCGCCGAAGTCGAAGAGGACGGAATAGAGCTCGCCGTCGTCACCGCGGCAGATCGGGGAGAAGCCGTCGAAGAGATCGTCGCTCAGGCCGTCGGCGTAATTCTCGCCGCGGGTGCGGCGGATGTCGTCGAGCACTTCGCGGTCGAACTGCATCGGGTCGTTCGTCCATTTGTAACCTTTGCCGGTGAGGTCGAGCTCGCGGTTGTCGATGATTTCAAATTTCATTTTTTTGTTCCTTTCCGGGGCGATGCCCCTCTGTAATTCCTCTTTACGTGTATTATATTACCACCAAATTGGTGATTTGTCAAGAAAATATTTACAGAAAAAATAAAAAACGCCGGGCAAGTCCTACATCAAAAGGCTGCGAGGATCGCGGCCGTTCGGGCTTGCGCGGCGTTTCTTTTGCTTGGCGTGTCCAATTTGGACACGCCGTTTTCAGTTGTCGCGGAGCTGCTTGAACACCTGGTTCACGCCGGTCGCGGCGAGGCCGGAGACGATGCCGACGGCGACCGCCGTCAGATAGTCCGTGGCCGGGAAGTCCGGCACGATATGCAGCGCCAGCACGCCGAGAGGCGCGCCGACGATGCCGCAGATCGCTGGGATCCACTTGTCGTCAATCGCGTCGGTGTTCTTGATGACGATGCCGACGAGGTAGGCGATCACGACGATCGCCACGCAGGTGGTCAGTCCGAAGATGTTCTCCATTTTTTGTTCCTCCTTAAATAATTCCTGCCTGAGCCAGCGCCGCGGCGATGACGCCGCCGACGACCAGCCAGATCAGCTTTTCAACGATCGATTCCCAGCGCTTGCCGGGCTTTGCCTCCAGAATCTTTACGGAAGCCTTGATCTCATCGACGTGGCTCTCGACCTCGCCGAGACGCTGCGCCATGACCGCCGTGGAGGTTGCGAGAGATCGGATCTCGTCCTGCACCTCCTCGAGCTTCTCAATGCGCCGGGTGTTGCTGCGCGCCCGCTGGTCCACTTCCGCGAGCTTGACCGCGTTGTCCATGGTCTCTTCCTCCATTGTCAGCCTCCGAGAATTCTGTTCACCTCGTCCTGCACGGCTTTGACAAACCATGCAGCGAGCGCGTCCTTGCGTGCCTGCCCGTTTCCCCACTTCCCGTTGATGACCTCGCGGGCCGTTTTGGTGATGAACGGGTCAACCGTCGTCTCCTCGGCGGGCTTCTCCGGTTCAGGCTGCGGCGTCGGCGTCGGCGTCGGCGTCGGTTCCGGTGCCGGTTCAGGCTGCGGCTCTGCGTCGTCCGCCCGGCTCGCGTAGTCCGGGCAGCCGTAACCGCGGATGAAGCGGGCGTTCACGGCAAGACTGCGCGTTTTGACGGCGTTGTCGCAGTTGCCCTCGATGATGGTCATCGTCTGACCGTCACAGGCAGTCACGATGCCGACGTGGTCGGGCTGTCCGGCATTGTCGCCGTACCCCGTATCCTGCCAGTCGTAGAAGATCACGTCGCCCGGAGAGGGGATGTAAGCATCGTCCTCCACCCATCTGCCGATCTCCTGATAAAGACGCACCATACCCGGGCAGCCGCACTCGGTAGGCATGATGTCGCGCAGTCCGCACTGGAGGGAGACCGTGGACACGAACGCCGCGCACCACGGCCACGAGGCGAGCATCCGCGTGCCCCTGGGAAGCGGGCGCTGGGAGTTGTAGATGTCCAGCATCTCCTGATGCTTGGCGCTGTACTCGCGCGTCCCCAGCCATGCTTCGGCGGTGGACACGACTTTCTGTCGAAGTTCGGTTTCTGTCATTACGTTACCTCCGTTGTTGGTGTGTAGTTCGTCTTTGTTACGGTGTCGCCGCGCGTCGGGTGGAGGGTGTTGTCCTTATCCACTGTGAGCACTATTTCTCTCCTCCCTATGGATTGGCTTTGACAAGGGCTTCTTGTGCCGTTCCGTTGACATTCAGCAGAACGCGCGTCACTTGTTTTGCCGCGCCGTTCACGTTCAAATACAGAATATCGCCGAGCAGCGCCGGAGCAGTCAGCTTGACCTTGCCGTTGCTTTGGCTGGAAGAGCTGCTTGTTATCCCGTAAACAACGGTGATTTCCGTCCCTGCATCAGCTTCTCCAACGAAATACCAATACGTTGGCGTTTTGGGGAGATTGCCGGGCGTTTCAGCTGCCCCCTGAACACTTCCGATGTCGCAGCGGAGATATAAGTCGGCGTATTCCGGATGGTTGCCGTAAGAACCGCCGCTTGGGGATACCAAAACACGGACGGCAAACTGTTTCCCTTCCAGCCTTGCAATAGAGTATTCGCCGCTCAGTACAAACCAGTTCTGCTCAAAAAAGTTTGTCTTTGTGATCGTCTGCTCCCACGCGCTGCCGCTTGGAAGCTCTGGCGCTGTTTTGCTCCATGCCATCCCGCTCACCTCACACAGAATACCGTAGGTATATGTCGCCCGGCTGCCACCCGGCAGGCGGCGTTTCGCTCGTCCCGGTGTAGATCATTCGCTCGGCGTATGTTCCGGAGATGATCCAGATGCTGTCGCTGATTTTCTTGAGGTCGATGTATTTTTTTGCCGGCACGGCGATGGAGCCGGTCGCGCTCTCCGTCTGCCCCTTGGCGACGTTGACCGGCGTTCCGATGCCCTCCCACTCGAAGGTGAACGGGTCGTTTGCAAAAAGCCGCGTCTGCCAGTTCGGCGGCAGCAGCGCCGAGACCGCCGCGGTCAGCTTGATCGTCATGGACGTTCCCCACACCCAGACGAGGGCGTTTCCCCACGCGAGATCGGGCGTTGAGCCGGGCGTGCTGATCGCGAGCTCGGTGCCGAAGCGTGCGTCGTTTGTCAGCTGGGCGACGCCGACACGGGCGCTTGCGAGCGAGGAAACGACGCCGGTGATGCCGGCCGTGCCGAGCGACAGGACGCAGAACGCGGCCTGATAATGCGTGCCCGCGGTGTTGATGTCCTGCTGCTCAAGCGCGGCGAAGGCGTCGAGCGATGCGGCGTACTGGATCTGGAACTGCGCCTGCTCAAAGCTCGTCTTTGTGGCGGCGCGGGTGAGATCGATGTCGATAATGACGCGGGCGTAGCCGGAGGTCGCGCCCGTGACGGAGAGCGTCTCACCGGAGGTGCGCAGCTCGCGCGTGCCGATGAGGAGGCTGCCCGCGGCGACGGAGAGCGTGGCGGCGGCGAAGGTGATGCCGCAGCCGGTGAGGATGCCGTCGGCAAGCATGGCGCCGTAGAGGCGGCCGTCGTCGGACGGCGTGATCTTCTGGTTGGCGAAGGTGATGCCGGTGAGGCTCATTTGATCATCCCTTTCAGTTTTTCGGTTGCGGTGAGCAGCAGCTCGCCGCTGCGGTAGTAAAAGCGCCCGTCGGTCGAGCGCGTGCCGACGTATGAAATATAGCTTGTGAGGATCTCGCCGTAGACGGCGAAGGTGCAGGGGTCGAACACGGCGAACTCCCGGTCGGACCAGAACTCAATCTTGTGAGAGCTCGCGGCCTTGGCGAAGCGCTCGGCGGCCTTTGCCGCCGGGTCGTCCTTTGCCGATACGGGCAGCGTGAGCCATGCGCCGGAGACGCGCCGCGCCGGCGGCGACGTGACGACCGCGCCGCTCTCGGTGAGATAGAAGTCGGCGGTTACAATATCATAAACGATTTTCCCCTCGTCGTCTTTGACATAAGTGATCTTGCCGGTCACCGGGTCTGTGCTTTCGATACGCGCGACGCTGTGGCGCGTTGTGATCTTGGCAAGGCCGCTGTCGGAGTAGGCCACGGAGGCAAGCTGCGAGTGGCCGTCGTTGAACGGGACAGCCTGCGCGGTTTTGGAAACGGGCGTGAGCGTGAGGGTGAGCGTGTCCTCCTCGAACGTGAACACCGGCTTAATGCCGCGCATGCGGCGCAGGAGCCGGAGATAGTCCGAGATCGCGTAGAGGCCGTTGCCGTCCGTCTCCGGAGGGAGGAATGCGGACGTGTCCAAATTGGACACATTCATATAAGGCAGCGCGTATTGTTTGTCCGGCTGGGCGATATAGTTTGCCGTCAGCTCCGCTGCGGCGAACGCGCCGCCGCTGCCGCTTGCGGGCGCGGTGTAGGGCAGCAGGCGGGAAAAGGCCTCTCCGGGCGCGGCGAGAGCGAGCAGCGTGCGACCGTCCTGCGGCGTCACGGTCGTAATCGTGTAGATCCTGCCGTTGACGATTGCCCACGAGCCCGCCAGCGAGCGCTGCACGCCGTTTCCGACAACGGCGACGGTGCTGCCCTCCTGCTCGGCGGAGTCGATGCACAGCGAGCTGGAGAGCGGCGTGAGCGCCGCCACGGTCTCAAAGTCGGAGAATCGTTTGATGAAAAGCATTTTAGACGCTCCTGTAATAGTAGAAGACCTCCACGTCCGCCGCACCGGAGATCGCCGCCTGTGCCGCGATGGTGAGCGTGCAGGGCTCGGTGAGCGGCAGACGGAAGAACGGCTCGCCGTCGAGATCGATCTTGGAGAGCAGGTCCGTCGCCGCGCCCGACGCGGAGAGCTTCCGGACGTAGCTGTCGAGATAGTCCGTGGAGAAGAGCAGCGTCTCACCGGCGGCGATGGTGTCGGAAATGCGGCAGGCGCCGTAGAGCTTGCCGGTGAGCTGCCCGGTGAGGGAGATGACCGGCGAGGCCGCGCCGCCGTAGAACGTGACGGAGATCGCCGCGGGGACGTGTCCGTCCGGGTGCAGCGTGCCGGAGAGCGAGGCGGTGGCGTCCTCGCCGTAGATGAGCTCGTCGGTGTAAACGATGTCGTAGCGCAAGGACTCGTCCGCGCTCTGCGAGGCGAGATCCAGCCGCGTGGCCGCGGCTTTGAACCACGGCGAGCGCGCGAGCAGGGAGAGCTCGCACGCGAGAAAGGCGTGCTCGTCCAGCTCGCCCTTGCTGATCGCCTGCACGTCCACGCGGCGGTGGAATTCCTCCGCGCCGTAGGGGCAATAGACGAGCTCAAGGTCTCCGGCGGCAGCGAGCCAGTTGATGAGCTGGCGGTAGGCCGCGTAAGCCGGGCGAACAAAGAGCAGCGTCGCGTGCGGTGCGCTCTGCGGCTCGTTTGCCGAGCTGACGCCGACGAAGAAGCCGTTCTGCAGATCGGCGTAGGTCTGCGCGAGCGTGACGCCGAGGCCGGTCGGGTCGGTCAGATAGACGCCCTTCTCGCCCTGCAGCGGCCAGCGCTCGCCAGAGCTGTTGAGAAAATAAAATTTCCGCATCAGATCGCCTCCCCAAATTCTCGGTTGACGCGCGAGATAAGATAGTCCACCTCATCCTCGGAGAGCGTCTGCGCGTAGACGTTGACGACGACGCCGCCACCGCCGCCGCTGCCGCGCGACGTGCGCCATTTGTCGGCCTGCTGCGCCGTGAGCACGGCCTCGCCCTGGTGGAGGATGGCGGGGAAATCGTCGTAAGGAACGCGCCAAAGGCCGGTGCGGGCGTGCGTCGTGTCGTCTTCTGAACCGCTGACGCCGACATTCACATGCAGATTGCCGAAGAGACTATCAAAGATGCCCTTGAACCACGCCTTCAGCGATTCCCAGGCGCTGGCGATGCCTTCTTTGATCCTCTCTACGGTATTCTTGCCGATGTTCACGATGTCACCCGCTTTTTCTTCAAAGCCCTGCACGAGGGCTTTGACGGCCTCCCCGGCGGCGATGATGAGCTCCGGCAGCGCCTCGATGAGGCCCTGCACCAGAGCGAGGATCAGCTCAAGGCCGGAGGCGACGAGCTGCGGGGCGTTCTGCACGAGCGCCATGAGCAGCTGCGAAATCATCTGTACGGCGGCGGGGATGAGCTCCGGCAGCGCGTTCGTGATGCCGGTGATGACGTTGTTGAGAAGATCGAGCCCGGCGGTGAGAAGCTCCGGCGCGTTCTCAATGAGGAATGAGCCGAGAAACATCACAACATCAACGGCCGCGGCACCGATGTTTGGCGCGACGGAGATGAGGCCGTCCGTGAGCGTTTGGAGGATCTGTCCGGCGCTGGCGAGGATCGTGTCGAGATTCGCGGCGATGCCGCCGCCGAGCGCGGTGATGATATCGCCGCCCATTTTCAGGTACTGCGGCAGCTTTGCGGAGATCTGCTGCACGCCCTTGGCGAGAAAATCGCCGACGACGGCGCCCATCTTCTCGGTATCGCCGCCGGTCTCAGCCATGGCGGCGGAGAAATCGTTGAGGAATTGCGTGCCCTCGGTGGAGAGCGATTCGAGCGCCGGAAGCAGCAGCGAGCCAAGCGCGGCCTTGGCAGCGCCGGAGGCGGTCGTCAGCCCCTCGAGATTTTCGCCGAGCTGGGCGTACTGAGCGTAGAGCGGCTTTCCGTCGTCGCCCTTGGCCTGTGCCGCCTCGACGGCAAATTTGCCGAGCTGCTGGAAGCCCTTGGCGGCAACGACGGCCGCGCCGCCGGCTGTCACCAGAGCGCCGGCCATGCTGCCGGCGACAAACTTGCTGGTGGTCTTCGTGACGGCCAGCGCGCCCTTGGCGACGGACGAAAATGTTTTGAAGCCTGCGGAGGCCACGTCCAGCGCTTCACCGAGCACCGGCACATGGTGTGCGGCCTCTTTGGTTTTGGCGGCAAATTCCTTGATCTTCTTCGCGGCGTTGTCCTTGGCCGCGGCAAGGCGCTGCGTGACGGGGATGTACTGCGAGGCAGCTCTCTGCGCGGTCTCCAGCGCGGAGGAGTTTTCGGCGATGGAGGCCTTTGTCTTTGCCACGGCTGCGGCGGCCTTGTTATGCTGCCGCGTCAGACGGTCGAGCTCCTCCTCCAGCTTTTTGAGCTGCTTTTCATTTGCCTGTCCGGAAGCGCTGGCCGCTTCATACGCCGCGCGGACTTTGGCAAGTTGGCCCGCTGTCAGAGCTTCTTTCTGCTGCTCGGTCTCCAGCTGGTCGCTGAGCACCTTGCTCTGCGCGGTCAGCGCGGCCATGCTGTTGTTATTTTTCCCGAACTCGGCGGTGACGAGATCCATTTCGGACTTTGTGACGGCAAGCGTGGAGTTTACGTCCTTCATTGCCGCCTTAAATTCGGCTTCACCGCTCAGAGCAAGCTCGGTGTCGATTTTTCTGGTTGCCACGGTCAATCATCTCCTTCCGCCCAGACGGGGGACTCGTCCCGCTTCGGCGGCGAGACGGCGGCGAGCATGTCGGAAAACTCCCCCGGCGAGAGGAGCAGCGCCTCGCGCACGCTCAAATTGAGGCAGCGCGCCGCCACGGCCAGCCACCGCGCCCGGATCGCGCCGGGGGTTTCGCTTTTTTTTCTGCGTCCTCCCGCTCCCGCTCAAGGAGCACGAGGTTCACTTCTTCGTCCCGGTCCTCGGCGATCTCGCGCGCGAAGCCGAGACGGAACGCCTCGCGGATCGCGCGGCGCAGGTTGACCGCGTCCGTCGGCGAGGCGGTGCGCATGAGGTATTCCGCGTCGAGCGTCGGCACGGGCGGGCGGTGGAGGTATTCCCGCTGCGCCGCACCCTGCTCGGAGAGCAGCGCCGCGAGATGGCAGCAGCTCTCCCAGCCGTCGAGCGAGGGGTCCATACATTTCGTCGTCTCCAGCACGTCGCCGGTGCCGAACTCGTCATAAATCGAGAAGAGCGCGGCGGCGGTGACGGCGAGGACGTATTCGCTGCCGCGAAATTCATATTTTACAGAGCGCATGTGCGGCTCCTTTCGGTCAAAATGAAAAGCGGAGGCAGCCGCGACGGCTGCCTCCGTGCGTCAGGTCGGAGCAAACTGCGTGTTGAGCCACGCGAGCGCGGAGGCCTCCGCGCCGTCGCCGGTGAACTCCTTGCGGGCTCGCCAGGAGCCGGTCGCGTCGGCGGAGCAGGCGAAGGAGACCGCGTTGTTCTGCACGGTGATGCTGTCGGCGCGGGTCGCGGCGTCCGACTTTTCGGAGGACGCGATCGCGCAGACGCGGCGGAGGAACGTGGCGCGAAACACCACGGACTTGTCCTTGAGCAGAATCGGTTCGAGATAGCCATACCCGCCGTAGGGCGCGTGGTCGTCCTTGCCGCTGTCCTCGCCCTCGGTCGTGGAATAGGTGTGGCCGTAGACGGAGGCGTTCAGCTCGAGATCGGAGCAGGTCGTCTCCACATCGACCTGCGCGGAGACAAAGGCCTCGTCGCGCAGCTGCTCGGTGTCGTCGCCGTAGATGGAGAGCGTCGCGGTCGTGATCGCGAGCGTGCCCTTGACGGCGGCACCGAGATCAAGAATGGTGGCGTCGTAGGTCGGATGCGCGGCGTCGGGCTCGGCGGTGATCTTCGCCCAGAGCGCCTTGCGGATGCCGATCGGCACCTTTACGGTTTTTGTGTTGACTGCCATGGATTCACATCCTTTACAGATTCAAAGATTTGAGATATTCGTCCCAGACGGCGGCCTCGGCGGCGACGACCTCGTCGCTCGCCTCCTCGTTGGCCGTTTCCATCCAATGACGCGCCGCCATGCGCGGCGTGCCATATTCCAGAACATAGGCGACCTCGGCGTTGGTCTTTTTTCGGCCGCCCATGGCTTTGGTTTTGCGTATGCCGCGATACTCGCTGCGGCGCGTTCCGTCCGGCGTGACGGCGACGATCGGCGCGTCGCCCTTCTTTCGCTTGGCCTTGATGCTCTCAATAAGCTGGCCGGTGCGCTTCATCGGCTCGAGCGCCTTCTTCCACGCTTCGACGAGGATGGCGGCGCCGGCTTCGAGCATCGAATACTGCACGTCCTCCGGCGTCTGGGCAAGCTGCGAAAGCGAGAGCGTCAGCTCGTCCATGCCGTTGAATTTGAAGCTCGCCATTAGATCAGCTCCAGCTGCACGATGGAACGCAGCGCGTTCCAATCGTCGTCGTATTCGTGGATGGCCTCAAGCGTGTAGGTGATGCACCAGGCGCGCAGCAGCTCGCACACGTCAAGCAGCAGCGTGTCGGAATTCTTCTGCGTGAGAATGTCGAGCTGAACCTTTTCGATGTCGAAAAGGTTCTGATCGTTGCCGTAGAGGCTCGCGCCGGGGTAGGTGTGCGCGACGATGCAGCGCTTGACGCCCTGCGGCGCGGCCAGCTCGTAAGTCTCCGGGCAGACGGTCTGCAAGAGGGCGATGAGCTTTTCGAGCGTCATGGCTTTACCTCCGGCGCGGCGATCTCGAAACGGTCGTCCATGCGGCGCAGGGAGAGGCGCGTGACGGGGTTGCCGTCGGCGTCGTATTCGTACTGGGCCTGCTCAATGCGCAGCGGCGTGCCGCCGGAGACAGCGGCGAACATGCCGGTCTCGATCATGCGGCCGAACGGCACGACGACCATTTTGTCGATCTGCGTACCGGCCTGCACGCTGTCCCAGAAGCGGGCGGCGTACACGCTTTCCTCGCGCCCGAGATGACGCGAGACGAAGCGCAGACGGGCCTGCAGCGGCGTTCCGGCGTCAAGGCTGTAAATTTTAACTTCCTTGTCGTAAACGTTCATGCGGAGCCCTCCTGCGCCGCCGTGGACGAGCGCACAATGCGGTTGTTGAGCGCGTAGCGGAGATACGTCGGCATGGGCGACTCGCTCGCCCGCTGCCGGTACATCCAGGCGGCATAGGCGCTCAGCAGCTCGTTGTCCGTCGGCGCGGCGAGATCGAGCGTGATGCCCTTCGCCGCAAGCTGCACGAGCGCGGCGGCGAGCTTTGCCTCCATGAGCGTCTTGGTCTCGGCGGGAATGTCCGTCCCGGTGTAGCCGAGATCGGCGACCATCAGGCTGTAGGCGGTCGTGGTGTCAGCCACGGGGCAGCCCTCCTTTCAACGGGGTTTCCCCTGTGTCCAATTTGGACATAGGGGATAGAGATCACGCGCCCTTCTTCGCGGTGACGATGACAAAGCCGCCCTTCGCGGTGACGCCCACGGCGGCGGAAACTTCGCCGCGCACCGTGAGGAGGCCTTCGCCGAATTTGTAACCGTCGTTGACCTCGACGTCGTAGCCGCCCCAGATCGCCAGCTCCGCCGCCTGCGGGTTGCCGTAAAACATAGTGTTCTTGGCGGTCGTGGTGAGAGAGAGGTCGGCGAGCGCCGGAACGTCGGAGCAAATGCAATAGCGGCAGGAAAGGCCGTTGTTGTCCTTGATGACGCCGGTGCTGGGCGTGGCAGCGTCGGGGACGATGGAATAAACGGGGAGGTATTCATTCGTGCCGCGGACGGCAGCGAACGCCTTGAGGTCCTTCTTATTGAGGAAGAGGACCGCGGCGCCGTCCACGCCCTCATCGCCGCCGTAAGCGAGAATGATGTTCGAGAGGAGGTTCTGATCGAACAGAACGGAGCCGGTCGTGGCAGCGGATGCGGCGGTGAGGGCGAACTTGTCGTTCAGCGTGCTGCCGGTGATCGCGGTTACGGCGACGCCGGTGAGCACCTTGCGCAGACTGCGGCGGGCGGACTCGGTGACTTTCTCCTCGTAATTCAGCGGGGACTGCTTGCGGATCTCCTTGGAGACGTAGGCGATGGTGCCGTACTGCGTCGGGGTGAAGGTCACGGAATCGAACGTCGGCTCGCTCTCCGTGGGAGCGCTGCCCTCGGTCAGAGCGGCGGAGGTGGCGTCGCCGGTCATGACGGCGACCTTGTAGGCCGCCATGCCGGTGCAGTCGGTCAGCTTGAGCAGGTCAACGAGGGCGGAGGGACCGCCGACGGGGTCGTTGATGCCGCCGACGCCGGTCGGGCCGATGACGCCGGTGCTGGACGACAGCACGGCGCTGCGGATGAAGCCGCGGACATCCTTGATGGTGCGGCGTCCGGTGCGCTGGAACTCGGCCGCGGCGCGGGTGTCGAAGCGCTGGACGCTGCGGCGGCGGGAGCGCGCCTCGCCGTCGTCACCGGTGCCGGTCTCGCCGGCGAGAGCGTCCTCCTGCGCCTGCTCGGCGTCCTCGATCTCGCCGATGACCTTGTCGAGATCGTCGCGGATCTTCTTGAGCTCGGCCTTGGTGTCAGCCTGGTTGGTCTCCAGCTCGGCGACGGCCGCCTCGATGTCGGAGGTGTCCTCCTCGGTCGCGTCGGCGATGGCCTGCGTGAGCTCGTCCTCGCGCTGCTTGTACCCGGCGAGCTTCGAGCGAAGCTCGGCCTCGCGCTTTTCGAGCTGGTCCTGTTTCTTGCGAAGCATGATTACTTTGAGCATTTTTCAAGTCTCTCCTTCATGTTATTTTTCCAGGCGGCGAGACGGCGCTCGCGCCGGGCGGGGGTGTCGGCGCTGCGGGCAGAGACGCTCGTCTCCTCGTAGGCCGGGAACGTGACGACCGAGACCTCGTAGAGCTTCACCTTGCGGATGAGCCAGAGCTCCGAGCCGTCGGGGTTGATGATGTACTCCTCGTCCAGGATGTCGAACCCGAACGAGCACTGCGAGACGTCGCCGCGCTGCACGCGCGCATAGAGATTCATCGCGTCGCCGTCCGCTGTGTTGATTTTGATGATGCCGTAAAGCCCGCGCTCGTCTTCGGTGAGCGTGAGCGTTCCGGCGGCCGTGCGGCCAAGCACGATGCGCGTGTCATGGTCGCACAGGGCGCGGACGTCGGCGTGAAGCTCGTCCGCGAAGGCGCCGGGGGCGACGCGCTCCGTCGCGCCGGGCCAGAGGAAGTAGTCCGAATTGAACACGGCGAAATGACCTTCGATCACCGGCTCGCCGTTCTCGAGCGTCCGGGTCTGGAACGAACCCGGAATGCTGCGGATCTGCCGCGCCTGCCGGTCAGGTTTCGGCGGCATTGTCATCGCCTCCTGTCAGTTTTGTTTGATCGCCGATCCGGTCGGCGGGGATGTAGTTCTCCAGCATCACGAGCTTGTCGAGCCCTTCCCGCGGGGAGAGGCCGATCCAGTCGCGCACCTCGTTGCCGGTCATCAGGCCTCGGATGTACTGCGCGTCGCCGATGTCCGCGAGATCCTTGAGGTCGTAGGCGTATAGACTGCGGCTGTTGAAGCGGAAATAGAGGTCGCTTGCGCAGAGCAGCTTTTTCGTGAGCTCCTGCTCGATCACCTGCGCCAGCGGGCGCAGCACCGTGGAAACAAACACGTTGAATTCCTCACGGTTGAAGCTGCCGACGCCGAGCAGGAAGCCCGGCACGCCGAAGATCGCGCCGACGCTGCGGCGGTCGAGCTCGACGCCGTCCTTGATGGCGAGATCGGTGAGCGAGAGAGGCTTGACGCTGTTCACGCTCATCACGTCCGCCGGGAGCACGACCGGCTCGTCAGAGTTCGTCCGCTTCCAGAACTTTTCGAGGAACTCCGTGCGAAGCTCCTCATCGGCGAGGTTGGCGTCGGCGTTGACCGAAATGATAATCGGCGGCTTGTACTCGCTCGACATCATCGCGGTTTTGGTCGTCTGCGCGGCCATGATGCTGTCCACCACGGCGGAGAGCTGCACGCGCGGCGAGCAGCCGAGCCACGGCTTTCGCACATCCGGCCGCAGCCGGAAGTGCAGCACCTCGTCCGGGCGGAAGGCCGTGTCGTTCTGCACAATTTCGTAGGGATTGCCGTCCGGCCGGAGCTGCGCAACGGCCTGCGGCATGGGCACGAGATCTGTGAGGATCCCGCCGGACGTGCTCGGCAGGACAAAGGCGTTGCCCTCAAGGAGCATCTGCTGCACGATCCAGTTGATCCACGTCTGCCGCGTCGTGAGCGAAAAGGGATCAATATCCACCTTTCGCGCCAGCGCGTTTCGGACGCGGACGTCGCCCTTGTCGGTGTTCTGCATGAGGTGGATGGTCATGCTGCCGATCATGTCGGCAATGCGCCAGATGGCCGCAGCCACCTCCGGCGCGTCGATCATCGCGTGGTATCCGGCCGGGCAGATCACGCCCGGCGACGTGGGCAACAGCCCGATGGCCACGCTGCGCGTCTGCGTTGCCGCCTTATTGCGGCGGGTAAAGATGCCCGATTCAATCAGCCCCTTTCTTTGAGCTCCCAAACCAGCGCGCGGCGGCGGCGCTCTTGTCCGTGTCGATCAGCATCCGTATGGTTGCGAACACGGCGGCGTCGAAAACGTCGATGCGGCTGGTCGGGGAGATCTTCTCGTACTGCACGGCGTCGTCCACCTTCTCCTGCGCGCGGACGTTCGAGATGCAGTACTCGAACGGCTCGGCGTGAAAATAGCAGAGGCAGCCGATCTTGGCTTTGTGTTCGATATAACGGAAGCCCTCGCTCTTCTGGAGATAGAGCTGCGGCTGGTCCACCACGGAGAAGCCCGCCTTTTTCATGGCGGTGTAGTAGGCACGGGCGAATTTGCGGTCGTGCCCGATCTTGCGGATCTTCCAGCCGGCAGCCTTCCAGGCGAGGAACTGCTTGACTGGCTCGGTCGGGTCCATGCTCGGCTCGTTCGGCATGTCGAGCCAGCCATCCTTCTGCCAGCCGAACAGGGGGATGTTGTCCTGGTCGGCCTTTTCCGCCGCGGCGGTGATGGGAAACCAGCAGTGCGGCAGGATGCAGAGCACGTCCTCCGGCGGCGTCCAATCCTCCGTAGCGAGGAGCTTTGCGGGGATCTCGCCGACGAGCGCCGCGGCGGTGAGGTCGTGGAGCTTGGAGAGATCCGCGCCGCCATAAGCGGCCTTGATGAGCTTCGCTGCCTCGGCGGGAGAGAGGTCGTACCGGAGGTCGCTCCGGCGGAATTCTTCCACGTCGAACCACGCCTTGAAGCTCGAGACGAACACGTTGAGCGAGCGCGTGAGAAACTCCTTGCGCAGTGTCGGGTTGTGCTCAGCCTGCAAGGCGGCGGCGAGCATGTCGTCCGGCCGGATGGTCACGCCGTAAGAGGGGTTTGCCGCACGGTGGACGGCCGGAGATGTGAAGTCCACCTCGCCGTCCGGCGAGCGCGGGGCCTCGGCCATGAAACAAAACATGCGGTCGGCGTCCGGGCCGGTGATAACGCCGCGGAGGATCTTTTCCATGTAATCGCGGTGCTGCGCCGCGAAGCTGACGCCGTCGTCGCCCGCGGTGAACGTGGTGAGGATGAGCTTGTTGGTGTAACCCTTCGAGGCGTCGCGCAGTCGGGTGTAGGCGCGGGGGTCTTTGTAGAGCTCCAGCTCGTCCAGGTGGACGAACGCCGCGTTGAACGAGTCGAAGAGCTCAGGCTTAAAAGCGAGGGTCTCAAGGTCGATATGCCCGCCCCAGATCTCGCCCTCCACGCTGTGACCGAGCGAAGAGTCGATCAGCCGCAGCTTGTCCGGCGGGTTGTTCTCGGCCACGAGGCCGAGGCGCTTTAGGTTGTAGACGAGCCAGTCGAAGCCCTCCATGCCCTGCTTGAGCGAGCCGGCAACGGTCTTGCACTTCGCGCCGCTGCGCCTGTGCCAGAGGGCAAGCGCGAACTGCAGCGCCTCCGCCCAGGTGGTTTTGACCGTTTTTCGCGGGGCGAAAACCCCGGCCTCGGTGAACCGGCGGATGCCAGTCTCCGGATGGCAAAAGCCGCAGATGGCGAATGTGCAGAGCAGCTGCCAGGGCATGAGCTCAAGCGGCGAGCCGCGCAGGGGTGTGCCGTCCAGCCGCTCGCCCTGGGAGAACGCGAAAAGGCCGGTCATGATCTCCACACAGAACTCCGGCAGCGCTGCGCGAAAGAGCCAGCGGCCGCTGTCGAGATCGTCGAGAAATCGTCGGCAGGTCAGCCGCGTCAGATCGCAGATGCCCTCGTCCGCGGCGGTCTGCTCGGCGTAGGCGAGCACCTCCGCCATGTGCGGAGAGCGCGGCGCGCGGGGGTGGCGGTCGAATACGGTGTCCAAATTGGACACGCTCTCAGCTCCTTTCCGGGAAAAGCAAAAGAGCCCGAGCCTTCGCCCTGTCGGGGGACAGGGGAAAGGCTCGGGCTCTCAGGCTCTGGCGCTTATTCGGTGTTTGCTTCGGCGGCGTCGTAGCCGCTGACGCGCTCGGCGATGGCGTCAAGGCGGGCGACGATCGCGCTCCGCTCGTCCGGCGCGTCGCCGGTGCCGCGCTCGCGGAGGCGGCGCAGCGCTTTCGGCGTAAGGCCGAGGGCGTCGCGGTGCGCGAGGATCTCGCGGCGCAGGTTGGTGATGACTGTGTAGTGCGGATCCAGCGGCGACGGCGGCACGCCCGCCGGTGCAGTTGCGCGCCACGCCTTTTTCGCGCGCTGGAGGTCGCGCTCCAGCTCCGCAAGGGTTTTGATCTCCGGCTCAAAAGCCGGCTGATAAACGCCGAGTGAGCGTAGCTGCTCGGCGTAGACCTGTTCGCGGGTCAATTACCTCATCCTTTCGGGGCGGGCAGGCCGCGGGATCGGCGACCGGATGGAGTCAAACCGAATTCTGCTCCGGCCGTCAGACATTGCCGCAGGAGACGATCCTGCACGGAGATCCAGCGCTCGGCTTCTGTTGGGTCTCCGGAATTTATGGCAGCCATAGCTCGCGATGTCACGCGCAAATATTCGTGTTCAGCGACGACGTACTTCGCCAAAGCGTCGGCATCGAGCCGCGTCAACACGCCCATTTGCGTAAGATCCGGCGCAAGTTCATCAAAGCGTTCACGCAGCGCCGCGGCGAGATACGCCGGTGCTGGCGGAACAAATTTCACAGCAGCACCGCCTTTTTGCCGGTCAGAGCTTCCCAGCGACGGATGATTACATCGCAGTATGCTGGATCGATTTCCATCATGCGGCAAGCGCGCCCGGTCTGCTCGCACGCGATCAAAGTGGAGCCGCTGCCGCCAAACGGGTCGAAAACGACAGCGCCCGGAAGCGTGCTGTTGCAAATAAGATACGCAAGCAGCCGAACGGGTTTCATCGTCGGATGATCGACCGATTTACTCGGACGGTCAAATTCCAGCACGGTCGTCTGCTTACGATCGCTGCACCACAAATGCGCTGCGCCATCTCGCCAGCCATAGAGAATGCGCTCGTGGTCGTTGTATCGCTCAGGAATTTCCAAAGCGTCAATCTGGCCATGGAGGCAAACTTCGTCTTGCGGCTGATAATCGGTGCGAGACAAACTCGCACGGTTCTTCAGCCAAACAAGCGTTTGGTGGACGGGGAGTGCAGCTGCTGCGGCGGCGGCGAAGAAAGCACCTAACTCATGTCCGGACGGACCGAACAAATAAAACGATGCGCCAGGATGCAGCGTTTTTTCAGCCGCAGAAAAAGTGGACGTCAGAAACTCAATAAGTGCAGAGCCTGCGAGATTGTCGTTTGCAATCGCTGTCTTCCGCCTCGATTTACTCTTGTTTGCACCACCGTCATAGGAAATTCCGTAAGGGGGGTCTGTGAGAAGCAGGTCAACTTGTGCCCCCCCCGTAAGCGTTTGTACGCTCTCGGAGGACGTAGCGTCTCCGCAAAGTAAGCGATGCGAACCAAGCTTCCAAAGCTGGCCCTGCTGCGTGGTTGGTGTGGCCGGAAACGTCAGATCAGGATTATCTTCAAAAACCTCATCGGTCGGCGTCAGCAGCACATCCTCCGGAGAAAAGCCGGTTAATGCAATGTCAATGCCCGCATCGCGCAGAGCCAGCAGCTCCGAGCTCACAAGCTCATTATCCCAGCCGGCAGCCTCAGCGAGCCGGTTGTCTGCGAGAATGTAAGCGCGGCGCTGATCGTCGGTCAGGTGCTCGACAAGCACGCACGGGATCTCCGAAATCCCTTCTGCGCGAGCCGCTTCGATGCGGCCATGACCGGCGATCACATCACCGGCGGCAGTGATGAGAACCGGCGACACGAAGCCGAATTCCTGAAGCGATTTGCGAAGCTGCTTAATCTGCGCGGGAGAATGTGTGCGGGCATTGTTTGCGTAAGGCTTGAGAGATTCAATCGGCCGGAGTTCCAGCCGCGTGGTCATGTTCATGTCGGCCTCCAATGCGCGCGGCGGTCGCGCGCGGTTTCCC
>OGLG01000567.1_pt1 | contig 29686 bp, 28 predicted proteins | sample 1572621 | NCBI WGS metagenome assembly OGLG01 (sample SAMEA2581912, study PRJEB24529) | metagenome | biome: Human gut stool | place: China | collected 2011 | reverse complement strand
CCCTCATCACCCTCCTGGAAAAAGCCAAGGACGGCATCGAAGGCAAAACCGGCACCGCGATCCATCTGTAAGATACCCGCAAAGCGCCCTTCTTCCGAAGAGCGCTTTGGTTTATAAATCCGCGCACAGGCCCGATTCAGCGCGCTTGACAAATCGGAAGAGTCTGATATAATGAAAATAACCAAGGCCCCTTCCGCAAGAACGGTTTGGCCTCGGATCAAGTTAGCGTTTCAAGAAATCTCGAAACCGTCACTTTGCCGAGTGGCGGTTTCGGCCATTTATGCGGATGGTGACCGTGAGTCCAAAAATATGGAACGTGATCGTAATCGGCATAAACATCCCTCCTTTCGGAGGAGGCCAAACCGCCCGTCTGCGTCGGGAGCCTTGGGGTTCGATAAGAACCGCCTTTATTTTATCAGACCAGTCGAAAAATGTCCATCCGTCCCCGTTTCCGTGCGCTTGACAGATCAAGGATCATAGCAGAATTTCGGATATACTCGTATATTGCAGCAAGGGAAGGCCGCACGGCCTTCCCTCGTTTTATCCGTTTTTCGGTTCTGCCGGCTTTGGCTTGACGCGGGCGAATCTGCGGCGGCGGGCGCGGTGTGGGCGGGGCTTCTGGCTGAGCGCGGCATAGCTCTTTGCGACCTGCTCGGTCGGCTCGTAGACCAGCCGGCTGACGCGCAGCGCACCGTCCTCCTGCACCAGCCGGATACGGATGTAAAATTCACCGTCCGCCTCGCATCTGGCGCGGGACAGATACCGTCGTCCCTGCTGCGGATACCATTTTCCCGCCGTCATCTGCCCGCCGCAGACAGGGCAAAGGTTCTCCTGCCCGCTCATCGCGCCGAGCGCGGCGGTCTTGTCAGCGTAGCCATGGAACACGGCCCGCTGCACGCAGCCGGGCAGCTCAGCGCCGTGGAAGCCGTTTTCGTGCGCCTGCACGGCAGCCTCATACGCGGCGATGCCCTCCGCGAGACGCAGCTTCTGGCAGACGAGCGCCGTATGATACGCGTCGCCCAGCGCGTCGTGCGCGGCACGGGTGGGCGCGATGTCCATCATCTGCATGGCCGTCGACAGCGCCTTCTGCGCGCCGGAGCCGTCGGTCTGCGCGTTGAAGATCAGCTGCGCGTTGTACCAGCGCGCCGTCCATCCGCTCTCCAGACCGAACACCGCGAGATTTTCCCGCAGGATCGTGATATCGTCAAAGCCCCACGTCAAAAACACGCAGTCCTCGCCGCACCACGCGGCAAACTGCGCGGCGGCCTCCGGGAAGCTCACGCCCTTTTCGCGCAGCAGACTGTCGCGGATACCGGTCAGCGAGGCGACCTTGCGGTTCATTTTCTTAAAATATTTGGGCCGGATGAGGATCTGGAACTCGTCCGCGACCTGCTGCTCCTGCGTCATGCGCACAGCGCCGATCTGCACGATCTCGCCGCGCATCGGCGACGGCAGCGCCTTTTTCGCGCTGTATGATCCCGGCCACGGCTGGTTCCACTCCATATCCAGAATAATATACTGCATAGCGTCAAACTCCTTCATGTCTAACAGCTATGGTATCACAAACTCGGCAGACTGTAAACAATAAAACCGCGTCTGCATAGAATATGCCAGTCAAGCAAGTAACCGATGATTCAATCGGCAAGCGTTCTCAGCGAGAGATTTGGGCCCGAATGAAAGTTTGGAAACGCCGGAATCCTTTGTGTATTTCAAGTTTTTCAAACTGCACAGCCGGGACAAAAGATCCGCTGAGAACCGCAGACGATTGGATCGTCGGTTACGCAGGAAGGCAGGGGCAAAAATATGCCATTTTTATTCTTGAGTCCGTCCACGCAGTATTTCAATCCCTACATCACGACCGGCGACGAGCGCTATTGGATGAACGTGCTGGCCGATGAGATGACGCCGTATCTGCACGCAAGCGGCATCACCGTCACGCGCAACGACCCGGACGGCAGCGCCGCGCAGTCCATCCGCGATTCCAACGCGTCCCGGCAGGATTTCCATCTGGCGCTGCACTCGAACGCCGCGCCGCAGGCGCTGTCAGGCCGTCTGCGCGGCGTGGACATTTACTATTATCCGACGAGCGAGGCCGGGCTTCGCATGGCGAACATTCTGGTTGATAACATCAAGCCCATCTATCCGCTTCCCGACCGGGTGCAGGCGCGCTCGTCCACGATCATCGGCGAGCTGCGCCGCACACGGGCTCCGGCGGTTCTGACCGAGCTGGGATACCACGACAACACAGAGGACGCGAACTGGCTGACGGGCAATCTGGACGCGATTGCGCGGGCGCTGGCCCTCGGCGTGACGGAGTATTTCGGCGTTCCGTTCCTGACGCCGGGCAGCGAATTTGATGCCGAGGCCGCAGGCGAAAACGGGTATATGGCGCTGCGCTCCTTTCCGCAGACGGACGCGGAGGTTCTGGCACAGATCCCGAACGGAACAGCCGTTACGGTGCTCGGAGACTTCAATGGCTGGTACACCGTCCGCGCAGGCGATCTGTACGGCTTCGCCTCCATCGCCGAGGTCCAGCTTGGCGTCATGCCGCTGGGCGAATGACGAACCGGCCCGCAGGTCACAGCCTGCGGGCCGGAGTTTATTTCGCGTTCTTCTGATTGTTCTGCGTCAGAATGCGCTCGATCTCGGCCTGAGCGGTGTAGACCTCATCGTGGAAGTGCTGGGCGGAGATACGCTCGGCCCCGTGGCCAAGGATGATGAGCTGCTCAAGATTGTCGCTCGTCGCCACGCGGACGCGGCGGCGGCCGCGAAGCTCAAAGCTCAGGCGCTCGATATACTGATCCGCCGTCTCCGCCTGCCGGGTATAGACGATGTGGATGTTGTGGTATTTTTCCACAGACCCCAGCCCCTGCGGCACCTTGTACGCGTCAAAGACCAGAATGAGTGTGCAGCCGCGGTAGCCCTGATAATTGCACAGCAGGTTCATGAGCACGTGCCGCGCCGCGTCGAGGCTCGTACGGGAGAGCTCCTTCAGTTCATCCCACGCAAACAGGATGTTATAGCCGTCGACCAGCAGGAAATCATCCGCCGGGCCGAGGCTTTGCAGAAATTCGCGCTTGTCCTCGCTGCGCAGCATCATCTGCGGCAGCACGTCGCGGCGGCGAATCGCGCCGTAGGTGCGCTCAAAGATCGCCAGCAGCTCCTTTTCCAGCTCCGGCGCGCCGCCGGGCGCAACGGATTTTACGATCCGCTGCGGCTCCTGCCGCGCGGGGCCTCCGAGCCGAAGCAGCGGCAGATGCGCCGCCGCGTCCACGTCCTGCCACTTGACCTCGTAACCCGCGCCGTGCGCGCAGAACACGGAGCTTGCCGGATTTTCCAGATCGCGCGCCGGGTCGTAGCCCAGCTCTTTTACGATCTGCTCCTGCTCCCGGCAGGGCCGGTAGCCGCTGACGCGCAGCTGGATGCGTCCGCGCCCCCTTGTATAGGCCGTAAGCTCCGTCTGATACTCCCGCAGCAGCCGCACAGGCGCGCTTCCGCGCAGAATGGTCTGTTCCCCTTCCTGCTCCGGCGGCTCATATTCGCCCTGCATCCGCTGGATATCCGTGATCGCCCGGCCCACGCTCGGCGCGGGCAGCTCCATGCGGAACGCGTACCACGGTTCGAGCAGCACAGACTGCGCCTTCATGAGGCCCTGCCGCACGGCGCGGTAGGTCGCCTGCCGGAAGTCGCCGCCCTCCGTGTGCTTCAGATGCGCCTTGCCGGAGACGAGCGTAAAGCGGATATCGGTGATCGGCGCGCCGGTCAGCACGCCCCGGTGGGCCTTTTCCGCCAGATGCGCCAGGATCAGCCGCTGCCAGTGCAGCGCCAGCGTGTCCGTCGGGCACATGGTATCAAATTGCAGGCCGGAGCCCGGCTCCGCCGGCTCCATCAGCAGATGCACCTCGGCATAGTGCCGCAGCGGCTCATAATGCCCCACGCCCTCGACCGGCGCGGCGATCGTCTCAAGATAAACGATGTTCCCCGCGTCAAATGAAACCTTCAGCCCGAAGCGGTCTTCGATCAGCTTCTGCAAAATCTCCATCTGTACCGGCCCCATCAGCTGCACGCGGATCTCGCGCAGCAGCGCGTTCCAGACCAGATGCAGCGCGGGATCCTCTTCTTCGAGCACGCGCAGCTGTCCATACGCCAGCGCCGCGTCCGTGCCGTCATCTAAGAGCAGGCGGTATTCCAGAACCGGCTGCAAAACCGGGGCCTGCGCCGCCGTCTCCCGGCCCAGCACATCGCCCGGCATCGTTTTGCTCAGACCCGTCACGGCACAGACCGTCCCGGCGGCGGCCTGCTGCAAAAGCGTAAATTTACTGCCGGAATAGAGCCGAAGCTGGTCGGCCTTTTCCTCCCAGTCCTCGCCCGAGAGCGTCTGCTTGACCGTGAGCGTTCCGCCCGTGACCTTCAGAAACGTCAGCCGCGCACCCTTTTCATCGCGTGCGATCTTGAATACGTGCGCGCCGAACTCCGCGCCCCGCGCAGGCTCGTCCACGAACCGGCCCAGCGCGTCCAGAAGCGCGTCCACGCCCGTCTGCCGCAGCGCGGAGCCGAACAGGCACGGGAACACCCGCCTGTGCGAGACGAGCGGCGCGATCTGCGCGTCGGAAAGCGTGCCGGAGGTGAGATAACTCTCCATCAGCGCCTCGTCGGACAGGGAAAGCTCCTCGTAGAGCTGCGCCTGCGGCTGCGAAAAATCAATACAGCCCTCGTCCAGCTCCGCGCGGACAGCGGCAAGCAGCGCGTCCCGATCCGCCGCCTCCATGTCCATTTTGTTGAAGAACAGAATGACCGGCACCTGATAGCGCCGCAGCAGCCGCCAAAGCGTGACGGTGTGACTCTGGATGCCCGACGGGCCGCTGATAATGAGCACGGCGCAGTCGAGCACCTGCAGCGTCCGCTCCATCTCGGCAGAAAAATCCACATGGCCCGGCGTGTCGAGCAGCGTCAGCGTGCAGCCGGGCAGCGGAAGAACGGCCTGCTTGGAAAAGATCGTGATGCCCCGGCTGCGCTCCTGCGCGTCGGTGTCGAGAAACGTATCGCCGTGGTCGACGCGGCCAAGCGTACGGATGACGCCTGCCCGGTAAAGCATGGCCTCCGACAGCGTCGTCTTGCCCGCGTCCACATGGGCAAGCAGCCCCACGCAAAGCCGTTTTTCCGTCCGTTCCGTTCCCTGTGCGTTCATTGCCGTTCTCCGTTCGTTATGATCTGGGAGGATTATAGCACAAAAACGGGAAGCCGCCAAGAGGGACAGGCAGACACATGAGGAGACTGTGCGGATATGCCATTGCCTTTTTCGGGGAAATGCACTATAATGTTTATAACTATGTAAATTGGGAAGGAGGCGGCTGCGGTGCTGCCGGAGGGTTTTGAGGCGCGGATGCGTGCGCTTTTGGGAAGCGAATATGAGGACTTTCTCGCGTCCTTTGACCGGCCGCTCTGCACCGGTCTGCGGAGAAATCCGCTCAAAACCGGCTTTACGGGCGATCTGTCGCGGTTTTCGCTCTCTCCCGTGCCGTGGTGCCCGACGGGATTTTATTATGACGCGGTCTCCAGGCCCGGCTTATCGCCGTATCACGCGGCGGGGCTTTATTATCTGCAGGAGCCGAGCGCCATGGCCCCAGCGGAGCTTTTGGACCCGCAGCCGGGCGAGCGCGTGCTCGACCTGTGCGCGGCCCCCGGCGGGAAATCGACGCAGCTGGCGGGCAAACTCCGGGGAAAGGGGCTTCTGGTCTGCAACGAGATCAACGCCAAGCGCGCGAAAATTCTTTCCGGGAATATCGAGCGGCTGGGCATTTCCAACGCGCTGGTCCTGAACGAACACCCGAAGCGGCTGGAAGAGCGCTTCGCGGGGTATTTTGATAAAATTCTCGTCGACGCCCCCTGCTCCGGCGAGGGGATGTTCCGCAAGGAGGAGGCCGCCGTCACCGACTGGACGGAGGACACGAACGCCATCTGCGCCAACCGCCAGCTGGAGATTCTGACCTCCGCCGCAGCCATGCTCCGCCCCGGCGGGCGGCTGGTTTACTCCACGTGCACGTTCTCTCCTGTGGAAAACGAGGGCGTGATCTCGGACTTTTTGTGGAAAAATCCCGATTTTTCTGTAGAAAAGCCGGACGTGCCGTTCTTTTCTCCCGGCAGACCCGATTGGGTGGCGAATCCCGCGCCGGGATTGGAAAAAACGTTCCGCCTCTGGCCGCATAAGCTTTTGGGCGAGGGGCACTATGCCGCCGTCCTCCGCCGGGCGGGGGACGAAGCGCCCGCAGTGCTTCCGCCGGAGCCTGCGGCCAGGTGCCCGCAGGAGCTGACGGACTTTTGCGCCCGGACCGGCGCGGCCTTGCCGGAGGGGAAGCTGCTGCGGTTCGGGGACGTGTGCTATCTCGTCCCGCAGGCGCTGCCGGAGGTAAAGGGGCTGCGGGTGCTGCGCGCGGGGCTGGAGCTTGGCGCAGTCCTGAAAAACCGCTTTGCACCCGCACACGCGTGGGCGCTGTGGCTGGAAACGCTGGAAAGCAGCGTCTCGCTTGAAGAATCCGACCCGCTGCTTGCCCGGTATCTGTCCGGCGACGTGCTGCCGTCCGGCAAGCGCGGCTGGACGCTCGTGCAGGCGGACGGGCTTCCGCTCGGCTGGGCAAAGGGCGACGGAAGCCAGCTCAAAAATCACTATCCGAAGGCGCTTCGCCGCCCGGTTTAAAAACAGGAGGATACACTATGGCAAAGACAGTCCTGATCGTAGAGGATGAACGCGCGATCGTGGAGATCCTGAAATTCAATCTCAAGCGCGAGGGCTATGAGACGCTCGAGGCGCTTGACGGCCAGACGGGCCTGCAGCTTGCACAGACGGAGGACCCGGATCTGATCTTATTGGATGTCATGCTGCCGAAAATGAACGGCTTTGACATCTGCAAGACGCTCCGCGCGGAAAACCGCGCCACGCCCATCATCATGCTTACCGCCCGCGAGGAGGAGATGGACAAGGTCTTCGGCCTTGAGACCGGCGCGGACGACTATATGACCAAGCCCTTCTCCATGAAGGAGCTCATGGCCCGCGTCAAGGCGAACATCCGCCGCCGCAGCATGGAATACGCCCCGACGCAGAGCACTGCGGGCCAGATCGAAGCGGACGGCCTGTGCCTGAACCCGGAGACATATCAGGTCACGAAAAACGGCACGCCGGTCGACCTGACGCAGAAGGAATATGATCTGCTGTCCTATCTCATCCGCGAACGCGGAAAGGTCTTCTCCCGCGAGGATCTGATGCAGCGGGTATGGAACTATGACTATTACGGGGATATGCGCACGGTCGATGTGACGGTGCGGCGGCTGCGCGAGAAGATTGAGGACGACCCCGGCAAGCCCCAGTATATCCTGACCCGGCGCGGCGTCGGCTATTATTTCGCGGGATAACGCAGCTTCCCGCGCGAGAAAGGAGGGGCGGCCATGCGGTCCCTGCGCATGAAGATGGTCATGATCATGGTGATCCTGATCCTGGCCCTGATGCTGACGACAGGCGCGTTTTTGATGAGCGGCGTCGGCAATTTCTATGTGTCCCAGTTCTATGAGCAGATGGAGGGCACGTTTACCCCGGAATTCATCGCCCAGCTGCAAAGGCTCTCGGCGGAGGACAACGCCCCCGCGCAGATGAAGGAACTTCTCATGGCGCAGGCCGGGCTTGGCATCGATATCACGGGCCGCAACGTCTACATTCTCGACCAGACCGGCTCCGTGCTCGACAGCTCGAACCAGCGCACCACGGTCGTGATGACGCAGAACATTCTGTCCGCCATGAACGGCGAGGTCGGGCAGAGCAGCTCGGTCACGAACGATTATATGGATCTGGCCGTCCCCGTCGAGTCGGACGGCGCGCAGTATATCGCCTACATCCGCGACAACCGCGCCACGGTCGACGCGCTGACGAGCGAGCTGCTGATCATCATCCTGCGCGCGCTGGCGCTGGGTCTGGTGATCTGCGTGATCTTGTCGTTCCTGCTGTCGCAGATTCTGATCACACCCATCCGCGCGCTGACCGTCGGCACAAAGCGCGTCGCGGCGGGAGACTTTGCAAACCGCGTCACGGTAGACAGCCGCGACGAGATCGGCGATCTGACCCGGAACTTCAACCACATGGCAAAGGTCCTGCAGGACACGATCTCCGAGGCGGAGAACGAGCGCAACAAGCTTTCCACGCTGTTTCTGCACATGACCGACGGCGTCGTCGCGTTCAATACGGCGGGCAGCGTCATCCACTATAACCCCGCCGCCACGCAGATGCTCGCGCAGAACCTGTCAAGCCAGACGACCTTCGACGAAATTTTCTCGAAGGAAGCCGAGCTTGACACGCTCCTGACCCTGCGCAGGCCGCAGTATATCGAGGCGCAGAAGACCGTCGGCGAACGGGAGCTGGAGCTGTTCATGGCCCCGTTCTCGTCCGACCACGCGCAGGGCGGTGTGCTCGTCGTCATCCACGACGTCACCGAGCAGCGCAGGAGCGAGCAGCTCAAGCGCGAATTCGTCGCCAACGTCTCGCACGAGCTGCGAACGCCGCTGACCAATATCAAATCCTACGCCGAAACGATCGTCGACACCGGCGACGAGCTGCCGCCGGAGCTGCGCTCGAATTTCATGAACGTCATCATCAGCGAGGCCGACCGCATGACCCGCATCGTGCAGGATCTGCTCACGCTCAGCAAGATCGATTACGGCAAGATGGAGATGAACATCTCCCGGTTCCCGTTCTTAAAAGCCGTGCAGAATGTGTATGACGCGGCAAAGCTCAACGCCGAGCAGAACCACCACCACACTATGACGCTCACCTGCGAGGGGGACATTCCCGACGTCAACGGCGACCGGGAGCGCATCGAGCAGGTCATTACCAACATCGTCTCCAACGCTGTCAAGTATACGCCCGACGGCGGCAAAATCGACATGACCGTCGGCACGAGCGGCAAAAACGTCTTTGTCCGCGTGGCCGACAACGGCATCGGCATCCCCGAAAAGGATCTGCCGCGCCTGTTTGACCGGTTCTACCGTGTGGACAAGGCGCGTTCGCGCGAATCCGGCGGCACGGGCCTCGGCCTTTCCATCGCGCAGGAGATTTTGAACCAGCACAAGGGCAGCATTGAAATTTCGTCCGAATACGGCAAGGGTACCTCGGTCCTCATCACCATGCCCGCCGCGGAGGCGCAGGCATGAAGCAGAAACGAAGACATGGCCATGGCCGGAGGCTGCTGGAGATCGGAAAGGACATTCTGATCGTGTTTCTCGTGCTGGTCAACGTGACGCTTGCGATCATGTGCCTGCCGACAAAGACGCTCACGCAGACCAAATGGCTGGCAAGCGCGCTGCGCCCGTTTGCGGGGCTGTTCGGCCTCAATGAAGCGGAGCTGACCTATACCGCGCCCGCCACCGGCAGCGCATTCATCGGCGCAGCGCAGCCCATCGCCGTCACGCTGAGCACCGAGGCGGGCAGGCAGAGCGCACAGTATGACTTTGCCGCCCTCGATACGCTCTACGGGCAGTACGGAGGGCTGCTTGCGCAGGCGCTCGAAAGCGCCGAGACGCCGCAGGCGTGCGCCGAATCGGCGTTTTATGCCGCTTTGCGGAAGCCCGGCGCGGCCTTCTGCTTCCCGGGACAAATTTCCCCCGCCGTGCTTGGCGCATGGCTGAACGTGCGCGCGCCGGAGGGCGCGGACGCGCAGTGGTACGTGCTGGCGCTGGACGGAGAGACGGTTCAGCTGTATCTGCTGGGCGACGGCTGCTATCGCGCGCAGACGGCGCTTTCCGCCGAGACGCTTGCGGCCGAGCTTTCCGCCGCCGTCCCGGACGGCAGCTTCTTCGCGTTTGAATCGGACGACGCGCCCTACAGCGCGCTCGATCCGCTCTCGCTCATCAGCGCGTCAAGCGCCGCCGTCTGCACCGGCCTCGGCACGAACCCGTGCGACGCGCGATTTATTTCCGCCCTCGCAACCCAGATCGGCATCAACCCTTACGGCGACGCACGCTTCGTCGGAAACGACGGCACGACGTCCTTTACCGAAACCGGCCTGCGCCTGCGCGTGAGCGCGCAGGGCAGAATTGAACTGCAGATCCTCCAGCCGGACGACCGCTTCCAGAGCGCGTCGGCAGGCGCGCTTGACCGCATCGAGGCTGCGCGCAGCCTCCTCAGCCGCCTGACCGGTGACAGCTACGGCGAGGCGCGGGTCTATCTGCAAAGCTATCGGGCCGACGGCCAGAGCGCCATGTGCACCTTCGGCTATTATCTGTCCGGCATCGAGATCGCACCGCGCGGCGCGATCGAGCTCCGCTTCGACGGCACGCAGATCACGAACGCCTCCGTCCTGTACCGCAGCTACACGGCCTCGTCAACGCCCGCAGCGCTCCTGCCCGCCGCGCAGGCAGCCGCCTGCCTGCCGAAGGGCGGCACGCTCCGCCTTCTGTACGCAGAAGGCACCGGAGGCGAACTCACCGCCGGTTGGGAGACGGAGTAAGCTTGATATGTACCTGCTCACGATGCACTGGCGCGGGAGCGCCTGAGAGGTCGCAGCAGGTAATTGCGAAAAGCGATAGTCCGATGCGAATCCGCAGGCTTTTCGCTGTTAATCGTAGGGGTCGATGCCCACATCGACCCGGCAGAACGCACCGTTTCTGCGGGAATCTTAGGGTGTATCTGAAAACTCCCAACGCACCCGGACAGCGGGCCTTTTTGCGGTGCGCCGCGTCATTTTTCCTTGAAATACGTCAGTATTCCTGCGAAAAAATGTCTTGCGCAACGCAAAAATCCCTCGCTGCCGGTCACATCATGAGTTTTCAGATACACCCTAGGCGAATTCGCAATTTCCCAGCGGGCCGATGTGGGCATCGGCCCCTACAAACAAGTGGGTAAATCCATACAGATTCGCCGGAGACCTCTTTAGAACAGCTGCTTTCCGCCGTATCCATCGCACCACTGACTCAAATTTTCCATCAGGAGGAGCCGCCATGAGCGCTTCGCGCATGAAAAATCTGATCCTTCTCATTCTGACGCTCTGTGCGCTGGGGCTTCTGTGCATCGTCGTTCCGAACCGGCTTGCGCAGACGCATGAGCAGCGGCAGATGCTGCAGGAGCTGAAGACACTCTACGAGAGCTACGGCCTTTCCGTTTTGCTCGACGAGCTTCCGCGCAGTCCCGTGCTCTACAGTGTCGAGCTTTCTGAGGACGGCGCGCAGACCGCCGCGCAGGCGCTGCTCGGCGCGAAGGCCGCACCCGCAGGCGAATCCGGCTTTGAGAGCACCTACGAATCCGAGCTTGGGACGCTCCATATCACGCGCACGGGCGGCTTCTCCGCCGTGATGACCGGCGGCAGCCGGGTGCGGAGTTCTGAAAAGGCCGCAGAAAAGCTGCTGCGCGCCATGGATTTTCAATATCAGACGCTCACGCGGGAGCAGACGGAGACGGGCGCCGTGCAGATCCGCACCTCGCAGACGCTGCTCGGCGTGCCGGTGCTCGGCAGCCAGCTGGCGCTGACCTACACGGACGATTGCCTCACGGCGGTCGAGGGCACGTTTTATACCGGCGGAAGCTCCATTACGCGCGTGTCGGAGCAGGAGGCCATCTCCGCCGCTGACGCGCTGGCGCAGCTGCTGGCCCGGCGTGACGCGCTCGGCTGGGTCGGAAGCGCGGTGACGGGTCTTACGCAGGCGTATCTGCCGTCCGATCAGGCCGGTACGGGCATCCGCTTCGTGCCGGTCTGGCTGGTCGAAACGGACGCGGGAAGCTTTTTTATCAACGGCATTACGCGCGAAATCACGGCGGAAACTTAGCGTCCGCCGTCTGCGCCTGTCGAATTATGAAGAAAATCTGAAGATTTCCTGCTGCTGCATTGTCATTTTCCTTTACATTCCTGCCGTGGTGTGCTATTCTAATAGCGGCCGAATTTGGCTTTGTTAACATAACGCATTTCCGCAAACACTCTTAGTGTCAACTGACGCTACCAAAGAGGGATTACATTTTGATCAAATACATCGTTCAAGGCGGCACAAAGCTTTCCGGCTCCGTGATCATTTCCGGGGCCAAGAACGCGGCGGTCGCGATCCTGCCGGCCACGCTGCTCGTCAGCGGCCCCTGCCGGATCGAAAACGTACCGGATATTTCAGACGTTCGTCTGCTGCTGGAGATCCTGCGCGATATGGGCGCGGAGATCCGGCGTTACGGCCGCAACACGCTCGAGATCGACTGCACCCGCGCCCGCAACGCGACCGCGCCCATCGAGCTTGTCCGCCGTATCCGCGCGTCGTATTATCTCATCGGCGCAGAGCTTGGCCGCTTCGGCCATGCCCATGTCGCCATGCCGGGCGGCTGCAACTTCGGCGTCCGCCCCATCGACCAGCACATCAAGGGCTTCGAGGCCATGGGCGCCATGGTCGAGCAGGCCGGCGGCTATGTCTGCGCCGACGCCCCGAAGGGCGGGCTGCGCGGCGGCCACATTTATCTCGATATTGTCTCCGTCGGCGCGACGATGAACATCCTGCTTGCGGCAGTTTTGTGCAGCGGCATGACGATCATCGAAAACTGCGCCAAGGAGCCGCACATCGTCGACCTCGCGAACTTCCTGAACGCCATGGGCGCGCAGATCTCCGGCGCGGGCACCGACGTCATCAAGGTGCGCGGCGTCAAGGCGCTGCACGGCGGCTGCTATTCCATCATCCCCGACCAGATCGAGGCTGGCACGTATATGGCCGCTGCCGCCGCAGTCGGCGGCGACGTGCTGATCGAAAACGTCATCCCGAAGCACCTCGACTGCATCACCGCCAAGCTGCGCGAGATCGGCGCGGACATCACGGAGTATGACGACGCCATCCGCGTCGAATCCGCCTACCGCCTGCACCGCGCGAACGTCAAGACCATGCCGTACCCCGGCTTCCCGACCGATATGCAGCCGCAGATCACCGTCTGTCTGGCCACCGCCGTCGGCACCAGCCTCGTGACCGAGGGCGTCTACGATAACCGCTTCCGCTACACGGCCGAGCTTGGCCGCATGGGCGCAAATATCCAGGTCGAGGGCAAGACCGCTATCATCGACGGCGTGCAGACGCTGCACGGCTGCGAGGTCCGCGCCTGCGACCTGCGCGCGGGCGCTGCGATGGTCATCGCCGCCATGTGCGCCGAGGGCATGACGCTCATCGAGGATGCGCACTTCATCGAGCGCGGCTACGAGGACATCGTCGGCAAGCTCACCGCGCTCGGCGCGCATATCCGCCGCATCGAAACCTACGAAACCCCCAGCGTCTCAGAGGACGCCGGCTGAACAAAATTTCCCCGGCAGGACAATTTTGAAGAGATCCCAAAAAGCTAGGGTGTATCTGAAAACTCATGATGTGACCGGCAGCGAGGGATTTTTGCGTTGCGCAAGACATTTTTTCGCAGGAATACTGACGTATTTCAAGGAAAAATGACGCGGCGCACCGCAAAAAGGCCCGCTGTCCGGGTGCGTTGGGAGTTTTCAGGTACACCCTAGTGTTCAAGCAGTCGAACGGGCTTGCTGTCTGTGAATCACAGGCGGCAATCCCGTTCGCTTTGCCTTGATTCAGCGGTTGTTGCAGGTTTGTAAGGTTTTGTCACTTAAACCGTTGGCTTTCCTGTTGGATAAGACCCGCTCAAAGGTTTCCTCAAAGGTACCTCGTATAATTGCAGATAACGCAAAAGGCACGACGCAATGTCATGCCTTTTCTGCATCATTCATATTGCCGGTTCAGTGCAGGAGTTTCGGCTTTCCTGCGCTCATTTTTGCACCTGTTTTCGCAGCAGGGACTTTACTTGCCCATGCGAAGAAGTATGGCACAGAGTTGAACAGATAACTGGTGTGCATCAGTTCGTCCAGCAGCTCTTCCATCGTAAACGGCCGGTATCCATAGGGGCTCATCTCGCCAATATAATCGTCCAGCTGGTCACGCGCCGCCGCCCGCAGGAACTTCTTCGTATCCTTGTTCGCTTTCGCAAGGCGCTTGATGTAGTCCTCTGCCTTATCGAACTGATTCAGCTTGTAATACAAAACTGCCAGCGGCAGCAGCATCTGCGTTTCCTCATAGGAATCGAACTGCTTATGAAGCGCCAGCGCGTGCATCTCGTCTTCCATATAGGCATACAAATGCATCAGCTGATAGCGGACGCCGAGATTATCGTTCTCGCACAATTCCAACAGGCGCTGCCCTTCGTCGATCGCCCGGCGCATCATGCCGCAGGAAATTAAAACGTCAAAGTATGTATAGCGCACGCGCATATATGGTCTGGTTTCAAACGCTGTCCAAAACTCACCGGCGTACTCCTTGAACGCGCCGGACTTTTCCATCTGCTTGTCCGCTGCGTCGAGCAGCTCCTGCAGGGCAAGCCGCCGCTCGTCCGGCTGCTCCGCTGTACGCAGGATCAATTGGAGTCTTGCATCCAGATTATCCGGCTCCAGCTCCAGCGCCTTGTGCAGATATTCCACGCTTTTTTTCTTCGACGTGACCTGTTCGGCGAGATCCAGATAATCGTCCGCCGTTTCAGGCGCAGATTCTTTCTGCTCTTTGCATTTTAGATTGTATTCTGCAAAGAACCGCTCCGCCAGGGCATCCACGTCGGCTTCGTTCTCCGTGTCCTCTGCGTGAGCGTCCAGGAATTTCTGCAATTCTTTCAAAACCTTTTCTGAGTCTCTGCTCATTTTATCGCGCCCCCCGTATCTGTTGTATGCTGTTTGGTTTCTCTGCATGAATTATACCAGATTCGTCAACATTCGTCGAGAGATATATGCCAAAACGACTATGATTCTTACCAGTCTGTACCGCACCATCCTTTTTTTCTGAATAGCTTTTTCAGAAAATGCCCAATTCTCTCGATTTGCGTAGAAATATGAAAATCAAAAAACTAGATTTACGCTGTCCTCTCTGAAAAAATTCAAGGCAAAATATGCCGAGCAGCTTCATATCCTTTATGTTTTGCATACCGGCGATTTCAAAGAGGAAGACGGCATCGTATTTCTTCCGTTGTATATGACCCCACTGCTATAATAAGTGATGTGCAAAAGTACGGCAAGCGCTCCGCAGCCGTCTTCGCCTGTGCCGCCCACGCGTCCTGCGCAGCCCGAATGGCCCGTTCCGTCCGAGTGGCCCGACGCGCCTACGCAGCCCATCCAGTACGATGTACCCGCGCAGCCCGAGCCTGCCGAACCTGTGACGCAGTCCGCTCCGCAGGGAAAGCCCGTTGTGTTCTCTCTGGCGCCTGAGCTGCCAGCCCAGCCGCAGCGGACTAACAGATACTGCCCGCACTGCGGCGCGCCCGTCAAGCTGTCCGACGCCGTATTCTGCACCGTATGCGGTAAGAGCCTGTCATAATCCCCCCCCGCCACAAGAAACAGGGCTGTCTCAAATGATCGAAACATCATTGAGACAGCCACGTTTTTTGATTTATGGACTTATGCGAACGTACCGTTCAGGGATTGGGTCAGGCCGGACAGTACGCCGGTGATCGTCAGCAGGACACCCAGAATGATCGCCAGCACGTAGACGCAGAAATAGCTGCGGGCATAATTGCGGCGGTTGATGTTCGCGCTGCCGATGGCGTGGACGATCAGGAAGATCCAGCCCAGGAGCGGCAGGGCGTAGAGAATGCCGAGGCCAAAATAGCTCCACGGCGACAAGGGGCGGTACGCCTCCGGCAGGTGCTGCAGTTCAAATTCGTTCATGTGTCTTCCTTCTTTCTTACAAATGCTCCTTGCAGGTCAGCTGCGCGACGTCCAGCCGGAACACGGCCGCGCGCTGCGCCTGCTCGTCTGTAAAGGTAAACAGACGGCTCTTTTCATAGTGTGCCATAATTGCCGACAGCGCCCGCTTCTTTTCCTCCGGCTCCTGCACCTCGCAGATCACGCCCGTTCCGATCACGCTCTGATAGCGATAGGAATACGAGCAGCCGGTCTGTCCGGCTGTGAGCGCGTGCGCGCAGTCCAGCTCAAAGCCGACGCGCGGCGCAGTGCGGATGAGCTCTGCCTTGCGGCCCTCGTGCGCGCCGTGGAAATAAAACCGGTCAGGTGAGCCGGGGACAAAGGCGAAATTCAGCGGCACGATATACGCGCCCTCCGGGCAGGAAAAACCGACGCGGCAGCAAGTGCAGGACTCGATCACCTGCAAAATCCGTTCGCGGTCCGTGACCGCGCGGTCAGCCCGTCTCATGCCAGCCGGACGCCGCCCGCCTGCCGGATCGAGAGCACGTGGCAGCGGCCCTCGCCGAGCACGGCCTCCATATTGGCGCGGAAGGACGCAAGCGCTTCATTCGGCACGAACGCCAGCAGCGTCCCGGCAAAGCCGCCGCCGTGAATGCGGCAGGCGCCGCGCCCGGCAAGCTGCTTTTCACAGGCAGCCAGCGCAAGGGCCATCTGCTGGTGCTCCCGGCTCCCGGCAGGAACCACGTTCTGCAGCAGCATCCACGACGAGCGCCCTGAATCGCGCACGCCCGCAAGGAAGCCCTCAAAATCGTCCCGTTCCAGCGCCTGCACCTGCTGCTGCACCCGGCGGTTTTCGTCAAAGAAATGCATCGCGCGCAAAACGGCGCGGTCGCCCGCCGCCTCGCGGGCCGACTTGAGCTTTGCGTAGAATTCCGCCTCGTCCACCTCGCGCAGCACGTCCTTGCCGAACACGCAGGCTACGCGGCGCATTTCCTCGGGGATGGCGGCGTACTCGTCCGTCAGATCTGCGTGATCCGCGCCGGAATCGAGCGTGCAGAGCGTGTAGCCGCAGTGCGCAAAATCGAACGCCGCCTGCCGGACGGCGGGGTGCGCCGGGTCGGCAAAATCGATGAAGACCAGCCCGCCGACGCTGGAGGCCATCTGATCCATGAGGCCGCAGGGCTTGCCGAAATAGACGTTCTCGGCATACTGGCCGATCTGCGCAATCTCGATGGCGGAGCATTTTTTATCGAAAAACAGCTCGTTGCAGATCGTGCCGATCAGAACCTCGAATGCAGCGGAGGACGACAGACCGGAGCCGGGCAGGACGGTCGAGCGGACAACCGCGTCAAAGCCGTGCAGCTTACAGCCGCGCTGCGCAAACGCCGCAGCAACGCCGCGCACGAGCGCGGCGGTCGTATTTTTTTCTTCCGCGTGGACGGACAGATCATTCAGATCGATCTCGACCGGGGCATAGCCCTCGGACGCAACGCGGATGATGGAATCGGGCCGCAGCGTGACCTCCGCCGTCGTTTCCAGATCGACAGCCGCAGCCAGCACGCAGCCGTGCTGATGGTCGGTATGGTTGCCGCTGATCTCCGTGCGGCCCGGCGCGGAAAAGCGATAGCTTGTCTGCATATGCAAACGCCTCCGTTCCCCCCGCCTCCCGGCGGGGCGTCTTTTTCTGTATTATACCTGATTTCCAGCCTTCCGGCAAGAGCCATTCTGCCAAAACAGAAAGCAGCCGGCAGACAAGTCTCTGCCGGCTGCTTTGGTACACAAAGGAGCGAATATGAATCGTATCAGAACGTTGCGACGTTCTGCTCGGCAGGCTCGGCGGGCTGCACGTTCACAGCCGTCAGGATGGGTCCGACGCCCTTGTAGAGCGTGTGGAACTTGACCTCGACCGTCGCCGTTACCCAGACCCAGCTTCTGGCCGCAAGGCCGGAAGCCGCCGCGAATTTGCACGGCAGGCCCATGAACGTGATATCCGCCTCGCAGCAGGTCATGACGAACCGGCCGGGAGCAAACATCCCCTCTTTTTCCCGGCGCAGGCGCGCGACCTGCCCCTTGAATTTCACGGTCTTGCCCGCGTACTTCTTTGGCTCCTCGGTGATATCGCGGTAGAACAGGGCATAATCCTCGTCCCTGATCTCGACCACGGGCGCGTTCAGGTCGAACGGCAGCGGGTCTTCGATATCGTCATAGTGCGTCGAGCCGTCGGTGTATTCATAGAGAATGTCGATCTTCCGGTTCACGGCGCGGGCGATCTTGTGGTACGGCATGACGTCCGTGCCGGGGGCCATGCGGTTGAGAACCAGCATCTCCGCGCCTGCCAGCTTGTCCACGACGAGCTGGCGCATATTGGCGTTGTAGCTGAGGAAGGTCGTCGCGTCGGCAAACATGACCTCCTGCGCGATCTTCCAGTGGTCGGGGGTCTTGAGGTAGAAATCCGCAGCAAGATGCATCCCGTTGAGCTCCACGACCACACGCTCGGCCCGGTATTTCTTCTGCAGGCCGGTCAGCAGCTCCGGGCTGAGGTCTTCGTAGTCCAGAACCTGCTCGTAGACCTCCTTGTGCGGGTAGGCCGAGACGTCGTATTCCTCCTCGCCCTCCTCGAAAACCAGCAGAAGCGTCCGCTCGCCGGTGTTGAAGCGCTCATCCTCGAGCGTTTCCTGAATGAACTTCGTCTTGCCGGACTCCAGAAAGCCGGTAAAGACGTACATGGGGATATCAGGCATAGCCATAGAGAAAACTCCTTACTGCTTTTCCACGCCGAAGAGCTTCGCAACAGCCTCTTCGTTCAGCTTCGAGCCGATCACGCAGATGCGGCCTGTGACCATCGCGCCGCCGTCGCGGATATCCGGCTCACCGGGGACATAGTCGAAGTGGATCCACTTCTCGCCCTCCGCGTTCGCCACATAGCCCTTCGCGCGCAGGATGATGCCGTAGGTCTCCGCGTCCTCAAGCGCCTTCAGGATGCCCTCGATCTCGGCCTTTGTGAATTTCTTGTGCGTTTCCTCGCCCCAGCTGATGAAGACCTCGTCGGCGTCATGGCCGTGGTGGTGATGGTGATGATGGTGGTGCTCATGCTCGTCGTCAACGTCGTCATCGTGATGGTGGTGGCAGGCACAGTCCGGGTCATCGCATTCATCGTCATCGTCGTCATCATGGTGATGATGGTGATGGTGCTCGTGCTCGTCGTCGTCATCCTCGTCGTGGTGATGATGGTGGCAGGCGCAGTCCGGGTCGTCGCACTCGTCGTCCTCGTCATGGTCATGATGATGGTGGTGCGCCTCTTCTTCGAGCTTTGCAAGCTCGATGGCGATGGTGCTGCGCTGCTCCATCGCCTCCATCAGCTGCTCGCCGGTCAGCTCCGGCCACGGGGTCGTAACGATCACGGCGTCCTTGTTGTGTTCGCGGATCATGTTGACGCACTGGTCGAGCTTTTCCTCCGTCATGCCGTCAGTGCGGCTGAGGATGATGGTGTTGGCCGTCTCGATCTGGTTATTGTAGAACTCGCCGAAGTTCTTCATATACATCTTACACTTCGTCGCGTCCGCCACGGTCACGAAATTGCCGAGCTGCACGTCATCGGACGTGACCTTGCGCACGGCGCCGATGACGTCGGACAGCTTGCCGACGCCGGACGGCTCGATCAAGATGCGGTTGGGCGCATACTCCGCAATGACCTTCTTGAGCGCGCGGCCGAAATCGCCCACCAGCGAGCAGCAGATGCAGCCGGAGTTCATCTCCGTGATCTGGATGCCCGCCTCCTGCAGAAAGCCGCCGTCAATGCCAATTTCGCCGAATTCGTTCTCGATGAGGACGAGCTTCTGGCCGTGATAGGCTTCCTTGATCATTTTTTTGATGAGCGTCGTCTTGCCAGCACCGAGAAAGCCAGAATAAATATCAATTTTTGTCATACAGGAACACCTTCCAGTTGCATTATTTTATTGAATTAGTATAGCACTTTCCCATGGGAACATCAAGGTTTCTTCCTAAAATATTCATCGGTTTCTGCAAAAGGAATTGACAAACCTGCCTGGATATGATAAGATGATTCACGGCTTTGGAGGCCGGCATTCGGAGAGATGTCCGAGCGGTTTAAGGAGCTGGTCTTGAAAACCAGTGACACAGCAATGTGCCGTGGGTTCGAATCCCACTCTCTCCGCCATTTTCTTTCCTTCATATCGGCTCAACCGACCTGCGGAAGTACCCAAGTGGCCGAAGGGGCTCCCCTGCTAAGGGAGTAGGCGTCTAAAAAGCGCGCGAGAGTTCAAATCTCTCCTTCCGCGCCAGAAAAACCTTGAAAACATCTGTTTTCAAGGTTTTTCTTTTATCAATTTTCCGCTGCTTCAAGAGGTTCGGGCGTCCAGAATTCCGTGTGGCGGCTGCTTTGGCCGGGGTGCGAGTCCCACAAGCTCTACGGCGATCATCTTCCCACGGAACACGTGCTTGCCCGCCAGCTGTGCGGTGCCGCCGCAGCCGCAGCCCTTTGTTTTTTGCGCGCAGGCCGGTTCTGTGGTAGTATAAACAAAACGTTCAGAAGGACGGGATCAGAATGCTGGTGACAATCCTTGCGGCGATTCTGCTGATGGCCGCATATTTTCTCGTTTTGTACGGCGGCGTCGGCAGGATAAGCGGTTCTTTTCCTCCGCACCGAAGGAGAATCTGGACGCGATCCCGGACAAAAAAGAGCGGTTCCACGGGGCGCACATCATCGGCTGGATCATAGAGGGGATCGCGGTCCTGCTGTTTCTGGCCGCAGCCGTTCTTGCCGCGTGGGACGGGATCCGAAACGGCTTTGGATTTTTCCGCTTCTTTGGCCGGTATCTTATCATGCTCTATTGCATGGAGCTCTACGATATTCTCTTTTTCGACTGGTTCCTGTTCTGCCATTCAAACTTCTTCCCGCATTTTTATCCCGAGCTGAAGGGCATCGTAGGGCCGCATATGTTCGGCTACAATAAAAGGACGCACATCCTGCACTTCCTGCTCTATATCCCCCTCTGCGCCGTGATCGCAGGGATCTGCATGATTTTTTAAATGCCCCTGCGCCGCCCGGCGATTCGCCGGTATGTTTTTCGCAACTTTTCTGCACCTTCCGCTTGACAAGCAGGAATATCTGTGGTAATATATCCGAGCAGTTGAAAGACTGCAAACGCGCGAGTGGTGGAATTGGCAGACTCGCTAGATTCAGGTTCTAGTGTCCACTCCGGACGTGCGGGTTCAAGTCCCGCCTCGCGCACCAACTCCTCAGATTCTTCGGAATTTGAGGAGTTTTTCTTTATCAAGAATTCGGTTTTTTCCGCGTTTGAAAATCGCGATACCAGATTTTTACCCCCATTTTGACGCCAGATTTTTTGCTGTGAAAATGGAGGATTTTTTATGCGCAGAACCACAATTTTGAACGCAAAACAGGTCAAACGAACGTCCTTTTCAGAAGCGGAACAACTGTTCATGAAACACTGTAAACTAAAGAATTTGAGTCCTCAAACCATGCGCTATTATGCGGAGGATTTGAAGTATTTTCATGCGTGTGTGCCGGTTCAGTATGTCGACGAAGTCAGTCAGGACGCTTTTGAAAACTTCATTGTCTCGGAGCTGGACGCAGGCAAGAAAATCACTTCTCTGAATTCGCGCATCCGGGGACTGCGCGTGTTCTTCAAATTCTGCGCGGAACGGGAATGAAAAGGAAGTAAAATGGTCCAAACACGCACCACAGACTGTGGAAATTCACTACGCCGACATTGGCTGCATGGAGAACAGACAAACGGCCGAACCCGAACAGCACAAAGAGATCCCGAAGGTATCCTGAACCATTCCCAGCTATACGCCAATGGAAAACCCGGCTGGTGCCTGAAGCACCAGCCGGGTAACCCCCGCCGCCATTGTTACCCCTGTCAGGGGACAGCAAATCCAAACGCTGGTTTTTATACTGATCCTGTTTGAGGCAGCCCCCTGCCGGTCTGCCGAGAGACGATGGCACGCAGAATTTCTTACCGAAGCATCAGCGCAAGCACGATCAGCGTCACGCAGACAGCACAGGCTTCGGCTTCGTCGGTATAGCTTTCGCCGCTGTGAATGCGGCTGATGGCGCGGAAGGCGAAAATTGTTCCGATAAATGCAGCGGCAAGCGCCAGAATAAACAGAACGATGCTCATTTCAGCCGCTCCCCACATATGGTGCAGAACATGGCGCCGGGAATTTTGACGGCTGCGCCGCAGCGCGGGCAGCGGAGGTCAGACGGCTGCGTCTGGACCGGCTCCTCCAGCGGCTGCTGCGGTTCAGGCTCCGGGGAGAAGACGACCGGCGCTCCCTGCGAAGCGGGCTGCGTCACAGCTTCGGTAAACGAAGGCTGCACAACAGGCGAGACAGGGCATACAGGCTGTTCGGGAGCAGCGGACTGCACGGGCTGTGTGGGCGGGATGGGCCGCTCGGGCTGAACGGGCGCGGACGGCTGCACGGGCTGCACCGGCGGAGTGGGCCAGTCAGGCCGTGCGGGCGCAGCGGGGTGCCAGGAGCCTGCCGCGCGGCGGTTCTGAATTTCCACATAGAACGCCGCCTGCATGATCCCGCTGAACAGCGGCGCAAGCAGGCCGTATGCGATGGCGATCAGGACCCACAGGATGTGGAACAGCACGCCGAGATACGGGATTTCCCCCAGCAGGGTAAAAACGAGAAATGCGCCCAAATAGACTGCGCCGAGCAGGATATCCGCGCCGAACATCTTGCCCTTGTAGCCCATCGTCTCCTGCTTGGAGATCTTGATGGCGTCGGTGGGCTTGACGTCGTCGCGCGTCATAAGGATGTAGGGCACGAAGCGGTATTCATACATACGGATGATGCCGAACACGATCCCGACGATCGGAATGAGCGACCACAGGAAGATCCAGAGCTGCATCCACGCCATGCCGCCCAGAACGCGAAGGATCCGGTCCTTTTTGAATGAGGCGAACAGATAGGTCGTCTTCGGCTCAAGTCCCGTGCGGTAGCTGTTGAGGAAGATCATCGACATGGAAGCCGACAGCAGAAGCGCAGCGCAGAACGCGGCAGCCGGAACGCCGATGAACCCGGCGTAGGCCACCAGACACAGGAACTCTGCAAGCAGGGATATGCCCCAAAGCCGGAAGGGGCGCTTCATCAAAACGGAAAATGTTTTTTTGTAAATGCTTGAGACCATAAGAATCCTCCTTTATTCTAGTTTCTTCGACTTTATTATACAGGATACTGGAACAGGCTGTCAATCAAAAAACCAGCGGCTGGGAGTTCAGACGCCGGTTTTTGAGAAAAGTTCCGTTATTCTGTAAAAAGCGCCTCTCCGGCCTTGTAGATATCGCCTGCGCCGACGGTCAGGATGATATCGCCCGGCTGCGCATTCTCGCGCAGATAGGCCGTCACGCCCTGCAGGCTCGGACAGTAGACCGCGCCGGGGATCTCCGCGGCCAGCTCCTGCGAGCTGACACCGACGGTGTTCTGTTCACGCGCGGCGTAAATATCGGTCAGAACGACCTGGTCGGCCGTGCGCAGCTCGTCGACAAAGCTCTGGAACAGCGCCTTCGTACGCGAATACGTGTGCGGCTGGAACGCGCAGATCACACGCCGGTAATGCATCAGCCGGACAGCCTGCAAAAGCGCGTGGAGCTCGTTGGGATGGTGGGCATAGTCGTCGTAGACGTCTGCGCCGTGGAAGCTGCCCTTGTATTCGAGCCTGCGGCCCGCGCCGTGGAACTCTGCGAGCGCCGCGGCTGCGGTTTCGCCGGAAATGCCGAATTTCCATGCCACCGCGCAGGCGGCCAGCGCGTTCAGCGCGTTGTGACGGCCAATGACGCCCAGATGCAGGTGCGCATACGGCTGCCCGCCGCAGAAAACGTCAAATTCGCTGAAATCTTCAGAGAAGTTCTTCCCGTACACGTCGTTTTTCGCATCGAAGCCGAATGACAGATACGGCATCCCGGCCAGCGTGTCGCAGGTGTTTTTGTCGTCGCCGTTGGCGACGATCAGACCGTCTGCCGGGACGAGGGAGGCAAATTTCCGGAACGACCGCTCCACGTCCTGAAGATCCTTGAAAAAGTCCAGATGATCGGCGTCCACGTCGAGGATGACCGCAGCGGTCGGGAAGAAGTTCAGGAACGAATTGCAGTATTCGCAGCTTTCGAGAATGATCGTGTCGCCCTTGCCGACGCGGTGCCCCGCGCCGAGCAGCGGCAGGAAGCCGCCGATCATGATCGTGGGATCGCGGTTGGCCTGCATGAAAATGTGCGTCAGCATTGAGGTCGTCGTGGTCTTGCCGTGCGTGCCGGAAACGCAGATGGCGTTTTTGTAGGCCCGCATGATATAGCCCCAGGCCTGCGCCCGCTCGAAAATGGGGACGCCCCTGGCGCGGGCAGCGGCGATCTCGGGGTTGTCGTTGTGCGCGGCAGCCGTGCGGATGAGGCAGTCGGCCCCCTCGATATTCTCGGCCCGGTGACCAATGGAGACCTGAATGCCCTTGGCGATCAGCTCGTCCGTCGAAACGGACGCGTTCATGTCGGAGCCGGAGATCTCCATCCCCATGCGCCGCAGGACAAGCCCCAGCGGCCGCATCGACACGCCGCCGATGCCCACCAGATGGCAGCGCTTGCCGGGGACCAGATATTGCTCGATATGTTGGCAGGAAGGATATTCCATGCAAGGTTCCTCCGAAAAATTTGGATTGCGCACGCGCGGGAGGGCGCGTATAATGAAAACTGACAGCATTATATTATATACGGAAGACGGCAATAAAACAAGAAGAATTTCGGATTTTTGCCGGGAGGACACGCCATGAGGCCGGATGCGATCATCAAAACACTGGAGGACGCCGGGTTTGAGGCCCGGTACGTCGGCGGCTGCGTGCGCGACACGCTGCTGGACCGGCCCATCCACGACTGGGACATCGCCTCGCAGGCGCTGCCGGAGGACGTGCTGCGCCTGTTTCCGCACTGCGTCCCCACCGGCATCCGGCACGGCACCGTGACCGTCCTTCTGGACGGCGTCAGCGCCGAGGTCACGACCTACCGGCTTGACGGCGCATATCACGATGGCCGCCACCCCGATGGGGTGCGCTTTGTGCGCAGTCTCGCGGAGGATCTGGCCCGCCGCGATTTTACGATCAACGCCATGGCGATGGACGAGAGCGGCGCGGTCACCGACCTCTTTGGGGGCCGGGCGGATCTTTCCCGCCGCGTCATCCGCTGCGTCGGCGAGCCGGAAACGCGCTTCCGGGAGGATGCGCTTCGGATGCTGCGCGCGTACCGCTTTGCCGCGCAGCTCGGCTTTTCACTGGACGCGCAGACGCAGGCGGCGATCCGACGCTGCGCGCCGCTCTGCGCGTCGCTCTCCCGCGAGCGGGTGCGGGAGGAGGCGGAGAAGACGCTTCTGTCCGACCGGCCCGAATATTTTGGCCGTATGCTGGCCGAAGGACTTCTGGGCGCCTGCATACGGGCGGAAAATGCCGATTTTTCCGGGCTTTCCGCCCTGCCAAAAACGCCGGAGGCCAGATGGACAGCCGCAAAGCTGCGCTGTCCGGCGTTCGACCCGGCGGCGTTCCGCCTGCCCGCGAAGCTCTGCCGTTTGATTGAGTTGACGGCGCAGACATGGCGCGAGGGCCGGACGGAGGCGGAATGGAAGCGCCTGATCGCGGAGCACGGCTGGGAAACGGCGCATCTGCAGGCGGACCTGCAGCGCACGGACGCCGTCCGGCAGATCGAGCTGCGCGGCGACTGCGTCACGCTGCGCCAGCTCGCCGTCACCGGCGCGGATTTTCCCACGCTTTGCGGCAAAGACGTGGGCCGGATGCTGCACCTGCTGCTAGTATATGCGCTGGAGCACCCTGATCAGAACACCAAAACGCAGCTCCTCGCCGCCGCTCCGTCGCTTTGGCAGGAAGAAAACAAAATCCAAGGTTGACTTTTGCACCCTCCATCTGCTATAATAGTCCAGCAATGGAGGCTTAGCTCAGCTGGTTAGAGCGCTTGCTTCACACGCAAGAGGTCGACGGTTCGAGTCCGCCAGTCTCCACCATCAAGCTGCACCCAAATAGATGCCACTGCGAAAAGCCCAGAAGTTTCAACTGTTTCGCCCCATAGGTACACAATGTGTCACGGGGGGTAACAGTCGGTACGGGCAAGAAGCAGGACGTAAACGCATGAATTTGTGTTTACGTCCTGCTTCTGCTATCTTGATAGATGTCAACAGCAACTATGCAAGCTGTCGGAGTTTTCAGGCACAGCTGGATAAAATGCTGTGTTTTCAAGGTTTTGCGGGTTTTCACCGGGTTGGCCGTAAATTTCTGAACATTTCGGAAAGCGTTGAAAACACTAGGTAAAACGGCTTTTTCGGATTTGCGGGCGATAGTAGTCAAATAGTCGTCAGGCTGCGACACGCATGCGAAAATAAATATTTCCAGCGTATTCATCGCATATGTTGGAAATCGGCAGCAGTCGAAAGGACTGCTGCCGATTTTGCCGAAAATTTTGAAGTTCAGAAGACGTTTTGCAATGCAGTTTACTCGTTGATGTCGAGTTCCGCTGTGACCTGATAATAGTCGCAGGCGTGGGCGGTATAGCCGGTAACCGTGCTCTTGGAGATCATGTTCATCTGAAGGAACGAGCAGAAGACATAGGCATTATCGTCCAGAATGGCCTGCTGAAGTTGAATCGCCAGCTCCGCGCGCTTGCCGGTGTCAAATTCCGTTGCCAGTTCATCGATCATGGCATTGACGGCCTCATTTTCATATGCGCCGAAGTTGTAGCTCATGCCGGGCGCGCAGCAGGACGTGAAGAAATACTGCGGGTCACCGGAGGGTGCCGTGACCATGGCTGAGGCGTAAATATCCCAGCTCGTCATATCGGCAAGGAACTCGCGGCGATTTGCGGTGCAGTTGATATCCACATCGATGCCGATCTCCTTGAGTGTTGCCTGCGCGGATTCCGCCAGCAGCGGAAGCTCCTGCCGGCTGGGATACGTCAGCCAGCGAATCGTCAGCTTCACACCGTCCTTTTCGCGGATGCCATCGCCGTCCGTGTCTGTCCAGCCGGCATCCTCCAGCACCTGCTTGGCGCCTTCCGGATCATAGCTTTCGAAGGTGGCCGGAATCGTGATATCCGTATCCGGCACATGATAAGTAACTTGCTTTTTTGTATTTCTCTCGTAATGCATTGTTTTTATCAGTCTACTTCCTCAGCATCTACAAATAAATTTGTGATCTGCACGGGGATGGGCAGGCGGCTTGCTTTGACGGCGCGCAGCACCATGTCCTTGAGCTCCGCGCAGCATGGCTTGTCCATGGTCACGATCGTGACGCTTGCAATGTCGTTGAGACTGAAAATGTCCGCCAGCTTCACGGTAATATCAAAGTCGTTTTCCGGGCAGCAGATCAGCGGAATCCGCCCCTTTGACAATGCGTCGTGAAAACCGGGATAGGAAAACGCGGAGCAGTCCGCCGCAATGAGCAGATGGCCGCCGTGGTAATAGGGCGAGAGCTTCGGCGCTTTGTAGAGCTTGATCGGCCACTGTACCAGATCGCTGCTTTCCTGCAACAGCGCTTCCGGCCGAAATTCGCGCACCCGTTTCCACGGATCAAAATTCTTGTCGATCATGGCGTTCCTCCTCAGCGAATATAGCGGTCAATCGCTTTTTTGAAATCTTCCAGCGTCTGCGTATCGCCGGACTGTACCGCGTCTACCACGCAGTGATCCAGATGGTCTTTCAGAATGACTTTGGCGATGGATTGCAGCGCGCCGATCACAGCCGACAACTGCATCAGAACATCCGAGCAGTCCTCACCTTCATCGACCATGGCCCGGACGTGCTGTAAATGGCCGGATGCCCGCGCCAGCCGGTTCTGAACATATTTCGTGTTTTCATGGTGGTGCGGGTGCTTGTGCGCGTGTTCTTCTTCGTGCGCATGCGTATGTGGGTGTTCGTGTGCATCCTCACTGTCATGCGTGTGCGGATGGACATGGTCGTGGTCATGTTTCTGCTCTGTATTCCAATCGTCCACGCGCACCACCGCCTCTCTGATTTTTATATTTTACTGTTTTTTGTGCCGTGCCGTAAGCCTCCCCGGGGGATGAAATTTGAGAGGGATTTCCGCAGCGCATAACCCCCTCCGGGGGTAAAATGGTGAAATTCTGATTCCATGCGGCAATCGCAATGAGAATTTTTCCTGCTTTTTGAATGATATATCGAAAACTGCGGTTCTATTTTGTGAAATATGGAAACAGTCGGATAAAATATCCTCCCATGGGGATCATAGAAAACGCCCTCTGCACGAGCAATACGCGCAGAGGGCATTCACACTTATTTCTTTTTCAGCAGCGACGCTTTTACCGCGCCTTTCGGGTCTTTGACGAGCAGAATCACGAGCCAGATGATGAGCCCCAGCGCGACCACAGACAGACCGAGGTAGAAATCGTTGAGCATATCGATCGGTTCCGGCGTGAAGAACGCTTCGTGCAGCTCGGCGTATTCAAAGATTGCGTCGCCAAGCCACATGAGAGAAGCGCCCCAGTACATGAGACTCAGCGTACCAAGCCGCAGGGTGTTGTCCGGCGCGTGCTTGTACCACAGAATCGAGCAGATGATTGCCGCAAATACGCAGGTGAGAAGTGTCATAAAATGCCCTCCTTATCGCGCAGCGGGTGTCAGTCCCGATTCACGCTTGACGATCTTGTCTGCGGCAAGCGCAATGCAGCCCCATGCCGCTGTGACCAGAAGCGCCATTGTCACGCCGACGGTTGCCATCTCATGCAGCATCACCGCCGCATCCGCAGGATCTGCGGCAGCCGTCAAAAACGGAAACCAGGGCACCACCTCACCGTGCCACACATGCTCATACGCCAGCAGCGCCGCGCCGCCCCAGAGCATATTCTTCAGCCACTTGAGCTTGCGGGAGAACGGAATCTTGCCCTCTACCGCGACCTCGTTTTTCTTTTCCACGTTGGAAACGACACCCGTGACGATGGCTTCCGCAGTTGGTACCAGGAAACATGCCATTGTTTGTTCCTCCTCTTTCTTTAGGCGATTTTCGCCATTTCAGGATAGTATCAGTATAGCGTGGTATGCAGACCGAAAAAAGCTCCCCCGGAGGTTCGAAGCAAATAAACTGTGATATTTTCACAAAATAATACAATCCATTTTAGACAGCATTCCAAATTCTATATCCATCCGGAACCCCGATGGGAGGTTCCGTTTTTGGTAAAACAGCATAAATTCCCGAGAATAACCCCATGAGGGGATCACAAAATGAGAAGCGCTCTATAAAAAGACATCCCCCCGGGGAGCTTCCGAACAGGCTTGCAGTCTGATACAATACAGCCATCAGTTAATACGCTATCCCAATCCAATCCTAAAACAAAACTGCGGCGTTTCTTGGGGAAGAAGACGCCGCAGTTTTGTCATGAAATCAATTTGCAGGAGGTATCATCATGCACATGGAACACGATCACGATTGCGAGCATGCACACGAACATGAGCACGAGCATTCTCATGACCATTCGCACACAGACACGCCGCGCGAGGAGCTGATTGCACTCATGCGTTACATGGTCGGGCACAACGTTTCCCACACAAACGAGCTTAAGGAACTGGCGCACAAGCTCTCCCATACCGGCGACAGCGAGGCCTGCGCAAAGGTTCTCGACGCAGTTCGGGATTATGAAACCGGCAACCAGAAGCTCGCAGAAAGCTTGGAACAGCTTCAGAAGTAAAGAATGAGTATAGGCCGCTAATTCAACGAAGCTCTGTTAAAATTTATATATTTGCTTACAGCTTGTTCAGTTCCTCCGCCAGCGCATCTGCGATGCGCTGCCGTTCTTCCTCACTTTCTGCACGCGCATACGGTTCCAGCGAGGCGTCCCGCTTGCATTCTGCGTCGCGCGTCCATGCTTCAAACTCGGCCTTGGTCATGTCCTTCCGCATCGTGCGTGCATAATATTTCTTGTATGCCCGCTGCTGCACCTGCCAGACTTCATTGTTCGCAACTTTGT
>OGLG01000547.1_pt1 | contig 30759 bp, 22 predicted proteins | sample 1572621 | NCBI WGS metagenome assembly OGLG01 (sample SAMEA2581912, study PRJEB24529) | metagenome | biome: Human gut stool | place: China | collected 2011 | reverse complement strand
CTTGCCGTCCAAGAGGGCGATCCCTTCGCCGAAGTCCTCCTTGGGAAGACGTGCGAAGACCTCCGCGCGGCCCGTCGCGAGGTCGAGCGTCTGCACGACCGATTCGCCGTGCTGGCCCGTGCCTTCCCACAAACGGCCGTCGGCGTATTGCAGGCCCTGCGTATAGCTGGTCGCCGGGTGCGGGTGGACCGCCCGGACGCCGTAGGTGTATTCCTTGGGTTCCGCCGGCGCCGCGGGGCGTTTGGCCCGGACCTGATTGCCGCCGCACGAAGCCAGCAGCAGTCCCGACAGCAGAACGGTAGCGAACTTTCTCATCTCTTTCTTGTGAATTCGTCAGCAAAGACAGCGCGAGCCGGAAACGGAAGCGAATTTATTCGGCCGGGCCGGACGCCGCCTGTCTGAGCGGAGGCTTGTCCTCCGCAAAGTGTGCAAGCCGAGGGCAGAACCAAATTTATTAGCAGGTTGCGTAAATTCCGAGGAGTACCAGACGAACTTTCGATCGGAAGGAACTGCGATGAAGGGTATCGGGACTTGCGGCCCGACATCACGCAAACGAAAAAAGGGCCCGCTCCGGACGAGCAGGCCCTCATATCCTCCGTGGAAGACGGCTATTTCAGCTCGACGAGCACCTTGCCCGTCATCTCGGCAGGCTGTTCGAGCCCCATGAGTTTGAGCACCGTAGGAGCTACGTCGGCCAGCACGCCGTCGTGTACGGTCTTCACGCGGTCCGATACCACGACGATGGGCACCGGATTGAGCGAGTGCGCCGTATTGGGCGTACCGTCGGCATTGACGGCGTTGTCGGCGTTGCCGTGGTCGGCGATCATCACCACCTCGTAGCCGTTGGCCCTGGCAGCCTCCACGACCTCGGAGACACACTTGTCGACAGCCTTCACGGCCTTCACGATCGCCTCATAGACGCCCGTGTGGCCCACCATGTCGCCGTTGGCGAAGTTCAGGCAGATGAAGTCGAATTTCTTTTCACCCAGCGCAGCGACCAGTTTTTCAGCCACTTCCGGGGCCGACATTTCGGGCTGGAGGTCATAGGTCGCCACCTTGGGCGAGGCGACGAGGATACGCTCCTCGCCGTCGAATTTCTCCTCGCGGCCGCCGTTCAGGAAGAACGTCACGTGGGCGTATTTCTCGGTCTCGGCGATACGCAGCTGTTTGAGGCCCTGCTTCGAAACCCACTCGCCGATGGTGTCGGGCACGTTCTCCTTGTCGAAAAGGATGTGCAGACCCGTGAACTTGGCGTCGTAGGGGGTCATGCAGCAGTAGTAGAGCGGCATGGTGTGCATTCCCTCGGCGGGCATATCCTCCTGCGTCAGCACAATGGTAAGCTCCTTGGCGCGGTCGTTGCGGTAGTTGAAGAAGATCACCAGGTCGTTCGGACGGATCATGCCGACGGGCTGTCCGGCAGCGTCGACGCGCACGACGGGCTTGATGAACTCGTCCGTAACTCCCTCGTCGTAGGATTTCTGCACGGCCTCGACCATGTCCGACGCCTTCTCGCCGACGCCGTCGACCAGCGCGTCGTAAGCGATTTTCACCCGCTCCCAGCGTTTGTCGCGGTCCATAGCGTAATAACGGCCGATGACCGTGGCCACCTTGCCCGTCGATGCGGCCATGTGCTTTTCGAGGTCGGCGACGAAGCCCTTGCCGCTGCGCGGGTCGGTGTCGCGGCCGTCCATGAAGCAGTGCACGAACGTATTTTCGATCTTATATTCGGCGGCGATGTCGCAGAGTTTGAAAAGATGCTCCAGCGACGAGTGCACGCCGCCGTCCGACACGAGGCCCATGAAATGCACGTTCACGCCGTTTTTCTTGGCGTATTCGAACGCGGCTTTCACCTCCGGGTTCTGCATGATCGAGTTGTCGCGGCAGGCGCGGTTGATCTTCACGAGGTCCTGATAAACGACGCGGCCGGCGCCGATATTGAGGTGTCCCACCTCCGAATTGCCCATCTGTCCGTCGGGCAGGCCGACGTTCTCGCCGTCGGTGCGCAGTTCGGCATGGGGGTATTTTTCGGTCATGGCCGAAATGTATTCGGGATGCACGGTCGAAATGACGTCCGCCTTATCGTGACGGCCGTTTCCCCAGCCGTCGAGGATCATAAGTAATACCTTGTTATTCATATCTTACTCTGTTTTAATTACTACCGTTTTATTGCCTCCGGAGGCTGCATTCGTCGCCTGTGGCGCCGTTTACAAGTCTGACCCCATCCCAAACCCTTCCCTCGGGAAAGGCTTATCGCATCGCGACCGGAATGCGGACGGAAACCACACAATTATTTCACCTGCGCCCCGATCAGCTCCACAGCCTTGTCGATGGCGGCCTGCAAACCGTCGGGGTTCTTGCCGCCGGCCGTCGCGAAGAAGGCCTGTCCGCCTCCGCCGCCCTGCATCAGCTTCGCGGCCTCGCGCACGACGGCTCCGGCATTCACGCCGCAGGCCGTGATCTCGTCGCCCAGCATCACCGTCAGCGTCGGTTTCCCGTCCCAGACGGAACCCACGACGAAGACCAGCCTGGGCGAACGCTGGCGCAGGTTGTAGGCCAGGTCCTTCACGAAGTCGGGACGGCGGTCGGTCTGCGTGGCGAAAAGCTGCATGCCGTGACGCTCGGGCGTCGATGCGGCGATCTTGTCGGCCCACTGGGCCACCTGCTCGCGGCGCATCGACTCGACCTCCTTCGAGAGGGTCTCGTTGCTTTCGAGCATCTTCTTCACGGCCTGCACGACCTGCGGGTTATTGAGGTATTCGGCGATGTTGCGCATCGTGTCCTCGGCGGCATAGAGCACCTTCTCGGCCTGCTCGCCCGTGACGGCCTCGATACGGCGCACGCCGGCCGAAATGGCGCTCTCCGAGAGAATCTTGAAGAAGCCGATATTGCCCGTGGCGCCGGTGTGCGTACCGCCGCACAGTTCGACCGACGACCCGAAGCGGACCATGCGGACCTTGTCGCCGTATTTCTCGCCGAAGAGCATCATCGCACCGCACTTCTCGGCCTCCTCCTTCGTAGCCTCGCGGTTCTCCACGAGCGGATAGTTGGCGCGGATGGCCCGGTTGACGAGTTGCTCCACCTTGCGCAGCTCCTCGGGCGTCACCTTCTGGAAATGCGAGAAGTCGAAACGCAGGATTTCGGGCGTCACCAGCGAACCCTTCTGCTCGACATGCGCGCCGAGCACCTTGCGCAGCGCCTCGTGCATGAGGTGCGTGGCGGTGTGGTTGTTGGCTGCGGCCTGCCGTTTTTCAGGGTCCACCCGGGCCGTAAATTCGGCCGCGGGGTTCTCCGGGAGCTGGTTCACGATATGGATGATCAGGCCGTTCTCCTTCTCGGTGGCCACGACCGGAATGCGCTCGTTGGCGCTCTCGATCATACCGATGTCGCCGACCTGGCCGCCCGAGTTGCCGTAGAACGGCGTGCGGTCGAAAACCAGCTGGTACGACGTCTTGCCCTTCGACGTGACGCGGCGGTAGCGTGCGATGCGGACCTTCTCGGTCAGCGTGTCGTAGCCCGTGAAGATGCTCTCGCGGATGGGGAACAGCTCCACCCAGTCGTCGGTGTCGACGGCGGCGGCGTTGCGCGAACGCTCCTTCTGGGCCTGCAACTCCTTCTCGAAGGCGGCGAGGTCCACGCCGACGCCCTGTTCGCGGGCGATCAGCTCCGTGAGGTCGATCGGGAAACCGAACGTATCGTAGAGTTCGAAGGCGTCCTTGCCCGAAATAAGCTCCTTGCCTTCGCCTTTGGTTCTGGAGATCACGCCGTCCAGCAGGTTGATGCCCGTGGCGAGCGTGCGCAGGAACGAGGACTCCTCCTCCTCGATCACTTTTTCGATCAGTCCCTGCTGGGCCTTCAGTTCGGGGAACTGGCCGCCCATCTGCCCGACCAGTCCGGGAACCAGGCGGCAGAGCGTCGGCTCGGTGAAGCCGAGGTAGGTGTAGCCGTAGCGCACGGCGCGGCGCAGGATGCGGCGGATGACATAGCCCGCCTTGACGTTCGACGGCAGCTGGCCGTCGGCGATCGAGAAGGCGATGGCGCGCAGGTGGTCGGCGATCACGCGCATGGCCACGTCGGCCTTCCGGTCCTCGCCGTATTTCTTGCCCGACATCTCCGCGATGCGGCCGATCGTGGGCTGGAAAACGTCGGTGTCGTAGTTCGACTTCTTGCCCTGTAGGATCATGCAGAGGCGCTCGAAGCCCATGCCCGTGTCGACGTTGCGCGCGGGAAGTTCCTCCAGCGAGCCGTTTGCCTTGCGGTTGAACTGCATGAAGACGAGGTTCCAGATCTCGATCACCTGCGGATGGCTCGCGTTGACCATCTCGCGGCCCGGTTTGGCGGCGATCTCCGCCTCGTCGCGCAGGTCGAAGTGGATTTCCGAGCAGGGTCCGCAGGGTCCCGTCTCGCCCATCTCCCAGAAATTATCGTGCTTGTTGCCGCGGATGATATGGTCCGCGGGCAGGTACCGGAGCCAGTAGTCGTAAGCCTCCTGGTCGAACGGCACGCCGTCCTCCTCCGAACCTTCGAACACCGTGGCATACATCCGCTCGGCGGGCAGTCCGTAGACGCCGTGGAGCAGTTCCCAGGCCCACTCGATCGCCTCCTTCTTGAAGTAATCGCCGTAGGACCAGTTGCCCAGCATCTCGAACATCGTATGGTGGTAGGTGTCGTGGCCGACCTCCTCCAGGTCGTTGTGCTTGCCTGAAACGCGCAGACATTTCTGCGTATCGGCCGCACGCGGATACTTGCGGGGGGCGTTGCCCAGGAAGATGTCCTTGAACTGGTTCATGCCCGCGTTGGTGAACATCAGCGTGGGGTCGCCCTTGACGACCATCGGGGCCGAAGGCACGATAGCATGCCCTTTCGACTCGAAGAAGTCGAGAAAGGCCTGACGAATTTTATTTGACTCCATGATATATTGATTTATCCTATTTTCACGTTCTTGATTTCGGGTTGCAAAATTACACATTTTAAACTAAATTTGCATCCTATTAAAGGAGATTTTTCCGCGATGGGCGAAAAAGGACACAGATTCGGAACCGAAACGCTTCGGACAGGCGCAGAGGAGCTGACACACGAGGCGCAGGTTCTCACGCACGGCGTGATGACGGCCCCGTTCCGGCTCCGCACCTACCGCCTGATCCGCAAGATCCTGATCGGATTCATCCTCGTGTCGATCGCCAACGTCCTCTTCTCCTACTTCTTCTACACGCCCAAGATGTACCGCATCCTGCGCGACAACCGCGAGACGGTGATCAAATACCGCATTCTTCAGGACCGCATCCGCACCGCCCAGCAGCGCGTCGACGAAATACGCCACCGCGACAACTACGTCTACCGCTCGCTCTTCTCGACCGACACGCTCTCGATCCCGGGCGTGTGGCAACCCTACCCCGATTCGAAATACGCCCCGCTCGCCGCCGACGACTACGCCCCGCTGATGGTCGGGACATGGCGGCAGCTGGACGCGCTGGCCCGGACGATCTACCTCGAATCGGTGTCGTTCGACGAATTGCAGCAGTTCTCGAAGAACAAGGAGCAGCTCTCGGCAGCCGTCCCGGCCATCTGGCCCATCGACCGCTCGGCGCTGCACAACAACCACATCGGCGCCTTCAGCGCGCGCCGCATGCACCCCGTGCTGGGCTACATCCGCCCCCACACGGGCATCGACTTCGGCTGCGACTGCGGCACTCCGGTCTACGCCACGGGCGACGCCGTGGTCGAAACAGCCTCGGCCAGCGGCTTCAACGGCGGCTACGGCAAGCAGGTGCTGCTCAACCACGAATTCGGTTACAAGACGCGCTACGCCCACCTGAACGAGGTGCTCGTGAAACCCGGCGAGCGCGTCACGCGCGGCCAGATCATCGCCCGGACGGGCAACACGGGGCGTTCGACGGGCCCCCACCTCCACTACGAGGTGATCCACAAGGGCGTGCCCGTCAACCCGATCAACTATTTCAACCGCAACATGACCCCCGAGGAGTACGAACGCCTGATGGAGAACATGCGCGAGACCAACTTCGAAAAGCTCTGACATGGCAGGTAAAAAGGATTTAGAGCGTCTGCGCAGGCGCAGGCGGCGCAAGCAGCGGATCATCCGCGCCACGGTCCACCTTTTCGTGTGGCTGGGGATGGCGGTGCTCTACTACGTGGGCTTCTCGGTCTTCTTCGACACGCCGTTCGAATACCAGATGAAGCACTCGACCGACCGCCTGCGCCGCGAATACGAGGCGCTGTCCGCCCGGTACGACTCGCTCTCGACCGTTCTGGGAAACCTTTCGGAACGCGACCGCAACGTTTTCCGCATCCTCTTCGAGTCGGAGCCGTACGATTTCGACTCGGAGCACGAACAACGGCAGAGTTCGACCTACGAAAAGATCGTGGGCCGCTCGACGCGTCAGCTCAAACGCGAACTGCGCGAGAGGGTGAGCGAAATGGAACGACAGCTCGAAACGCTCAACGCCTCGTACCTCGAACTGCAGGCGCGCATCGACACGGCGGGCCGCAGGTGCGACAACATCCCCTCGATCCAGCCCGTGATCAACAAGCAGCTGACGCTGCTCACAGCCTCCTACGGCATGCGCATCCACCCCTTCTACAAGACGCTGCAATCGCATCAGGGCGTGGATTACACCATCCCCGAGGGTTCGCGCGTCTTCGCCACGGCCGACGGCGTGGTGCGCGACGCGGCGCAGCGCAACTCGACGCAGGGCCAGACCGTAGTGATCGACCACGGCAACGGCTACGAAACCTCGTACAGCCACCTCTCGAAGATCAACGTCCGCAAGGGCCAGACCGTGCGGCGGGGCGACATCATCGCCCTCTCGGGCGACACGGGCCTTTCGCTGGCCCCCCACCTCCACTACGAAGTGCGGCTCGACGGCATGCGCGTCGACCCGATCCACTATTTCTTCATGGAGCTGACCCCCACCGAGTACCAACGCCTGATGCGCATCGCCCAGACCGGCATGCAGTCGTTCGACTGACCCGGCCAAGAGCCGGGATTCAGGCGGCAACGAGCCTTTGGAACGAGTCATAGCCGATACACGCCTTCGACCGAATAGCAAACCGAAAAATGGAAAATTCTGAAATCCGCCTTCTTCTGCTCGATTTCGACGGCACGCTGGCCGACACCCGGCGGGCCAACACGCTCTCCTACGTCGCGGCCCTCGGCGAGGCGGGCTACACGCTCACCGAGGAGGAGTACGCCGCCAATTACTTCGGAATGCGGTGCAACGAGTTTCTCACGCGCTTCGGAATCGCCGACCCCGCCGAACGCGAGCGGCTGCGGCTTCGCAAGATCGCCCTCTACCCCACGTTTTTCGACACCGTGCGGCTCAACGAACCCCTGTGGACGTTCTGCCGGCAGTTCCGCGCCGGCGGCGGCCGCGTGTGGGTGGTCTCGACGGGCAGCCGGGCCAACATCGACAACGTGATGCGCCACTTGGGAATCGGCGGCCCCGCGGCAGAGGGCGGGGTCTCCGAAACGGGCTTCCACTCCGGCGGAACGAACCCCGCAGCGCCGCTGGGCCGTGTCGACGGCATTCTCTCGGGCGCCGATGTGGAGCGTCCGAAACCCGCTCCGGACTGTTTTCTGGAGGCCATGCGCCGCGAAGGCTGCACGCCGCGCGAGACGCTGATCTTCGAGGATTCCGCAATCGGCATCGAGGCGGCACGCCGCAGCGGAGCGTCGTATTTCGTGGTGAAATTGTAGACTTAAATCTTGGAGACAATCCGATCCCGACTCGATGCCGGGGCCGTTAAGCGACGGACCGGCTAAAAGCGCAAGCGGAAGGGACGGGGCGCGTGCGCCCCCGCGAATAGTCGCCCGGAGCCAGCGTTAGCCGGTTCGTCGCAGGCAAAGGCATCCGTCGGGGAGTTTTTGGTACTTTTTGCGGAAAAAAGTACATGAAATCCCGCGGCCGCAGGCCGCAAAAACTACCTCTTGCAAATCACGTTGAAATCGCAGAAGTTGCAGGTGTCGGCGTCCTCGCACTGGCGGAAGGGCACCGAGGGATCGTAGAGCTCCGCCAGCGTTTGGCGCACCAACTCCTCGAACCGTTCGGCATAAAGCGTGTAACGTCCGCCGCGGACGCCCGTTTCCCGGTCGTCGAGCGTCGGCAGGTAGTCGGGACGGTTCATCGCCCGCACGTAGTAGAGCGCGGGTTCGGCGTCGACGCCCCGCGTACGGTAGAGCATCATGGCGTAGAGCAAGGTCTGGAGGATGTTCGAAAGCCGCTGTTTGCCTTCGCCGCGGAAAAGGCTCTCCACCCCGGCGAACTCCAGGTGCGGCGCCCCGGTCTTGTAGTCCACCACGCGCAGCGTTCCGTCGTCCAGCGCGTCGATGCGGTCGGCGATGCCCGCGAACTTCATGCAAAGGGGGCGGCCCGCCGCCGTGAAATCGAATCCGTATGCCACTTCCCGCTCCAGCCCCGTGACCGTGAAACCGTCGTGCGCCGCATCGTAGGGCATCACCCCGCCCCGCAGATAGCGCGTAACGATGTCTTTGACCAGCAGCAGGTTGCCCGTATAGTCGTCGGTCGTGGCCGCGGGGTCCTGCAAATAATTCTCGTTGATCGCCGCTTCGACCGCCGCGGCGATCTCACCCGTGCGGATCATCGCCCGCAGGGTCTCGCCGGGGTGCGCCTCGCCCACGATCCGGGCATAGAGTTTCTGCACCGCGGCGTGAAGGATCGTGCCGAACATCGGGGCGTCGACCTCCTCGGCGATCTCGTCGTCGGCCTGGAGACGCGCCACGGAGTGAAAATAGAACCGCAGGGGACAGGCCACATAGCGGAAGAAAGCCGTCGGCGAGAGCGTGGCCTTCGATTCGGGGTCGGTGAAGCGTCCGAGACGCTGCATGATCCCCTCGTCCTTGGCCACCTCGATCGGATCGGTCTCGGCGAGGTTGACATCCACACCCACCTCGACCTTCCGGACGGGAAATCCGCTCTCGTAGTCGAGCTGGTAGATGTAGCGGCTCGGTTCGCCCGTCGATTTGTCGTCGGCGTGCGAGCAGTAGAGCATCCACACCCGCCGGGCGCGCTGCACGAGGCGGTAGAAATAGTAGGCGTAAACTCCCTCGTGGTGCTCGGGCGTGGGCAGTCCGTAGGCCGCCCGCAGGTTGTAGGGCACGAACGACGCCTGCGCCATGTGGTTGCCCGGGAAGTTGTCGTCGTTCATCGAGAGCAGAACGACGTTTTCGAAATCGAGGTTGCGGGTTTCGAGGATGCCCATGACCTGCACCCCTTCGAGCGGCTCGCCCTCGTAGGGGATGCGTACGGTCTGCAAATGGCGGCGCAGCAGCGAGGTGTAAACCTCCGTCGTCAACTCGATGTCGCACTCGTCCAACGAATTGCGGAGTTTGGAAATCTCCTCCGAAATCACGGCCAGAAACTCCACGCGCTGACGCCGGTCGTCGCCCTCGTAGGGCGTCCGGGCCACGGCGGCGACGACCCGCAGCAGCCAGTCGGACAGCTCGCGCCACCCGGCGACGGGCGAAAAGATCATCCGCAGCAGGTCGTTGCGTCCCAGCCATGCGGCGTCGACCGAAATGCGCCGTTCGCGCACGATCTCGTCCTGCATGGCGCGGGTCTCGCGGGCATCGCTGTCCGCGACGTAGGGGTGCGCGAGAATGCCCACGGCGTCGGCATGGTAGAACGTGCATCCTGCGCCCTTCGTGCGGCGGTGGGCCTGCAACTCCACGAGGCGTTCGACGAAGGTGTAGGCCAGGCTGGCCCGCAGCGGATAGCCCATCGTGACGTTGACCTTCCCGATCTCGGGCGGCAGGGCGTAGAGCAGCGGCAGGAGCAGGTTTTCATCGGTCAGCACCACGGCGGTGCGCTTGTCCAGCGGCCCCCGTGCGGCCAGTTCCCGCAGGATTGCGGCGGCATGCTTGCACTGCACGGCGTTCGACACGGCGGCCACGGCGGTCAGCTCCTTCGGACGCTCCATGTTGTCGTGCGACACGTCCCCGCGCGGCGGGAACTGCACGACGTTCTCGCGCACGAACATTCCGGCCTCCTGCTCGGGGCGGTCTTTATAATAGGAGTCGTAATCCCAGTAGAAATCGGTCTCGGCAGCCGTCGAGAGGAAGCGGAATAGCTGTTTCTCGCACTCCGACAGGGCGTTGAATCCCGCCACGACATATTGCCGCGCCTCGGGAAAGGCATACCCCTCGCCGCGGATGCGGTCGGCGGCGGCCCGCTGGACCATGCCGTTGTAGGCGATGCCCAGCTCGGAGAGCCGTTCGCGGAAGCGGGCGTAAACCGGCCCCAGGGTCTTCCAGATCGCCAGGAAGCGGCGCTTCTCCTCCGAGAGATCGGTTTCGTCGGCGAGCGTCGACCAGAAACGCAGGATTTGCAGCTGCGCGGGAGTAAGGTACGAAATGTCGGCCTCGATCTCCTTGATCTCCGAGATGTTGCGGAACAGCATCGCGGCGTCGATCCGGTATTTGTCGATGGTGTCGAAATCCGTCAGGAGCATGTCGCCCCAGAAATAGAACTTGTCGAACGGCTCGGCGTGGTATTCCGAATAGATTTTGTAGAGTTCGGTGATCAGCCGCACGCGGTCCCCGGTGCGGAGTCCCGAAATCTCGGTCGTCAGATCGTCGACCGTCACCCACCGGGGCTGCCACATCGGACGCCCGGCGATGCCCGTCAGGGCGTCGACGAAGAACAGCCGCGCACGACGCGACGGAAAGAGGATCGCCCTTTCGGAAAGCCCTTCGCCGTAACGGGCATAGAGGTCTTCGGCAACTTCGTGGAGAAAGGTTTTCATATAATGCAAAATTCACAATTCACAATAATTTAGTTTGCAGACGTTTAAAACCGACTTCAGCAAAGTCAAAATTATGAATTATGAATTATGAATTGCGAATCACTCCACCCTTGTGATGTCGCCGCCCATGAACTTCGCTCCGCTGCGCACGATGGGCGGAGCGCCCTTGTAGGTGATCTTGCCCCCGGTCGAGGTTTTGCCCTGGAAACGGTCGGTCACCCACAGCGCGGCAACGCCCGAACTGGTGACGTTGGCCTCGGCGGCCATCACCTCCAGCCCCGCGGCTTCGAGCTTTCCGGTCGAGACGAACAGCGAAAGGTAGCGCACCGCGCCCGTCAGCGTCGCCGTGCTCTTGCCCGTAAGCTCCATTTTCAGGTCCTTGACATCCATCCGGGCCGTCACCTGCGCCATGCCGCCCACGGTCAGGTCGAGGACCGTGGCCACCAGCGTGCTGTCGAACGTCGCCACGGCGTCGGCAATGGCGACGCGCTCCAGCGAATTGTAATAAACCGTCACCGAAGTGCGGTCGGGCCGGCGGGCGTCGGAGCGTTCCGTGATGCGCAGCACCTTGTCCTTCACCTCGGCGCGGAATTTGGTCGTATAGGAACCTTTGGTGTCGTAGACGATCTTGGGGGCTTCGGTGTCGGGAACCTGCACGAATTTGACGTCGAGCGGCGCCGACACTTCGACGGCTGTAAACGACGTGAGCCATTCGCGGCGTTCCCCGGTTTCGGCGGGCTGCTGCGCCCGGCAGAGCGCTGCGGCGGCCAGCATCACGGCCGTCAGAATCATTTTCTTCATAACAAGATCTTGTTTTAGCTCCGCTAAATTACAAAATTATTGCGAAGTTCGGGATTTGTTTTGTATTTTTACCCATTAAAACGAAATTTCGGACAGTGAGAGCGAAGATTCTGAATGCAAGCGCCGGATCGGGAAAAACCTACCAGCTGGCCTACAAGTACGTCCGCGACGTGATTGACCAGCCGGGCCTCTACCGCCACATCCTCGCCGTGACCTTCACGAACAAGGCCACCGAGGAGATGAAATCGCGCATCCTGAAGGAGATCCACCGTCTGGCCTCGGGAGGCGCAAGCCCCTATCTGGGAAACCTCTGCCGCGAGCTGTCGCTCGACGAGCGTTCGGTGCGCAAACGCGCCGCCGAGGTGCGTTCGAAAATCCTGCACGACTACTCGCGCTTCACGGTGCTGACGATCGACACCTTCTTCCAGCGCATCCTGCGGGCCTTCATCAAGGAGCTGGGCATCGACCTCAATTACAATGTCGAGATCGAGACGGCTTCGGTGCTGTCGAAGGGCGCCGACACGCTCATCGAGCAGATCACCGTCGACCGCGACCTGCAACGCTGGCTCACGGAGTTCGTGCAGGAGCGCATCGACGAGGGCCGCAAATGGGACATCCGCGACGGCATCCTTTCGCTCGGCGGCGAGTTGTTCAAGGAGAAGAACAAGGACGCGCTGTCGGTGCCGCGGTCGCGCGAGGAACTGGGCCGGATCGTATCGCGCGCCGCGGCGCAGGCCGAGGCGACCAAAAAGCAATTGCAGCAGACCGCCGCCCGGGCCGTTGCGATCATCTCCCGGGCCGGACTTACGGCCGCCGACTTTTCGGGCAAGAGCCGCAGCTTCGCCAATTATTTCTTCACCGTCGCCGCGGGCGAACTGAAACCCTACGGCGCGACGGTGGCCAAGATGGCCGCCGCGCCCGAGGGCTGGGGCGCCAAGGGATCGCCCGCGCAGGCGCTGGCCCCCGAGCTGCAACCCCTGCTGCGCGAAATGTGCGACATCTACGACGCCAACCGCAAGAGCTGGAACACCTGCGACCTGCTGAAGGAGAACTACCGCAGCTTCGCCCTGCTGTCGGACCTCTACAAGCGGGTGCAGCAGCTGTGCGACGAGCAGAACATGATGCTCCTCTCGGAAACCAAATACGTCCTCTCGGAGTTCATCGGCCACAACGACGCGCCGTTCATCTACGAGAAGGTGGGCAACCGTTTCGAGCGTTTTATGATCGACGAATTCCAGGACACCTCCCTGAAGGAGTGGGAAAACTTCCTGCCCCTGCTGCAAAACGCCATGGCGCAGTCGGAGGAGACCTCGGTGCTGATCGTGGGCGACATCAAGCAGTCGATCTACCGCTGGCGGGGCGGCGACTGGAAAATCCTCCACGGCGAGGCCCAGCAGGCGCTGGGCGCGGGCGACACCCAAGTCGAGGTGCTGCGGGAGAACTGGCGGAGCCTCCCCGCGGTGGTCGCCTTCAACAACCGCATCATCGAACGGATCGTCGCCGCGGACAACCGTGCGCTGAACGAAACCCTCGCAAAGGCCTCCGAGGAGGGTTCCGTCGATCCCGCGGAGGCCGCCGCGCTGCGCGACACCCTCGCCGACGCCTACCGCGGACATGCCCAGCTCCCGCGCCGCAAGGCCGAACACCCGGGCTACGTCTCGGTCGAGACCTTCGCCGAGCGGCCGCCCGTCGTGGAGCGCATCTGCGCGCTGATCGACAAGGGATTCCGGCCGTGCGACATTATGATCCTCGTGCGCGGGGCCACCGACGGCGCGAAGGTCGCCGCCGAACTGCTCGACTTCAAACGCCGCAACGAGGACCCGCGCTACCGTTTCGACGTGATGACCCAGGAGGCTCTGATCGTGGGCAACGCCCCCGTCAGCTCGTTCATCGCCGTGGCCCTGCGGCTGGCGCTCAACCCCGACGACTCGCTCTCGCGCGCCGTCTACAACCACTACCTCGGCCGCCCGTTCGACCGGCCGCTCGACGATTCGGAACGCGATTTTTTCCGCTCGGTGCGGCTCCTGTCGCCCGAGGAGGCGTTCGAGCGGATCGTCATGCGGCACGCCCTGCAAGGCGACCGTCGGCAGACGGCCTACCTCCAGGCCATCCACGAGCAGATCATCTCGTTCTGCGCGACGAAAATCGCCGACATAGCGCTGTTCCTCCGCTGGTGGGAGGAGACGGGCAAAAACCGCTCGCTGTCGGTCGAGGAGAGCGCCACGACGGTCGAGATCACCACCATCCACAAGGCCAAGGGGCTTGAAAAGCGGGCCGTGCTCATCCCCTACTGCTCGTGGTCGCCGGACCCCAAGTCGAGCGGCACGGTGCAGAACATCGTCTGGGCCGAGGCCCGCGGCGACGGGGCCGAAGCGATCGGCCGCTTCCCGGTGAGGTACAAGAAGGCGATGGCCGAATCGGGCTTCTCGTCGGAGTACTACCGCGAGCTGGTCTACGCCCACGTCGACAACGTCAACCTGCTGTACGTGGCCCTCACGCGCGCCGCCGAGTCGCTGCACGTCTTCATCCCGCAGAAGGGCGGCCGCACGGTCGGAGGGCTGCTGCTCCAGAGCATCGCAACCGACGGCGACAAGGCCCTGCTGGGCGACTTCGAAGGCCGCTGCACCATCGACGAAGCGGGCGAACACTTCGCTTTCGGGGAGTTCGCAGGCCCCGTCGCGGGCGGTTCGAAACGCTCCGAGGCCGAGCACGTCATTCTGGAGGAGTACCCCACGGCGCAGGCCGACCTGCGGCTGCGGCTCCCCTCGCAACGCTATTTCGAGGACGGCGGCGAGGTCGAACTCTCGCCCCGGAACCTCGGCATCCTGATGCACAGAGCCTTCGAGCAGGCCGACGACGAGGCCGGAATCCACGAGGCCGTGCGCGGCATGCAGGCCGACGGCACGCTGTCCGAAGCCGATGCCGCGACCCTGCGGCAGATGATCGCCCGGGCCTTGGAACACCCCGAGGTGCGCGAATGGTTCGGCGGAGGCTGGGAGCGCGTGCGCAACGAAAACGAAATCATCATCCCCGGCAGAGGGTCGACGCGGCGTCCCGACCGCGTGATGATCGACGGACGCCGGGTCGTCGTCGTCGACTACAAGTTCGGCCTGCGCGACGCCGAACGCCACCGCCGGCAGATGCGCGAATACCTCCGCCTGCTGGGCGAAATGGATTATGCCCCGGCCGAGGGGTATCTGTGGTATGTGAAACTGGGTAAAATCGAAAAAGTGGAGCCATGAGAAGCATTCTCCGAAGCCTTCCCGCCGCATTCCGCCGCCGGGGCCTCCGCATCGCCGCGACCCTCGTGCTGCGCGCCGTGCTGAACCTGGCGGGACTCGCGGCCCTGCTGCCGGTGCTGACGCTGGTGCTCGACCCCGCGGGATTCGAGGGCGACGGGCCGCTGGCGACGGTCTACGTCTGGTCGGGCGTCGCTTCGCCGCGCACGTTCGCACTCGCGGTCTGCGGGGCCGTCGTGGGGTTCATCGTCCTCAAATGCGGCGTCAACTTCCTGCTGGCACGCGCCGAACGCCGCTACATCTACGACCTCTACCGCACCCTTTCGCGCCGCCTCTACATCGCCTACCACGACCGGGGTCTGGCCTTCATCAACAATTCGAACTCCTCGGTGCTGGCGCGCAACGTCAACGTCGTCTGCCTGGCATTCGCCGCCGGGGTCCTGCGCCCCGCCGCCGCGATGATCGCCGAGGCGATGCTCTTCGTCCTGCTGTTCGCCTCGCTGGCTCTCTACACGCCCCTCGCGGCGCTGCTCTCCGTCGTGATCTTCCTCCCCGCGGTGTGGCTCTACTACGCGCTGGTCCGCAACCGCATCAACCGTTACGGCGAACAGGAGAACCGCGCCCAGCGCGAGAAGTCGCGCCTCGTGGCCGAGACCTTCCGGGGATACGCCGACATCGAGTTGAGCGACGCCTTCCCGGGGATGCTCCGCGCCTTCGACCGCACGATGGACGAAGTGGTGCGCACCCGCTCGCGCGAGGCCGACATCGGCCAGCTGCCCCAACTCTTCACCGAGATCGGGCTTGCCGTGGGCATGGCCCTGCTGGCGGCCGTGAGCTTCGGCGGCGGGCAGTCGCAGCTGCTGTTCGGCGTCTTCGCCGTGGCGACCCTGCGGCTGATGCCCTCCGTGCGCGGCATCATGTCGGGCTGGGCCACGATCCGCTACAACCGCTACACCATCCCCATCCTGCGCGAAGCGGCCCTCCACGAGCCGGCCTCCGCGCACCCCGAGGTCCCGACGCGCGAAACGCTGCCCTTCGAGCGCGAAATCTCGGTCCGCAACCTCTCGTTCCGCTTCACCGAAGAGAGCCGGGAACTTTTCCACGGCCTCACGCTCACCATCCGCAAGGGCGAACGCATCGGCATCCGCGGAGCGTCGGGCGCAGGCAAGACCACCCTTTTCAACCTCCTGCTGGGCCTTTACGAACCCACGTCGGGAGAAATCGCCGTCGACGGCACGCCCCTCACCGCCGCAAACCGCCGGGCATGGCAGAACCGCATCGGCTATGTCTCGCAGCGTCTGTTCCTCACCGACGGAACATTCGCGGCCAACGTCGCACCGGGCGTCCCGGACGCCGAAATCGACCGCCGCCGGGTCACCGAAGCCCTCGAAGCGGCCCAGCTGGGCGAATTCATCGCTTCGCTGCCCCTGGGGATCGACACCCCCGTCGGCGAATGCGGCAGCCGCCTCTCGGGCGGACAGCGGCAGCGCATCGGCATCGCACGCGCCCTCTACCGCCGCGCCGACGTGCTTTTCTTCGACGAGGCGACCTCGGCGCTCGACAGCCGCACCGAAGGGGAGATCAACCGTTCGATCGCCGCGATCGCCGCGCGGAATCCGGGCCTTACGCTGCTGGTGATCGCCCACCGCGAAACCTCGCTCGAATACTGCGACCGAATCATAACGCTGGAAAAATAAGATGAAGAATCGGAAGCCGTCCCTTATTCCCATCCGCCAGCTGCGACCCTCTCCCAGCGAGGGAGAGGGCCTACGATTCACCCGGCTCGTACGGCAGAGTATATCCTTGCACCGCCGGCGCGAAAAAAAATGAACGCTAACAACCGCTTTATGAATTATACGATCGCCAATATCCGCGTCTCCCTGCCCGACGCCTGCACGGGAGAGCATTTCACCCGGGCCCTGCGCCCGTTCCTGACACTCGGCGCCGGCCCTGCGGACCTCGCGCTGGAAATCGTCCCCCGGATTCCGGCCGAAGCCGATTACCGCGAACTCGACATCTTCGAGTTTCCCGACGCCGACGCCGACTGCCGTTTCGGGACCGACGCGGCGGGCTACCTGCTCGAAATGACGCCCCGCGACGGCAGCGCCCCGGCCCGCTACCGCATGGCCTACGGCGCGGCGGCGGCCCGTAGCGACATCACCCCCGGACACAATCCCGCGCTGTTCCGGTTCGGGGTCTGGATTCTTTTCAACATCGCGGCGCTGCCCCTCGGAGCCGTGGCCTTCCACTCCTCGGTGATCCGCTACCGCGGCCGGGGAGTGCTGTTCCTCGGCGAATCGGGAACAGGCAAAAGCACCCACACGCGGCTGTGGCGGGAGCATATCCCGGGTGCGGAACTGCTCAACGACGACAGTCCGATCATCCGGGCCACGGACAGCGAAGCCCTCGTCCACGGATCGCCGTGGAGCGGCAAAACGCCCTGCTACCGCAACGAGAGCTGCCCGATAGCCGCCGTCGTACGGCTCTCGCAAGCCCCGCACAACCGCATCCGCCGCCTGCGGCCGATCGAGTCCATCGGAGCGTTGCTCCCCTCCGCACCCCCGGCCTTCGCCCGCGACGAACGGCTTTCGGACGACACCTGCGGCCTGCTCTCCCGGCTGATCGCACAGGTTCCCGTCTACCACCTGGAGTGCCTGCCCGACGCGGCGGCGGCGCAGCTCGCCTGCCGAACGGTTTTCAACGACGCGACGCTATGATCCTGCTCCCCAACCAACTCTTCTTCGCTGAGGTCGAGGCGATGCTCGCCGAAGGCCGCGAGGTTCAGATCCGCATGAAGGGCCACAGCATGCGGCCCCTGCTGCGCAGCGAGCGCGACCAGGTCGTGCTGACGCCCTGCACCGACCCCGCGCGCCTGCGACCGGGCGACGTGGTGCTGTTCCGCTGCTGCGGCCGCCACATCCTCCACCGCATCGTCCGCCGCGACGGCGACCGCCTCACACTCGCGGGCGACGGGAACTACCGCATCACGGAACAGTGCACGACACGCGACGTCGCCGGCATCGCCGTCCGGGTCATCCGCGCCTCGGGCCGCGTCGTCGGCTGCGACTCCCCCGGCTGGCGGCTCCGGTCGCGCCTCTGGCTCGCGATCCCGCCCTGGCTGCGACGGCAGGTGCTGCGCGTGCTCTGGCATTCGGGCTGGAAATGAAAAAGGCAGGGCTTTCGACAGCCCTGCTTTTTTACGGCAGCCCACGGAAGAGACCGGGAGAGAAAATCCCCGGACGGGTAACGCCGGAGTGCGTCCCGTCCGGGGATTTCGAGGGATGTGCGGAAATATCCGCCGTGGTTCCTGCGGAGAACCGCAAATGGCAACAAAAAAAACAGACCGGATCGCTCCGGTCTGTTTTCATATAAATCGGCTTGGACTATTCGCCCAGAGCGAACCGCTTGTAAGCCACGACCGTGGCATCCTTGTCGGCCTTGTGGATGTAGTCGGCGATCGACTCCTTCTCGCCTACCACCGGCTGGGCCAGCAGCGTGTTCTCCTCGAAGAACTTGCGCATCTTGCCTTCGGCGATCTTCTCCAGAATGGCCTCGGGTTTGTTGGCGTTCTTGGGGTCCTGCTTCATGGCCTCCACGGCGATCTTACGCTCGTGCTCCACAACCTCTGCGGGGCAGTCCGCCTCCGAGATCGAAACGGGAGCCATGGCCGTAGCCTGCATGGTCACGGTGTGTGCGACCTCGGCGGGAATCTCCTTGTTGAAGCCCAGGATCGTACCCAGCTTCTTGTTGAAGTGCACGTAAGCGGCGCAGTAGGGAGCCTCGATGCGGCCGTAGTAAGCCAGCTCGATCTTCTCGCCCGTCTGACCCGATTTCTCGGTCACCATCTCCTCGACGGTGCGGCCCTCTGCGTTTTTCGCAGCCATCAGCGCATCGCGGTCGGCAGCGTCGTTCTTCACGGCGACCTCCAGCATGGCCTCGGCCGAAGCCGAATACTCGGAGTTCTGGGCCACGAAGTCGGTCTCGCACGCCAGGCAGAGGATGTAAGCCTTCTGGCCTACGATCTTCGTAACGACGACACCCTCGGTAGCGGTGCGGTCGGCGCGCTTGGCGACGATGAGCTTACCTTTCTCGCGGATAATGTCCTGAGCGCGGGCAAAATCACCTTCGGCTTCGATGAGGGCCTTCTTGCAGTCCATCATACCGGCGCCGGTCATCTTGCGGAGCTTCATTACATCAGCAGCTTTGATTTCCATAATCTTGTCCTTTCTCTATAAGGTTCGTAAATACAATTATTCTGCCTTTTCCTCGGCGGTCTCGGCTGCTTCAGCAACAACTTCGGCTGCTTCTGCGGGAGCGGCAGCAGGCTCCTCGTAGGGAGTCTCGACAGCGGCGACAACCTCTGCCACGGCAGCCTCCTCGGCATCGATCGCAGCCTTCACGGCCTTCTTGATGCGGGGCTTGCCCTCCTTCTTAACGGTTGCACCCTCGGCGTCAGCCTCCTGTGCCTCCTTCTCCTTTTCGAGCTTGCGCTCCTCGGTGCCCTCGGCGATAGCGGCGCACATGGCTTCGAGAACCACGGCGATCGACTTGGTGGCATCGTCATTTGCAGGGATAACGTAATCAATGTCGGTCGGATCACAACAAGTGTCTACCATTGCAAATACGGGGATGCTGAGGCGTTTGGCCTCCTTCACGGCGTTGGCCTCCTTCTGTACGTCGACGACGAACAGAGCCGCCGGAAGACGCGTCAGGTCGGCGATCGAGCCGAGGTTCTTCTCCAGTTTCGCACGCTGGCGGGAGATCTGGAGTTTTTCGCGCTTGGAGAAATTATCGAACGTGCCGTCGGTCGCCATCTTGTCGATGGTGGACATTTTCTTGACGGCTTTACGTATGGTGGGGAAGTTTGTCAGCATACCGCCGGCCCAACGCTCGGTGACGTAAGGCATACCGACGGCTGCCACCTTTTCGGCAACAATGTCCTTGGCCTGTTTCTTGGTCGCTACGAACAGCACGCGGCGACCGCTCTTGGCGATCTGCTTGATGGCCGCAGCAGCCTCATCGATCTTCAGGACGGTTTTGTGCAGGTCGATGAGGTGGATGCCGTTCTTCTCCATGAAGATGTAAGGAGCCATTTTGGGGTTCCATTTGCGCTTCAGGTGACCGAAGTGCGCACCGGCTTCCAATAATGTATTAAAATCTGTACGTGACATTTTAATTCAATTCGTTGATTAATTTTAATTCTCTTTTCTTCAACCCTCCGGGTAGCGGCCTGGCCGGTCCCGGGGAGTTTTCCGCGGCGCGGCAACCAGATAGTAGACTAATTAAAAATTAAGAATTAAAAATGAAAAATTCCCAATATATAATAAGTATCCATGTGGTTTGAGAACCGTCGCCGTGCGTTGCCGAAATTCCGGTCGTGCGTATTAACGCTTGCTGAACTGGAACTTGCGGCGTGCACCGGGCTGACCGGGCTTCTTACGCTCAACCTCGCGGGAATCGCGCGTGAGGAATCCGGCCTTCTTCAGCACCGGACGCATCTCCGCGTCGATTTCGCACAGTGCGCGTGCGATGCCCAGACGAGCGGCCGAAGCCTGTCCCGTGATACCACCGCCATCGAGGTTGATGACGATGTCGTAATTCTCCGCCGTGTTGGTGGCCAGCAGGGGCTGCTTCACCTGGTATTGGAGAATTTCGAGCGGGAAGTAAACTTCAAGCGCTTTGCGGTTGATTGTAATCTGACCCTTGCCCGGCTTCACGTATACGCGAGCCACAGCGGCCTTACGACGACCTACGGTGTTTACAACTTCCATAACTCTTACTTAATCTCGTTTAATTTAATAGTCTTCGGGTTCTGTGCGGCGTGGGGATGCTCTGCGCCGGCATAGACCTTCAGGTTCGACAGCAGCTTGTCGCCCAGACGGGTCTTGGGCAGCATGCCTTTGACGGCCTTCTCGATGAGGAAGGTCGGTTTCTTTGCCAGATAGTCGGCAGGCGTAGCGAAACGCTGGCCGCCGGGGTATCCGGTGTGACGCGTGTAGACCTTGTCGGTCATTTTGTTGCCCGTGAGCTTCACCTTCTCCGCGTTGATGACGATGACGTAGTCACCACAGTCGACGTGGGGTGTGTAGCTGGGCTTGTTCTTGCCTCGGAGGATCTTCGCGACCTGCGATGCAAGACGTCCCAATACCTCGTTCGTAGCGTCGATCACCACCCATTCCTTGGTGACGGTCGCAGCGTTCGCCGAGATAGTCTTGTAGCTTAATGAATCCACTGTTTTTACGTTTAATTTAACTTATTGTAATCCGTTCCCCGCACATTGCGGGTGCGCAAAGGTACGAAAAAGTTTCTGATCTGCAAAAACAAATGAAAATCAAAATCGAAAACCGCGCAAAAAAACCGCAACGGCCCCGTATTCAGGAGAGTTGCGGCATTCCGAAGCAGGAGCGCGGCGTTAGCGGGCGCCCTTGGCAGGCAGGCGGCAGGCGGGCGGCTGTGTCAATACGAACGGGATGAACCCCGGTTCCGGCCGGCGGCGCCGCTCGGGAACCGCAGTTCCGAGCGAATTTTGAAATCGACCGGCAGCGTGTATTCCACCCGGACGAGCGCACCGTCCTGCCTGCCCGGCGTCCACCGCGGCGCACGTCCAAGCACACGAGCGACCGCTTCCGAAAATTGCGGATGCGGCGACTCGAGAATCACCACCATCGTAATCCGCCCCTCCTTGTCGACGACGAATGCCGCGACCACACGCCCCTGCACGCCCCGTTTCAGCATGTCCGACGGGTACCTCACTTCAGCCATCACCCAACTCCGGAATTTATCCAGCCCGCCTCCGAAGAACTTCGGCATGACCTCGACCACCCGGTAAGCGTCCTTATCGCTGTATTCCGCTCCGGCGGCCCCGGGACCGAAGGCGACCGGCATCGAGACCCCGAAACGAACCCGCTCTCCGTCAATCGTCGCTGGAGTCCACGCAGGAGCCGCGGCAATGGCCTGACGCACCGTCTGTTCCAAAGCATCTTCGTCCCGGTATTTCGGTTTGGGGGCAGGAGTCACCCGCCCGTCCTTTCCGACGACAAACCGCAGGATCAGTTTCCGCGGCTCCGTGAGCGCACCCGGACCCATCAGACTGTCGACCTGCCGCTGCACCCACGCACGAAACCCGTCCGGACCGCCGCCGCAGAACAGGGGCATCCTATCGGCCGTCGTATGGATGTCGCACTCCTCGGCGCAAAGCCCCAGCTCCTCCTGTCCCGCAGGAGGGGCGACCAGCCGGAAGACGAATCGCATCTCCAGCTCCGTTTTTACAGGTTTCCCCTTCGTCCGTCCGGGCGACCATTTCGGCGACAGGGCGATCGTCTTGCAGAGCCGGTCGGCAAAATGCCGCTCCTCGCAATGCGTGACCTTCAGATCGGTCAGCGTCCCGTTTTTGTCGATGGCGAACACAACTTCGACCTTCGCCTCATCCCCGACATCGTAGCGATCAGCCGGAAACCGCAGGTTGCGGATCACCCAGATTTTGAAGCATTCCGGACGGCTTCCCTGAAAAGAGGGGTCCATCTTTTCGGGCCAAAGGCTGGCCGCCGCACCGGCGTTTTTTCCGGGGGTCTTTTCCTCTCCGGCGGTTTTCGCGGCGGTCGCAGCCGCATGCAGCGACGCAAGGCCGAAAAGCACCATAAACAAGCGTTTCATAATAAGGCAGGAGTTTTAGGTTTCATAAATATAGCGAAAAATGCGAGACTTGCAACGGCACAGGCGCAAAAAAGAGGGTCCGGCGAACCGAAACCCTCTTGCAACCGTATCGGGCCGTGCGGCCCGGAACGCGATTCCCTATCCGAGGAACGAAAGCAGAATGCCCGCGGCGACCGCCGAACCGACCACGCCGGCCACGTTGGGACCCATGGCGTGCATCAGCAGGAAGTTCGAGGGATCGGCCTTCTGGCCCTCGGTCTGCGACACGCGGGCGGCCATCGGGACGGCCGAAACGCCGGCCGAACCGATCAGCGGATTGATCTTGTTGTCGCCCTTCGAGAAGAAGTTCATCACCTTGGCGAGCAGCACGCCGCCGGCGGTTCCCATCGCGAAGGCGATCACGCCCAGCACGAGGATGAACAGCGTCCGCGGATTGAGGAACGCCTCGGCCGTAGCCGTAGCTCCTACCGTGAGACCCAGGAAGATGACGACAATGTTCATCAGTTCGTTCTGCACCGTCTTCGACAGACGGTCCACCACGCCGCACTCCTTCATCAGGTTGCCCAGCATCAGCATACCGACCAGAACGGCGGCATCCGGAACGATCAGGGAGACGATGATGGTGACCATGATGGGGAAGATGATCCTCTCGGTCTTGGAGACGGTGCGCAGCTGCTTCATGACCACAGAGCGCTCCTTGGAGGTGGTCAATGCCTTCATGATGGGCGGCTGGATAACGGGCACCAGTGCCATGTAGCTGTACGCTGCCACAGCGATGCTGCCCAGCAGCTCAGGTGCCAGACGGGAGGTAACGAAGATAGCGGTCGGGCCGTCGGCACCGCCGATGATGGAGATGGCAGCGGACTGCTTCTGGGTGAAGTCCACCAGACCGGTAGCGGCCAGCAGACGGGCGCCCATGTAAGTACCAAAGATACCGAACTGTGCGGCAGCGCCCAGCAGCAGGCTCTTGGGGTTGGAGATCAGGGGTGCAAAGTCGGTCATGGTGCCGATACCGAGGAAGATCAGCGGCGGGTAGATGCCCAGCTTAACACCCATGTAGAGCATATCGGCCAGACCGCCGTTGTTCAGGATCTCGACCCACATGGGGTGCTCCAGACCGTCACCAACGAAGTACTGCATGTGGATGATGCCGCTGCCGGGGAGGTTGGCAAGGATCATGCCAAAGGCCATGGGCAGCAGGATCAGGGGTTCGAACTCCTTGACGATGGCGAGGTACAGCAAAAAGCAGCCCACGCAGATCATCACGGCGTACAGCCAACCGCCGGGCTGGCCAAACTGTGCAAAGCCGGAACTTTGGAAAATACCGACCAGAGTATCAATAAACTGTGTCATGCTCTTCCTCCTGTGTTAAAACGGGGCCGTGGTGTCGTTCACGCCGGCCTTGCCCCAGCCATTTTTGCCACGACGCACTGCCTTAAGGGTGTACTTGCCGTTGCCCATTGCATGGATAGCAGCCATAATGGCGGCCACCACATCACCGGGGATGCCCTCCTCTACCTGAGGAGCAGGCGCAGCCTGCTGTACCGGAGCGGCAGCGGCAAGTACACCCTTAAGGCAGGCAGATGATGTTGCCCGCGGTGGACTCGGTAACGGGCTTCTTGCCCAGACCGTCGAAGATCTTGCCCTCCAGCGTGATGATAGCCATCAGCAGCACGAGGATCAGGAACACCAGCACGATACCAGTAATGGTAACGACCACATCGAAACCTAAGTCCATGGTTTTTCCTCCTGTTTGTTGGATACTGCAAGCGATACAACATCGTTAGCAGAAAATCAATTTGGGTATAGTATACCGTATTTTGCCATTCATTTCAACAAAAATTAACAAATTTTATTTTTGCTGCTTTGTGATATGACATGGACAAAACGAACCAATCTTAGCGGCGGCCGATGCGCGGAGTGGCATCCGTAAAGCCGGTTTCCAGCTTATCACCGATGGAAAGGCTCTGTGCCGTGCCCAGTGCAACACAGTTTACGGGGTCCGGCGAGACGGTGACCTCCACCTTCAGTTCCTGGCTCAGATATTCGGTCAGGCCGTGCAGCTGGGCACCACCGCCGGTCAGCATAACGCCGTTACGGTAGATATCACCTGCCAGTTCGGGCGGGGTCTTTTCCAGCACCTGATGGGCTGCGGTGCCGATCTGCTCGCTGAGCATCATCACCGGCTCGTACAGATCATCGGTGGAAACGGTCACGCGCACCGGCAGACCGGTGAGCAGGCTGCGGCCCTTGATCTCCATGCTCTCATGGAAATCGGTCTTTTGGGGGCAGCAGGCAACGTGCTTTTTCAATTCTTCAGCGGTGCGCTGGCCGATGGCAATGCTGTATTTGTTGCGGACGTGCTTGAGGATCTCTTCATCGTAGTGGTTACCGGCCACGCGCACACTGGTGGCCTTGACCTTGCCGCCAAGGCTCAGCACGGCGATATCCGTGGTGCCGCCGCCGATATCAATTATCATGCGGCCGTCCGGCAGGGTGATGTCGATGCCGGAGCCGAGAGCAGCGGCAATAGGCTCATCGATCAGGTACACCTGACGGGCACCGGCTGCCACCACAGCCTCCACCACGGCATCGCTCTCAATGCCGGTAATGGCGGCGGGCACGCACACTGCCACCCGGGGCTTGACCATGTGGGAGCTGTACACCTGCTTAACAAAGCGGCAGATCAGCTCCCGGGTCATGGTGTGGTCGCTGATGACGCCATCCTTCAGCGGAAAGATGGCGGAGATATAGTTGGGTGTGCGTCCCACCATGGCCAGTGCTTTATCGCCGGCCTCCAACACGGTGTTCTTGCGGGTATCCATTGCCACAACGCTGGGCTGATTGAGCACCACGCCCTTGCCCTCCTGCGCGATGATGATGGTAGTAGTACCAAGGTCGATGCCGATATCATTCTGTGCCATAATTGCCTGAATCCTTTCTCTGCGTTCCTCTATCATGTATGTAACGCCCGCAGCGGCGGGCAAAAAACAAAGACTGCTTTAGTATAACATAGTTGCGGCAAAAAGTATACAAGCTTTGCCGCTGTTCTGCGCGGTTTTATCAGGGGCTCTCCCCTTCTGTGCTGAGCTGCTCCGGCGGCTGTTCGGCCTGCAGCAGAGCGCACAGGCCGCTGTAACGCAGATTCTGCCGGATGTTGCTCATCATGCTGTTCACCACGTCCCTGCGGCCCGCCACAACGCACAATTTGCGCGCGCGGGTGACGCCGGTGTAGAACAGGTTGCGGTAGCACAGCCTTGGCGGCACCTGCGCCACCGGAAGGATCACCGCCGGGAACTCACTGCCCTGACTTTTGTGCACCGTGATGGCGTAGGCGATCTCCAGTTCGTTCAGGTTTTCTGCCGGGTAGAGCAGCCGCCGGTCATCCATGCGCACCACCATGGAGCGCTCTCGCAGGTTGATGCTTTCCACGATGCCGATATCGCCGTTGTAGGCACCTACGCCCTGTTCGCCGCCGATGCGGTTCCAGACGATCTCGTAGTTGTTACGCACCTGCATCACCTTATCCCCCACCCGGAACACTCGGGCGGCGCTTTGCAGCTGGGGCTTGCCTTTCTGGGGCGGGTTGAGCAGGTTTTGCAGCTCCACGTTCAGCGCCTGCGTGCCGGTGGGGCCAAGCTTTGTGGGACACAGCACCTGAATATCCCGGATGGGATCAAAGCCGTAGCTCCGGGGCAGCCGAGTGGTAACAAGGTCGCACACCAGACGCTGCGCGGCCTCGCCGTCGGTCTCCAGAAAGAAGAAGTCGTCAGTCTTGCTGCCCTTTTGCAATGGCTCGCCGGAGATGATATGGTGCGCGTTTTCCACGATGAGACTGCGTTTTGCCTGCCGGAAGATCTCGTTCAGGCAGACAGTGGGCACGCAGCCGGAGCGGATGACCTCGCTGAGGATGTTGCCCGCGCCTACACTGGGCAGCTGGTCAGCATCGCCTACCATAATAATACGGCAGGTGTAGCGCAGTGCCGCAATGAGTGCCTGAAACAGCTTGACATCCACCATGCTCATCTCGTCCAGAATGACCACGTCACACTTGAGCAGGTTTTTGTCGTTGTGGATAAAGCTGACCACGCCGCCGGTGTAGTCCACCTCCAACAGGCGGTGAATGGTGCTGGCCTTGCGGCCGGTCAGCTCGCTGAGCCGTTTGGCGGCGCGGCCGGTGGGGGCGCACAGGGCTACTCGCTCGGCCTGATTTTCCAGCAGCTGCAAAATGGCGTTGACCGTGGTGGTCTTGCCAGTGCCGGGGCCGCCGGTGAGCACAAGGCAGTTCTCTGTCATAGCCTTGCGGATGGCTTCCCTTTGCAGGGGGGCGTAGGCAAAGCCCTGCGTCAACTCTAAGATCTGGATGTTTTTATCCAGCTCCCGCACGGTATTCTTGCCGCGCTTTGCCAGCAGATTCAGCCGGTCGGCAATGTCCTGCTCCGCAGCCAACAGATCCGGCAGGTAAATATAAGGTACCGCATCGAACATTTTCACGCACAGTTCTTCCGTCTCGATGCAATGATCCAGTGCACGGGCCAGCTTTTCCGGCGGCTGATGGATGAAGTTGGAGGCAGTGGCCAGCAGCTGTGCCCGGGGCAGGCAGGTGTGGCCGTTGCCTGCATTATGGCGCAAAGTGCGCAGCAGGGCAGCTTCCAGCCGCTGGGCACAGTCCCCTTCCATGTGGTAATACTGGGCGATGCTGTCGGCGTGGCGGAAGTCCAGCTGCAGCGGCTCGCCGCACAGCAGATAGGGGTTTGACGCGATGGCCTGCATTGCCCCCACGCCAAAGGCCTTGAACACCTCCATAGCCTTGCGGGGGCTGATCTCGAACTGCGCCAGATAGGCGATGAGCTCCCGCATGCCGAACATCCGCTTGAACTCCTGCTGGATGCGATCGGCTTTATCCGGCGAGATGCCGGGGATCTTAGTCAGCCGGGCGGGGTCGTTGGCGATGACCTCCAGCGCTTCAGCCCCGAACATATCAATGATCTTATCCGCAGTTTTTGCCCCGATATACGGCAGGGAGCGACTTGCCAGAAAGGCGTACACCGCTTCCAGATCCTTGGGCATATCGGTTTCGCATTCCTGCGCGTGGAACTGGCGGCCATAGGTGGCGTGGTTTTCATATTTACCGCGGCAGACCACACTCTCGCCCGCATGGAGCTCGCCCACGATCCCGCACACCACGGTGACCGTGCCGCCGCCGGAAATTTCAAACACCGTGTAGCCGTTGTCCGGGTTCTCGTAGATGATATCCTCCACGACGCCTTCAATCTGTTCCAACTGCTCGTCCACCAATTCCACCTCCTTTTGCACAGATATTATAAGTATAGCCCTTTTGGCGGGATTTGTAAATTGTAGAATCCGCAAAATACCCGGGCGGCTCTCGCCTTTTTCCGGCGGTTGTGCTATACTGGGCGCAAACACTATGTCACGAAATGAGGAGCAACAATGGAGATCATCATTCATCAGGCCATTCTGCACGTTCTGGATACCACCATGGATGCGCCGGTGCTCAGCGGCGGGCCCATGGAGCTGACCGCCGAAAAAAACGCCTACCTGCAAAATCACATTGAAAAGCTGCTGGCCAGCGACGACATCCGCCAGTGCCGCCCGCTGCCGGATTCAGCCTTTAAAAATGAGCTGGAGCACAATCAGGACTTCGTGGATCTTTCCTGCCGCATTGCCGGGGTGCTGTTCGACTATATGCACGCCCACACCACCATCCCCGGGGCAGACCTTGCCGTGGTGGATTTTACCCGGGACGGTGCGCCGTGGCTGGGCATTCTGAAGCTGAACTACAAAAACGGCTACACCCACTATACCGAAACCGTAGAGGGTGCACCGGTGAACTCCATCATCCAGCAGCGCGCCTGCCTGCCTACCCAGAGCGGCAAGGTGGAGGAGGGCGCACTGGTAGACCTGACCGATTACTCCATGCGGCTGCTGGAAAAGAAGTACGATATTGACGGCCACAAGGAGTTTTACCTTTCCACCGTGGTGTTCCAGTACACCACCGCCCAGCCGGAAAAGAAAAAGCTGCAGGCTATTCAGGAAGCCGCCGTGCAGGCTGTGCAGGAAAACTACGCCGAAACGCCCCATGTGGAGGCACAGGTGGCCATGATGATCGCCAATCAGGCCGCCGACAACGACAATCAGGTGTCCATCCAGCAGGTGCGCCAGCAGCTGGAAGAGGAATATCCCCTCGCCGCCGTGCCCTTTGACGACTATGTGGAAAAGAGCGATGTCCTTGACAGCGCTGCCCAGCCGGTGACCGTGACTCCCGCCCGCATCCGCCGCATGGAGAGCCGCAGCCTGCGCACCGCCAACGGCATTGAAGTGAAGATCCCCACGGAGTTATTGAACGCTGAATCGGAGGTAGAGTTCCTGCACGCTGATGACGGCAGCATCTCCCTGCTGATCAAAAATGTCATTTTGTAAGCTGTAACAGCAAAATCTTGCAAAACCCTGCGTTTAGCCTTGCTATCCGCAGGGTTTTGTGCTATACCTGTGTTGTATCTTTCGTAGTATACTCGTTACGACCCAGAGGAGGAAATTTTATGGAACTGGCTCTCATCACCGCGCAGCAGGTCGCGGTCTTGTTCCTGCTGATCGGCACAGGCATGGTGGCGGTCAAAACCGGCGTGCTCAAGCTGGAAAACAAGCAGGCGCTTTCCAATCTGCTGGTGTACATCATCGTACCGGCCATGGTGGTAAACTCTTACCGCATGGAGTTCAGCACCCAGATCCTGCATAATCTGCTGGCGGCTTTTGGCATGAGTGTCCTGTCCGTGCTGCTGGGCACCGTGATCACCCTGCTGCTCACGGCACACAAGACCGGCAGCCGGATGCCCATTTTCCGGTTTGCCTGCATTTTTTCCAACGCAGCGTACATGGGCTTCCCGCTTATTTCGGCGCTGTTCGGCTCCGAAGGTCTTCTGTATGCCAGTGCCTACGTCACCGTGTTCAACATTCTGCTGTGGACGCTGGGTTATGGCCTTGTCAGCGGCGGTTCCAGCGTAAAAGAGGTTGCCCGCAGTCTGGTGCGCACCCCGGTGCTGTACGCCATTGTGGTGGGGCTGGGCATCTATCTGCTGCAGATTCCCCTGCCTGCCCTGATCACCCAGCCGCTGGAGCTGCTGGCCGGGGTGAACACCCCGCTGTCCATGCTCATCACCGGGATGCTGATTGCTGCCGGTGACGTGCGCAGCATCGTGACCGACAAGCACATCTGGAAGCTTGCCTCCGTGCGTATGCTGCTGATCCCGGCGGCTACGCTGGCACTGTTCGGGGTGCTGGGCTTCCACGGCACTGCTGCACAGGTGGTCACGCTGCTGGAATGCTGCCCGGCTGCCGCCATCACCTCGGTATTTGCGGTGCAGTTCGGCCACGATGAGCACTTTGCCGCCGGAAGCGTGGTGCTGACTACCCTGCTCAGCATCGTCACCCTGCCCCTGTGCGCACTGGTGCTGACGGCGCTGATGTAACACGCGACGCAAAAAGGAACCGCTGCGCTTTGAACGCATAGCGGTTCCTTTTTTGTTTCTCATTATACCAGCGGCATGATGTTTTCCGGCGCGGCCCGGAGGAAGGCCGGGGTCTCCGGCAGGGGTGAGGAGAGAGTCGTTTTGGAGACCTTCCACCACAGCTTTGCGCTGCCATCCACCGAGGTGCAGATGACATTCCAGTCGAACGGATTCTCGCTCGAAGCGCCCACACGCACCGGCAGCCGGTTGTCGCTGTCCGCTGCGGCGGGCACGAGGTCATGGGCACGGATGCCCACGGCGGTGCAGTTTTCCGGCACCGAGAGCGCCACGGCAAGCTCCTGCTCCCAGCCGGTGAGATGCACCCGGTGCGCGTCCACCCGGACGCAGGGCAGGATGTTCTTGCAGCCGGTCAGGCGGGCGGCGGTCAGGCGGCGGGGGTCTGCAAAGACCTCTCTGGTCGTGCCGGCCCGGAGCACCTCGCCGCCGTCCATGACGATCATCTCGCGGCAGAGACGGTAGGCCTCGTCGCGGTTGTGAGTCACGAGCAGAGCCGTGCCGTCAAACCCGGCCAGCAGGCTGCCCACTTCGCCCTCCACTTCCTCGCGGAGGTAGCTGTCCAGTGCGCTGAACGGCTCGTCCAGCATCAGGATACGGGGCCTGCCTGCCAGGATGCGGGCCAGCGCAGCGCGCTGCTGCTGCCCGCCCGAAAGCTCACTGGGCAGGCGGCGGGCCAGTTCCTCCAGCCGCATGGCGCGCAGGGCCTCCGCACAGGCTGCTTTGCGGACGGCGGGGTCCTTCTCCTT
>OGLG01000507.1_pt1 | contig 32636 bp, 26 predicted proteins | sample 1572621 | NCBI WGS metagenome assembly OGLG01 (sample SAMEA2581912, study PRJEB24529) | metagenome | biome: Human gut stool | place: China | collected 2011 | reverse complement strand
CCGAGCAGAAAGAGGACATCGACATCATCGGTCAGTTCGGCGTGGGCTTCTACTCCGCGTTCATGGTCGCGGACGAGATCACGGTCGTCACGAAGAAATACGGCGCGGAGACCGCCTACCGCTGGCAGTCCTCCGGTGCGGACGGCTACACCGTCAGCGAATGTGAAAAGGCGAGCGTCGGCACCGACGTCATCATGCACCTCAAGGCGGACACGGACGAGGAGAAATATTCCGAGTACCTCGACGGCTACCGGCTCTATGAGCTGGTGAAGAAGTATTCCGACTACATCCGCTACCCCATCCGTATGCTGCGCCCGACGCGCAGGGTCAAGGATGGCAGCGACCCCGAAAAGCCCGAGTACGAGTATGTGGACGAGATGACGACGGTCAACTCCATGGTGCCGCTCTGGCAGCGTCCGCGCGGCGAGGTGACGGACGAGGAGTACGAGAAGTTCTACCAGTCCATCGCCCATGCCTTCGACAAGCCGCAGCGCGTCATCACCGCGAGCGTCGAGGGCGCCGTGACCTATAAGGCGCTGCTGTTCATTCCCTCGCAGCGGCCGATGGACTTCTACAGCGAGGGCTATGAAAAGGGTCTGCAGCTCTACTCCGCGGGCGTGATGATCATGGATCACTGCGACGCGCTGCTGCCGGATTATCTGCGCTTCGTGCGCGGCGTGGTGGACTCCCCCGACCTGAGCCTGAACATCTCGCGCGAGCTGCTGCAGCACGACCGTCAGCTCAAGGTCATCGGGAACAGCCTGGAGAAGAAGCTCCGCGCCGACCTCGAAAAGCTGCTGCGCGACGACCGCGAGGGCTACGAAAAATTCTACGAGAACTTCGGCCGCGCCATCGGCTTCGGCATTGCCGGGCCGGACGGGCTGAGCCGCAAGGAGGCGCTGCAGGATCTGCTGCTCTTCTACTCCTCGACGGAGAAGAAGCTCGTCACCCTGCGCGAGTACGTCGACCGGATGCCGGAGAGCCAGAAGTACATCTACTACGCCGCGGGCGAGAGCGCGGCGGCCATCGACCACCTGCCGCAGACCGAGCTGCTGAAGGACAAGAACTACGAGATCCTCTACCTCACCGGTGAAACGGACGAATTTGTTCTGCAAATGCTGGGCAAGTATGCCGACAAGGAGTTCCGCTCCATCGTCGACGGCGAGCTGGACCTCGGCGACGAGGAGGAAAAGGTCCTCGACGAAAAGCCGGAGCTGATGCAGTTCGTCAAAGAAACACTCGGCGATAAGATCAAGGAGGCCCGCGCTTCCCGCCGTCTCAAGACGCATCCCGTGTGCATGACCGCGGGCGAGGGTCTGAGCTTCGAGATGGAGAAATACTTCAAAAACTTCCAGATGCCCACGCCCGTCAAGGCCGACCGCATTCTGGAGCTGAACACCGACCATCCCGCTGTGCAGGCGATGGAGGCCGCCATGACCTCCGACCGCGCCAAGGCGGAGCTGTACGCGAAGATCCTCTATGATCAGGCGCTGCTCATCGCGGGCCTGCCGCTTGAGGACCCGAGCGAATACACCGATCTGGTCGCAGAGCTGATGAAATAAGGATCGCCCCGAAAACGCATTTTGGAGGACGCCGCTATGAAAAAGCTGTCCGCGCTGCTCCTGTCCCTGCTGCTCCTGCTCACCGCCTGCGGCACGCCCGCTACGCCGGGCGACGCCGTGACACTGCCGACGCCGAACGACGAGATCCTGGTCGAGGAGGGGCTGCACGCCGAGGATCTGCCCGAGGTCTGCCGCCTGTGGTTCGACCTTGCCGAGACCTCCGGTGCGGCGGACAAGAACAGCAAGCTTCCGCTTGCCTCCCGTGCCGACGAGGGCGCGTGCAATTACCTCGCCGTCCGCCTGCCGGGCGGAACGTACACCGATCTCATTCAGGAGGGCAAGCTTGCCGATGAGGGCGTCACGCTTGCCGATTTCTCCGGCGGCAGGGCGAAGCAGGAGGGTTCCTACGGCCGGTTTGCGTGGAACGGCGAGCTGTACCACGCCTTCACCGTTTCGGCGAAGGACTGCGCCATTCCGAACTTCTCCGCACCGGAGGGCGGCATCCTCCGTCTGAACATTTCCGGCGACTGCACCGTGGACGGCGGCGGCACGGAGTACGCCTGCTTCGAGGGTTTTGACTGCGTGCTTGTCACCGGCGGCGGTACGCTGACGGTCTTAAATGCCGCAGCCCTCGACTGCGGCGGCGGGGATCTCCCCATTCCCTCGCTGGTGCTTGACGGCGATGTGACGCTGCGCTGCGACGACATTCGCCTCGCCGCTCCGAATACAGTCGACGTGCCCGCGCTCGCCGTGCTCGGCGGCACGCTCTGCACCGATATGCTTTGGCTCAGCAACGGTATGCTCGTCAACGCCGGCGGCACGCTCAGCGTGCAGGGCTCCGTGCAGGAGCTGAAGCGCGCGGTGTTCCGCGGCGGTACGACGCTCCTCGGCGCAGCCGAACAGAAGGCGGAATTCATCCTCTCCGGCGGCACGGCGCACCTTGCGGGCGGTCTTGCCGAGGGCTCGACCGTCGAGGGCGGCGCGGGCGTTTTTTCCGCACAGAGCTTTTCCGGCGCGGCGGTCAACGACTATGGCGCCGTCCTGTGGGACGGCGCGGATGGCTCCGCCTATCGCGGCGTTTATGGCGCGGGCTATTACCCGACGGACTACAGCCCGGATTGGGCGGGCACGGTCCCCAGCGCGGTGTGGGATGCGCTGAACGCCGAAAACCCTTATGAAAACGACTGGTTCGCCGGTACGCTGACGCTGGAGAACGCTCACGCGCCCGAGCTGCTGCCGTGGGGCGGAGCGCACCTGCGTGTCCTCGGTGAAAACACAGTCGACGGGACTCTCGGCGGAACGGGTCTGCTCTTCACGGGCGGCGGTTCGCTCGCCGCAGGCGAGCTGAGCGTGTGGAGCTGGGGCAGCGTCCGTGCGCCCCTCCTCGCCGTGCGGGACGGCACGAACGTCCGCTGCGGTGCGCTGCACATGGGCAGCAATGCCGAGGAGAAGGGCACGCTGCTCGTGGAGAGCGGCAGCCTAACGGTGGGCGGTGAATTCTGGCTGCAAAATGCCGCGCTCACCGTCACCGGCGGCGAGCTGACGCTCGCAGGCGATGCGAGCATCGACTGCGGCGAGGTCCGTATCAGCGGTGGAACGGTCACGCTCGGGCACGGACTGTGGCTCGGTGAGGGCGACATCGTCATCACCGGCGGCACCGTTATCGTTCCCGGCGGAGAAGCGGGTCTGACCGCCGAAAACGGCAAGGTCACCATTTCCGGCGGTGCCGTCCGCGAGCCGTGACCGCATAAGAGAAAAGAGGCGCGAGCCGACGGCTCGCGTCTCTTTTTGTCGATTTTCGGCGACAAATCGTATAATTCATAGGCGATAATACATTTTGTATTCATATTTTCAGCCACGTCGCCGCCAGATGCACGGTGAAGCAGACCGTCATGCCCACCGCCGTTGGCAGCGCGACGCCGACGAGCGTCCATTTCAGGCTCTTCGATTCCCGCGCGAGCGTGAGCGTGGTCGTGCCGCAGGGGAAGTGGAACAGCGAGAAGAGCAGCATACAAAGCGCGGTCGTTCCCGTCCAGCCGTTCGCCAGCAGCATGGTCTTGAGCTCCGCGAGCGACGCGCCGTCCACCAGCGTTCCCGCCGAGGAGTAGCCCATGAGCAGGATCGGCAGCACGATCTCATTCGCGGGAAAGCCGAGCAGAAAGGCGAGCAGGATCATACCGTCCAGCCCCAGTGCGCGCCCCAGCGGATCGAGCGCTGCCGCGCCGTGCGCGAGCAGCGTCGTGCCGCCCACGGTGCAGTTCCCCAGCAGATAGATGAGCAGGCCCGCGGGCGCGGCGACCGTCACCGCGCGGCCGAGGACGAATACCGTCCGATCCAGAAGCGAGCGCACCAGCACCTGCCCCACGCGCGGACGGCGGTAGGGCGGCAGCTCGAGGGAAAAGGCGGAGCTTTCGCCGCGCAGCAGCGTGGCGGACAGAAGGCGCGAGACGAGCAGCGTCACGCACACGGAGAGCACCAGCGACGCGAGCAGTCCTGCGCTTGCACCGAGCATGGCTTCTCCGGAAAGGAACGCGGTCAAAAGCGTGATGAGCAGCGGAAAGCGCCCGTTGCACGGCACAAGGCTGTTCGTCAGCATCGCGATGAGCCGCTCGCGCGGCGAGTCGATGATGCGGCAGCCCGTCACGCCGCAGGCGTTGCAGCCGAGACCCATGCACATCGTCAGGCTCTGCCGCCCGTGCGCCCCGGCGCGGGCGAAGCAGCGGTCGAGCACGAACGCCACGCGCGGCAGATAGCCCACGTCCTCGAGCAGCGTAAAGAGCGGGAAGAAGATCGCCATCGGCGGCAGCATCACTGATACAACCCACGCAAGCGTGCGGTACATTCCGTCCACCAGCGCGCCGCGCCAGAACGGCGGCAGGAAGGCGAGAAGCCCCCGCAGCGGCTCCTGCGCCGAGAACAGCGCCCGTGAGAGCAGCTGCGACGGCACATTCGCGCCCTCGACCGTCAGCCATAAGATCGCCCCGAAGAGCGCGAGCATCACGGGGATGCCCGTCGCGCGGGAGGTAAGCAGGCGGTCGAGCCGCCGGTCACGCCGCTGCGCGGCGGTCTCGTCCCGCCGCTCGCACAGCCGCACCAGCGCCGTAGCGTGGGCGGAGAGCGCACCCACCAGCGCGTCGCGCAGGGCGTCGCCGGTCAGCTCCCCCAGCTCGGCGCGGGCGCGGACGCAGACCTCCCCGATACGCTCCGCCGCCAGGGCAGGCAGATCAGCGCCGAAGCGGGCGAAGAACAGAGCGTCGTCCTCCAGCAGCCGCAGCGCGTAGAAGCGGCTCTGCTCCCGCGCGAACGGCGCGAGCGCCGGCTCCAGCACGCGCACCGCGCGCTCGACCGCGCGGGGATATTCGACCGCCGTCTCTCTCTGCCGCGGCTTTTCGCGGACGGCGGCGGCCAGCGCCGCGCGCAGTTTATCCAGTCCCTCTCCGCAGCTCGCTGCTGTGCCGACGACCGGCGCGCCGAGCGCGTGGGAGAGCGCGGGCAGGTCGAGCACGATGCCCTTCTTCGCCGCTTCGTCCAACAGATTCACGCACACGACCGCAGGAACATCCGCCGCCTCGAGGGTTTGCAGCACGAGGTTCAGGCTGCGCTCCAGACAGGTCGCATCCGCCAAAATGAGCACGGCCTCCGCCTCGCCAGAGCAGAGATAGTCCCGCGCGATCTCCTCCTCGGCGGAGTTGGGGAACAGCGAGTACGTCCCCGGCAGATCGACGAGCGTGAAACGCTCGCCGCCGTATGTAAGATCGCCGCGCGCCGCGGCGACGGTTTTCCCCGGCCAGTTGCCCGTGTGCTGCCGCAGCCCGGTGAGGGTGTTGAACACGGTGGATTTTCCCACGTTCGGGTTTCCCGCCAGAGCAATGATGTGCGCCTCGTTCGGCATGGGGCGATCCCTCCTGAAAAATCAAAGCATTTCGATCTGCACGCCGCCCGCGTCCTCGCGCCGCAGCGCGATAACCGCGCCGCGCACACCGTAGGCGACCGGGTCGCTCCACGGGGAAACGTGCAGGGCGCGGACGCACGAGCCCGGCACGAAGCCGAGGTCGAGCATCCGGCGGCGCTGTGCACCGGTGGAGCGCAGCGCCGTCACCACGGCGCTCGCGCCGACCGGCAGCGCGTCAAGTGTCATCTGCATTGGGGCCACTTCCTCTCCCTTTGTCAGGGTATGCGCGAGGCCGTGCGGTGGTGCGGAGCCGAAAAAACAGCTGCCCCGAAGGGCAGCCGTCCGGCATGGTCTGTTTGATTGTCTGTCGGGGCGTTACACCTGTGGGTCCCAGGAGATGCTGTTTTCCCCGACGCGGATGTCCGTGGCAAGACAGACGCTGCGGCTCTCCGCCCCGTTCGTCACGGTGGCGGAAAGCGTAACGCCGCCGTACCGCGGAACATTCAAAAGCCGCACGGTGCAGATGCCGCCGTCCGTCGTCGTTTCAACGGAGATCAGACCGTTGTTGTCCGGCGCGCAGCTCGCCGACCACTCGTAGCCCTCGCCGCTGACGCTGGGGACGAAGCGGAATACCAACGCAATACCATCGATGTCGAGCGTCAGACCGCTGATGGTAATCGTGTCCGGCAGGGGTGCGGGCGTCGTTATTTCATTGCTCGGTGCCTTGCTGTTTTGGAGTGAACGGTATCCCGACAGCATGGTCAGCACGCCGCAAATCAGCACCAGTATGCCTACGACATAGCGCAGAGATCTGTTCTGCTTTGCGATCCTCCGGATCTCCTCCGCAAAGGCTTCTCTCTCGGCAGCATCCCCCGCGAAAGCCGTTGCGGGTACCTCACCGCACAAAGCAGCCGGCTCGCGGCCGCACAGCTCGTCCGTGCTCACGCCCAGCTCGTCGGCGAGCGCCGCGAGCTTATAGAGGTCGGGGAGCGATTCCCCCGTTTCCCACTTGCTCACCGCCTGCCGCGAAACATTCAGCTTCGCCGCCAGCTCCTCCTGCGTCATACCGCGCGCCTTGCGCGCACGGATCAGATTTTCCTGAAAGCTCACCGCCGCTCTCCTTTCTGTTTTCTGTCCCCATCGTAGCGCATTCTGCGGTGGCAGGCAAGAAAAGCTCTCGGGATTTGCGCAACGGACGGTTGCATCAGCCGTTTTTCGCGGCCCTTTCGGCGCGTTTGAGCTTGTAGAGCTCCTCGGCGGCGAGCCGCGTCTTGGCGACCACATCGCCCTTCCCCTGCGGGAAGCAGTAGTAGAGCACGTCGCGGTCGCCGATGCAGATCATGTCGCCCAGCTCATACCAGAAGTAGTCAGCGTAGAGACTGTAGCTGGTCTCGGGCTTCTGCGTGAAGTCCAATTTTCCGCCGCAGCCCGTGAGGCGGAAGCCGTTCGCATCGTGGCGCAGGCGGCCCTCGCCGACGCGGCAGATCTGCCGGAAGTTGACCATCACGCAGATGCTCACCGGAGCGTCGAGCAGATAGCTGCCCTGCTCCAGCTCCTCGCGCACGCACGCGCGTTCCCACGCATACCAGTCGGGAACATGGGTGAATTTCGCCTCAGCGTTCTCACATTCGAGCGCGCCCAGCTCCGTCAGGCGGTAGCGCACACCGCAGTCGCGGCAGATAAGCTCCGTGCCGCGGCCCTCCGTTTCGCCCTCGGTGCCGCAGTGCGGGCATTTGTAGAGCACGCGGTTGAGACCGTCGGCGCGGAACGGCTCGTTCACGACGACGCCATTTTCCTGCTGCCAGCGGAAGTTATCAAAGGAAAATTCATCCGCGAGCAGCGCGTTGATCTCGTCCGCGCTCTTCTCCGCGGCCTCCTCGGGCGAGAGCAGATAGCGCAGCTCGGCGGAGACATTGACCCTGCGGTTCTGCAGTCCGTTGTAGAGCGGGTCGCGCGCGAACGCGCCGCAGGTACGCAGCAGCACGACCGGCACGCCGAGCGCCTTGACGCACTTGCCGAGGCTCTCCGGCAGCGGCGTGGCCGTGCCGTCGAAGCTGTAGCTCGCCTCGGGATAGAGGAGGATGGAGCTTTTGAGCTTCTTCACCGCGTAGAGCATATCGCGCACGAGCGCGGTGTCCGGCTGAAACTTCCGCGTGGGAATGCAGCCGAGCGCGCGCATCAGTCCCGCCTTGCCCACAAAGCCGTCCGACGTACAGACGACGTTGAAGGGGCGCGGGTAGAGCACCGCCGCAGCGATCTTCAGGTCCAGAAAGCAGGAGTGATTCATCAGAACGAGACAGGGCTCGTCAGGGCCGAGCCGCTCCATGCCCACGCGGTCACAGCGAAAATGCGTCGCGCGCAGATCGGGCACGGACAGCGCGCGCAGAAGCGCGCGGAACAGCATGGACGGACGGCGCGGCGGCGTGTGCTTTTCTCTCGGCTGCGCAAGCGCCTGCTCGTAGGGCATATCCACGACCTTGATCTTCATGGCGGACCTCCTGCAAGGGGATTTATGTTTCCTCAACAGGATACCATGAACAAGGCCGCAATGCAATCCAAAATCAGGCGCGGGCGAGAACGTGGCTGCGGTCGAGCACCGCGTAGACCGCGACGCCGGCGGCAATGCCGAACACGCCCTGCACAAGGTTGCCGGGGATGGACGCCGCCGCGGCCAAGCCCTTGCCGAGCCACAGGCTCGCATAGCCGAAGTAGCCGAGGACCATGATGATCTCCGCCGCCGCGCCGCCGATGAGCTGCGCCGCCAGCTTGCCGCTGCGCTCCCGCATGGCCTCAAAAATATACGCCGCAGCAACCGCCATCGTGAACTTGATGACGAGCGTGCCGGGGGCATAGTGCGGAAAGCTCAGCAGGTCGGCGAGCATCGAGCCGAGGCCCGCCGCCGCGCCGCCGTACCACGGCCCCAGCACCCACGCCGAGAGCAGCACGGCGCAGTCGCCGAGGTTGACGTAGCCCTGCATAGGCGAGGGCACCTGGATGACCATCGTCATCACGGTGCAGAGGGCGGCGAACAGCGCCGCGAGGACCAGCTTACGCAATTTCATATCCGTCATGAAAATCATCTCCAAAAAAGTCTTGCATTTCTGCTTGGTCTGTATTTTAATCAGAATTGGACTTAATAAAAGCATCAAATCAATATATTTTCATAGAACCAGATTGGAGACGCCCATGCTCACCTACGATCTTGACCGGCGCGGCAAGCTCGCGCGCTACGATTATCTTTACCGCTGCATCCGTGAGGATATTCTCGCGGGCCGCCTGACGGCGGGCGAAAAGCTGCCGAGCAAGCGCTCACTTGCAAGCCATCTGCAAACGGCGGTCATCACGGTGCAGAACGCCTATGCCCAGCTCGAGGCGGAGGGCTATCTCTACACGCGCGAGAAGCGCGGCTACTACGTCGCCGACGTGGAGCGGCACCCCGCCGCGCCCGGGCGCGCCCCGGCCCGAAGCGCGCCGCAGCCGCAGCGCTCGTGGCTGCTCGATCTCAGCTCCGGCGGCAGCGGGACGGAGGACTTTCCCTTTTCCGTGTGGGCAAAGCTCATGCGCCGCGTGCTGAGCGAGGAGGGCGAGGCGCTGCTGCGCGCCACGCCGCCGAACGGCGCGGACGCGCTGCGCAGGGCCATCGCGCAGCATCTCTACCGCTTCCGCGGCATCTCCGCCGCGCCGGAGCAGATCGTCGTCGGCGCGGGCACGGAGTACCTCTATAACCTCATCGTCCAGCTGCTCGGGCGCGAGGCCGTCTACGGCGTGGAGGACCCCGGCTACTCCAAGGCCGCGCGCATCTACGCGCTCGGCGGCGCAAGGACTGCGCCCGTGCTTGTGGATGAGGGCGGCGTGAGCCTGAGATCTCTGGAAATGAGCGGCGCACAGATCCTGCACACCTCGCCGAACCACCAATTTCCCACCGGCGCGGTGACGCCCATCGGCCGCCGCCAGAGCCTGCTGCGCTGGGCGGAGGCGCGGGAGGGCCGCTATATCATCGAGGACGATTACGACAGCGAGTTCCGCTTCACGCTGCGCCCCATCCCCACGCTGCAAAGCATCGACCGCGCGGGGCGCGTGATCTATGTCAACACCTTCTCGCGCACGCTCGCGCCCTCGCTGCGCATCAGCTATATGGTCCTGCCCAAGAGCCTGACCGAGCGCTACCGCGCGCAGCTCGGCTTCTACTCCTCCACCGTGCCGGCGATGGAGCAGTATACGCTCGCGCGTTTTTTGGACGAGGAGTATTTTGAAGCGCACATCAACCGGATGCGCAAGTCCTACCGCGCGCAGCGCGACGCGGTTATCGACACCATTCTGCAAAGCCCGCTCGGCGAGCACTGCCGGGTGTCCGGTGAGGACGCGGGGCTGCACTTCCTTCTGACGATCGACACGAAATGCACCGACCATGTGCTGCGTGCCGACGCCGAGGGGCGCGGCGTGCGGCTCTCCTTCCTCTCGGATTTTGCCCTGCGTCCCGGCTCCGCGCCGCAGCACACGCTGGTCATCCATTACCCCGGCATCGACCTTGGACGGCTTCGCTCGGCGCTGTCCATTCTGGAGGCGCTGCTGTATTTCCGCGACTGGAAATACAAGGGCAGAAAATGAACTCCGTGTAAACATTTCTATAATTCGCTAAAATATTTATATAAATCTATTGACAAAAGTTTTTGCTGTGCTATGATACGGTACAGCAAGGAAAACCCCGGTAAGGAGGTGCATGATGAAAAAGAATCTATACAGCCTGACGCTCTCGGACGAGGTGGTGCGGGAGGTCGACGCGCTGGCGCACCGGCTGGGCACGAACCGCTCGGCGCTGGTGAACCGCATTCTGTCCGAGTACGTCTCTGTCCCTACGCCGGAGCGGCGCATCAACGATATTTTCGAGGCCATCGAGGCGCTCGTTTCCCCCTCGCGCGAGCTGGTGCCGTTTTTCGCACCGAACTCGCAGTCCATGTCGCTCAAATCGAGCCTCGCCTACAAGTACCGTCCGACGGTCAAGTATGAGGTCGATCTCGGCGGCGGCGAGGATATGCTGGGCACGCTCAACGTCGTGTTCCGCACGCAGTCGGCGGAGCTGATCGCCGCGCTGACGGACTTCTTCCGTCTGTGGGCGCGTATCGAGAATGTCTGTCTCGCGCCGGCGCTCGGCGGCACGATCGCCTGTTCGCTCTACGACGGGCGCTTCGTCCGTCCGCTCGCCATGCCGCGCGGACACGCCCGCTCGGCGGAGGACATCGCCGGCGCCATCAGCGCCTATGTGCAGCTCTTCGACCGCCTGCTCAAGGGCTATCTGAGCGGCGATCTGAGCGCCAAGGACGTGGAGCTGGCCTACCGCGGCGACCTGCGGGGCCGCGGGCTTCTGATTTAAGCGATTCGCAGTTTTGTCAATAGAGGTGAATTTATATGAACGCTGAAAAATATACCCAGAAAACGCTGGACGCCGTCAAGACCGCGCAGAGCATGGCGCAGGAAAACGGCAACCAATATCTGACCCCCGAGCATCTGCTCTATGCCCTTGTCGATCAGGACGGCGGACTCATCGCGTCGCTCTTCGGCAAGATGGGCGTGGACTGCGACGGCCTGCTCTCCGAGCTGGACACGCTGATCCGGCGTCTGCCGAAGGTCTCCGGCGGCAGCGGTGAGGTGTACGCCTCACCGGAGACCGGCAAAATTCTGAACCTTGCCGAAAAGACCGCCGAGAAGCTGCACGACGATTATATCTCCGTCGAGCACCTGATGCTCGCCATCTTCTCCGAGGGAACGAGCGACGTCAAGCAGCTGCTCCAGAGCCACGGCATCACGCGCAGCCGCTTTACCGACGAGCTGAGCAAGGTCAAAACCGCTCCCGTGACCTCGGACAATCCCGAGGAGACCTACGACGCGCTCAAGAAATACGGCACCGACCTTGTCGAGCGCGCCCGCAGCAAGGAGCTTGACCCCGTCATCGGCCGCGACGCGGAGATCCGCAACGTCATCCGCATCCTGTCGCGTAAAACCAAGAACAACCCTGTGCTCATCGGCGAGCCGGGCGTCGGCAAAACCGCCATCGCCGAGGGCCTTGCCCAGCGTATCGTGCGCGGCGACGTGCCCGAGGGGCTGAAGGACCGCACCATCTTCTCGCTCGACATGGGCGCGCTCATCGCGGGTGCGAAGTACCGCGGCGAGTTCGAGGAACGCCTGAAGGCCGTTCTGAACGAGGTCAAGAAGTCTGAGGGGAAGATCATCCTCTTCATCGACGAGCTGCACACCATCGTCGGCGCGGGCAAGACCGAGGGCAGCATGGACGCAGGCAATCTTTTGAAGCCCCTGCTCGCCCGCGGCGAGCTGCACTGCATCGGCGCGACCACGCTCGACGAGTACCGCCAGTACATCGAAAAGGACGCCGCGCTCGAGCGCCGCTTCCAGCCTGTACAGGTCGACGAGCCGACGGTGGAGGACACCATCTCCATCCTGCGCGGACTCAAGGAGCGTTATGAAATTTACCACGGCGTGCGCATCCACGACAACGCGCTCGTCGCCGCCGCGACGCTGTCCGCGCGCTATATCACCGACCGTTTCCTGCCCGACAAGGCCATCGACCTCGTGGATGAGGCCTGCGCGATGATCCGCACGGAGATCGACTCCATGCCCGCCGAGCTGGACGATCTGCGCCGCAAGATCATGCAGCAGGAGATCGAGGAAATGGCCCTCAAGAAGGAGGACGACCAGCTCTCCCGCGATCGTTTGGAGGAATTGAAGAAGGAGCTTGCCGACGAGAAGGAGCAGTTCAACGCCATGAAGTCCCGCTGGGAGGCGGAGAAAAACGGCGTGGAGAGCGTCAAGAAGCTCAAGAGCGAGATCGAGCAGATGCACGGCGACATCGAGCGGGCACAGGCAAATCTCGAGTACGAGAAAGCCGCGAAGCTCAAGTATTCCGATCTGCCCGCGCTTGAAAAGCAGCTCAAGGACGCCGAGGCTGCGGCCGAGAAGCACAATAGCGACAACTCCATGGTGCATGACACCGTGACCGAGAACGAGATCGCCGACATCGTCGGCAAGTGGACGGGCATCCCCGTCAGCCGTCTGATGGAGGGCGAGCGCGAAAAGCTGCTGCGCCTCGACGAGATCATCCACAAGCGCGTGGTCGGGCAGGACGAGGCCGTCCGCCTCGTGACCGAGGCCATCCAGCGCTCGCGCGCGGGCATCGCCGACCCGAACCGCCCCATCGGCAGCTTCCTCTTCCTCGGCCCCACGGGCGTGGGCAAGACGGAGCTGGCGAAGTCCCTCGCGGACTGCCTGTTCGACGACGAGCACAACCTCGTGCGCATCGACATGACCGAGTATATGGAGAAGTTCTCCGTCTCGCGTCTCATCGGCGCGCCCCCGGGATACGTCGGCTACGACGAGGGCGGTCAGCTGACCGAGGCCGTGCGCCGCAAGCCGTACAGCGTCGTGCTGTTTGACGAGATCGAAAAGGCGCACCCGGATGTCTTCAACATCCTGCTGCAGATCCTCGACGACGGACGCATCACCGATTCGCAGGGCCGCACGGTGGACTTCAAGAACACCATCATCATCCTGACCTCGAACCTCGGCTCGGCCGAGCTGCTTGACGGCATCCAACCGGACGGCAGCATCGCCGAGAGCGCACGCAATGCCGTCATGGGCGAGCTGCGCCGCGCGTTCCGTCCGGAGTTCCTCAACCGGCTGGATGAGATCATCCTGTTCAAGCCGCTGACGAAGGAAAATCTGAACGGCATCATTGAAATTCTGATGCAGGGTCTGCGCAAGCGCATGGCGGACAAGACGCTCAAGCTCGACGTCACCGACGCGGCGAAGAGCCTCATCATCGAGCGCGGCTTCGATCCGATCTACGGCGCACGCCCGCTCAAGCGCTACCTCCAGAGCGCGGCGGAGACGCTGATCGCGAAAGAGATCCTGCGCGGCGACCTGCCCGCCGGCAGCACGCTCGTGCTCGACGCGGAAAACGGCGAACTGACCTGCCGCAAGAAGTAAAAAGAACAGCAAAAAAGCACCGCGAAAGCGGTGCTTTTCTGTTACTCTGCGTCGAAATCGGGATAGCCGTTCTTGAGCTCCTCGTTGTAGATGGCGCGCTCGCCGCCGATGAATTTGGGGCGCACACGCGCCGCCAGCACGATGGCCTGCCCGATATGATCCTGCTTGAGCCGCACGGGAACGGCGACCTTCTTGAGGTGCATCCCGATGAGCGTGCCGCCGATGTCCAGTCCCGCGTCGGCGCGGATCTCCTCGAGCGCGACGGGGTGACGGAAGCTCTCATAGGCAGCGGTCGCAAACGAGCTGCCCGCCTTCGGCTGCGGCAGAACGTTGACGATCTCCGCGTTCGGCACCGCCTCGTGCTCCACGATCAGCGCGCGGTTCAAATGCTCGCAGCACTGCGCCGCGAGATAGACCCCCCTCGGCGCGAATACGCTCTGCAGCCCGCGGAAGATGGCCTGCGCCGCCTCCGGCGTAGACCAGCTGCCGACCTGATGGCCGACGACCTCGCTCGTCGAGCAGCCGATCACCACGATCTGCCCTCGGTGCAGGCGCGCCGCCTCGACCAGCTCCTGCGCGGCATTTGCCGCCTCGCGCTCGACCTCGGCGAGCAGCGCGTGGTTTTCCACTTCATGTACCGTTCCTGCCATATAAAAGCACCTCTTTCATTGTCTGTTGTGTTCTGCCGCCGCGATCTTGTCCCTCGTCTCCCGACGGATCTCCTCGCGCAGCCGCTTGAGATAATCGGAAAACGCCACGTTTTCGTCGGCGTAGGTCAGATTCAGTTCATACTCGCGCGGCAGCCACGTTGCAATATCGGACTCGTTGTGCTGGATGACCGCCTCGAGCTTGTCGAGCGCCTTGTAGAGCCTGGCCTCGTCCGTCTCCAGCGCGTCCATCTCGGCGTAGAGCGTCTTCAGCTCCACGCTGTACGGCGCGGGAAGCGACGCGACCCAGGTCTCCAGCGCCGAGCGCTCGCGCTCCTCGTCGCCGCCGGACTTGAGAAAGCTCGGAATATCGCCGGTAAAGCACTCGCCGAGGTCGTGGATCAGGCACATCCGGATCACCCTGTCCATGTCCAGCGCGGGAAACTCGTCGCGCAGGAAAAGCGCCGTCAGCGCCAGCCGCCAGCTGTGCTCGGCCACGCTCTCGCGCCGTCCGCCGGAGGTGTAGCAATGCCTTGTCTCGTCCTTCAGGCGCTCCGCCGTGTGCAGTACGCGCAGCAGTTCCTTTGCCTCCATACCGTTCTCCTCCGTTCCGCAGCGTTCCTTACGGGCAGTATAGCACGGCGCGGACGGTTTGAAAAGCCCCCGCGAAAAAATCGTGCGGCGCATCCCTTGCATTTTTCCCGCCGCTCGGGTACAATAAACGCAGCTGCGGAAAAGGAGGTCACGCCATGTCGCAGGTCACGAAGCGGGCGCTGGAGGCTTCGCTGAAGCATCTGCTGCTGCAAAAGCCGCTCAACAAGATCACCATCAACGACATCGCCGAGGACTGCGGCATCAACCGCATGACCTTTTATTACCACTTCAAGGACATTTACGACCTTGTTGAGTGGTGCTGCGAGGAGGACGCGAGCCGCGCCCTCGCGGGCAAAAAAACCTACGAAACGTGGCAGCAGGGACTGCTGCAGATCTTCGAGGCCGTGCAGGACAACAAGCCCTTCATCCTCAATGTCTACCGCTCCGTCAGCCGCGAGCAGGTGGAAAACTACCTCTACCGCATCACCTACGACCTGCTCGAGGGCGTGGTCGAGGAGCAGGCGCAGGGCATGAGCGTGCGGCAGGAGGACAAGGCCTTTATTGCCACGCTCTACAAATATATGTTCGTCGGTCTCATGCTCGACTGGATCAAAAGCGACATGAAGGGCGACCCCGCGCTCATCGTGGAGCGGCTCGAGCAGGTCATCCACGGCAGCGTTTCCGCCGCGCTCGGGCGGCTGCGGACGGACAAGCCGGTTTTATCAAACCAGGCAGAATGATAAAATTTTATACAGTTCCGCGCCCCGTGATAAGTTTTTTATCACGGGGCGTTTTCTGCCGATTGTTCTTTTTTCAAAAGCGCGGTATGCTTTCCCCATCAAAAGGAAAACCTACCGTCGCCCGGCTCCCGGGGTCGAACGTGTTTCGTGAGCCGGCGGCCAAAGCAGAAAGATCGAAAGGAGAAATGATCCATGTATTATTCCAGCGGCAACTATGAAGCCTTTGCCCGCCCCAAAAAGCCCGAGGGCGTGGACAACAAATCCGCCTACATTGTCGGCAGCGGCCTGGCGGCCCTGACCGCCGCGTGCTATCTCGTCCGCGACGGACAGATGAAGGGCGAGCGCGTGCATATCCTTGAGAAAGGCCCCACCGCAGGCGGCGCCTGCGACGGCTGGAAATTTGAGAACATCGGCTACGTCATGCGCGGCGGCCGCGAGATGGACAACCATTTCGAGGTCATGTGGGACCTGTTCCACTCCATCCCCTCCATCGAGACCGAGGGCGTGAGCGTGCTCGATGAATACTACTGGCTCAACAAGGCCGACCCCAACTACTCCCTCTGCCGCGCGACCGAGAAGCGCGGCCAGGACGCGCACACCGACGGCAAGTTCGACCTCTCCGACAAGGGCGCGATGGAGATCATGAAGCTCTTCTTCACCCCCAACGAGGACCTGCAGGACAAGCGTATCACCGACTTCTTCGACGACGAGGTGTTCAATTCCAACTTCTGGCTCTACTGGCGCACGATGTTCGCCTTTGAGAACTGGCACAGCGCGCTGGAGATGAAGCTCTATATCCAGCGCTATATCCACCACATCGGCGGACTGCCCGACTTCACGGCGCTGCGCTTCACGAAGTACAACCAGTATGAGTCCATGATCCTGCCGATGGTCAAGTACCTTGAGGGCTTCGGCGTGCAGTTCCACTTCGGCGTGCAGGTGACGAACGTGGAGTTCGACTGCAAGAGCGACCGCAAGGTCGCCAAGCGCATCGACATCCTTGAGAACGGCGCGGCGAGCGCCATCGACCTCACCGAGAACGATCTCGTGTTCATCACCAACGGCGGCTGTGTGGAAAACTCCTCGATGGGCAGCCAGAACACCCCCGCGCCCTACAACACCGAGATCAAGGAGGGCGGCGGCTGGGATATGTGGCGCAAGATCGCCGCACAGGACCCCGCCTTCGGCCACCCCGACAAGTTCTGCTACGATCCCGAGCAGACCAACTGGATGAGCGCCACCGTCGAAACGCTCGACCAGCGCATCATCCCCTATATCACCAAGATCTGCAAGCGCGACCCGTTCTCCGGCAAGGTCGTCACCGGCGGCATCGTGACCGTGAAGGATTCCTCCTGGCTCATGAGCTGGACCATCAACCGTCAGCCGCAGTTCCGCTCTCAGCCCAAGGATCACTGCCTCGTGTGGGTCTACTCCCTCTTCACCGACAAGCCCGGCGACTTCGTCAAGAAGCCCATGCGTGAGTGCACCGGCAAGGAAATCTGCATGGAGTGGCTCTACCACCTCGGTGTGCCTGTCGAGCAGATCGAGGATATGGCGGAGAACAGCGCCAACACCGTGCCGGTCATGATGCCGTATATCGACGCCTTCTTCATGCCGCGCGCCTACGGCGACCGTCCGAAGGTCGTGCCCGACGGGGCCGTGAACTTCGCCTTCCTCGGTCAGTTCGCCGAGACGCCGCGCGACACCATCTTCACCACCGAGTATTCCATGCGCACGGGCATGGAGGCCGTCTACACCCTGCTGAACATTGACCGCGGCGTGCCCGAGGTCTGGGGCAGCGTGTATGACGTGCGCGACCTGCTCGACGCGACCGTGAAGCTGCGCGACGGCAAGAAGCCCATCGACATGGAGCTGAACCTCGTGGAAAAAATGGCGCTCAAGAAGGTGCTCGGCAAGATCGAGGGCACCGACCTCGAAAAGCTCCTTAAAGAGTACCACGTCATCTGACATCGTTTCCACGCGAGCTTCTCATAATGAAAGCGAGACGCGGAGCCTCAAGCAGGGCTTCGCGTCTCGCTGTTTTCTTTTGTTATCTCCGTCCCGCAAGGCAGCAGAGCAGGAACACGAGCAGGTTGCAGAGCACCACGCTCGCGCCGACCGGCGTGGAGAGGAGGTACGAGGCGATCAGCCCCGCGCAGAAGCACACCACGCTCAGCGCGCCCGCGCACACGACCACCGCGCGGAAGCTCTTGAAAATGCGCATGGCCGAGAGCGCGGGGAAGATAATGAGACTGGAGATGAGCATGGCGCCCATCATGCGCATTCCGAGCACGACCGTCAGCGCCGTGAGCAGCGCGAGGAGCGAGTGGTAGGCGCCCACCTTCACGCCCGTCGCGCGGGAAAAGCTCTCGTCAAACGTGACGGCAAAGAGCCGATGGTAGAAGAGGATAAAGAGCGCCAGCACGGCAGCCGCCAGCGTCACCGAGAGCGCCACGTCGCCGCGCGACATGGCGAGGATGCTGCCGAACATATAGCTGTCCACATCCGTGGTCATGCCCGTGGTGAGACTCGTGACCACAATGCCGATGGCGAGCGCCGAGGCCGAGAGCACCGCGATGGCGGCGTCCGCCCCGATGCGGCTGTGCTCCGCGATGCGCAGCAGCAGGAACGCCGAAGCCACCACGACCGGCACGGAGAACGCCAGCGGCGCGAAGCCGCAGGCGACCGCGACCGCCAGCGCGCCGAAGCTGACGTGGGAAAGGCCATCGCCGATCATGGAATAGCGCTTCAAAACGAGCGGCACGCCGAGCAGCGCCGCGCAGAGCGAGACGAGGATGCCCACGGCGAAGGCCCGCAGGATAAAGGGATAGGTGAACATTTCCAGCAGCAGACTCACAATGCACCTCCAAACCGCTTGCCGGCGGGGGAGGCAAGATACTCCGCCACCGTGCCGAAAAACCAGCCGTCGCGCCCGATGTGCAGGATCGTGCGCGCCTCGCGCAGAGCGCCGCGCATATCGTGCGTGACCATGATGACCGCCATCTTCTCTTTTTCGTTGAGGTAGCGCAGGGTCTTATAGAGATCCTGCGTGGCGGCGGGGTCGAGACCCGTGACCGGCTCGTCCAAAATGAGCAGGCGGTCCGCCGCGCACAGGGCGCGCGCGAGCAGCACGCGCTGCTGCTGTCCGCCGGAAAGCTCGCGGTAGCAGCGGTTCTGCAGCTCCAGCACGCCGAGCTTGCCCATGTTCATCAGCGCCGCGCTCTTCTCCGCGGCGGAGTAGAAAAAGTGCAGCCCGCGCTTGTTGGCAAAGCCCGAGAGCACGACCTCGCTCACCGTAGCGGGAAAATCGCGCTGCGCGCTCGTCTGCTGCGGAAGGTAGCCGATGGCGCCCGCGCGCTGCGCGGGGCAGTCGATCGTGCCGGCGAGCGGAGGAAGCAGCCCGAGCAGGCTTTTCATCAGCGTCGACTTGCCGCTGCCGTTCTCGCCCACCACGCAGAGGTAATCCCCCGCGCGGACGGTAAACGTCAGATGCTCGAGCAGCGCGCGGTGCTCGTAGCCGAGGCTTGCGTCACGGCACGCAAGCAGAATATCCCGATCCATCACAGCAAGCCTCCTTTCAAAGCCTCGTAATTTCGCTGCATCAGCGTTAAATAGGTCTCGCCCGCGTCGAAGTCCGCGCGCGAGACGGTCTGCATCGACCACAGCCGTTCGATGCGCGCGCCGGTGCATTCGCTCACCGCCTCCGCGACCTTCTGGCTGCTCAGGTCGATGGTGTAGACGACCGGAATGTGCTCGTCGTTCACCTTGTCGATGAGGTACTTGAGCGTGGCGAGGCTCGGCTCGGTATCGCCCGAGCAGCCGTGGAACGCCGCGCGGTAATGGAGGTCGTATTCCTCACAGAAGTACAAAAACGGGAAGCGGTCGGCAAAGATCAGCAGATCGCGCACGGCGTTCGCGCGCAGGGCGCGGAGGTCCGCGTCGAGAGCTTCAAGCTGCGCGCAGTAGTCCTCGCAGTTCGCGCGGTAGAGATCCGCGTTTTCCGCGTCCGCCGCGCAGAGCGCGTCGGCGACGGCGCGGCAGAGCCTGATGGCGTTTTTCGGCGACGTCCAGATGTGTTCGTCGTACTCGACCTCGTCGCTGTCGTCATGGTCATGCTCCGCATGGTCGTGAAGCTCGTGGTCGTGGTCATGGTCATGCTCATGCGCGTGGTCGTGGCTGTCCGCGCCCTGCATCCCCTCGGAGAATTCCTCCTCGCGGGCATCGACAAAGTCCATCATGCGCAGCACCGTGCCGATGTCCTCGCCCACGGCGTCGAGCATATCGTCCGCCCAGACCTCGCCCTCGCCGCCGTTGTAGATGAAGACGTCGGCGCGCGAGATGGTCACGGCGTCGAGCGGGGTCGGCTCAAAGCTGTGCGCCTCGCGGCCCGGGGCGAGCAAAAGCGTCACGTCCGCGCGGCCCCCCGCAATGGCGCGGGCAAAATCGTAGTAGGGGAAGAGCGTCGTCACGACGCGCAGCCGCCCATCGTCTGCCGATCCCTCCCGCACAGCGCAGCCGACGAGCGAAAGCGAAAGCACGAGCACGAGCAGCGCGCCGACGAGCCGTATCCTGTTTTTCCTCGCCGTCACGGCGCGCTCACCTCCCCGAAAAGACTGTTTTTCCAATCATACCATGCTTTTGCGGATTATCAAGTGATTTGTAATGAAATCGTCACACTTTCCCGCCGCGCCCTATGCTATAATAGCCACACCAGAGGATTTCATTCCAGCTTATTCTGTGAGGAGGCGCTGACCATGAAGCGTATGTTTTCTTTCTTCCTTGCCCTTGCGCTGCTCGCCGTGCTCAGCGGCTGCGGAAAGCAGGAGCCCACCCCGAGCAAGCCCGACGAGCCGACGCCACCGCCGGAGGAGGGCATCACGCTCACGGAGCTGAATGTGGAATTTGTTGCGGGCGACCGTGACACGGACGCGCTGATGCAATTAAAGAAGGAGCTGCCGCCACTGCTCATCGGCGCGCTCGCCGACGAGGGCGTGACGGTCGGCAGGGTCAATGTGACCTTCGGCGCAAGTGACGAGGCCACCGCCGACGCGCTCGCGCGCGGCTCGGTGCAGGTCGGCTTCATGCCGATGGAGACGTATCTGGCGCACAAGGACACGCTGCGGCTGGTCTCTGTGCCGGAGGAACCCGCCGGCGACACGGAGCGTGTCGGGCTGTATTTCCCGGCCTCCGACCAGAACCGCACGCTGCGCGCGGCGTTTGAAAAGGACGCGGCGGACGGCGGCGCGCTGCATGCGTGGGAGACGCTGCTCGGCAGCTTCTGGATGGATAATGGGAGCGACCCCGTGTTCGCCGTGCCTGTGGATGACGATGTGGCCCGGCGGTTTCTCGACAGCATGATGGACGTGAACGCCAATGGCATGATGGCGGACAGCATTCCGCGCCTGACAGAGTACGTCAGCGCGGATGAGGTGTTCTCCACTGCGGATCTTGTGGTGCTGCACGGCGAGGCTCCGGATGAGGCGCTTTGGATGGAGATTTACGGCTGCACGGTCGGCGGCGAGACGGTGTCCGTCAGTACCGCTGACGCCATCGTCGGCGGCGACGAGTTCGCTGCGGCGCTGCTTGCCGCGCTGGAAAAGCTCAGTGCGGACGAGACGGCACAGACGGTGCTGCGGCTCTACGATGGAGACGGTGTGCGCTACGGTGGGGCCGACACGCAGGCTGTGGAATTTGCGCAGTATCTGCTCGGCAATACAGAGGGCGTTTACCAGCTCACGAGCGAGTAAAAGAGAAACGCGCGGCGACGCCGCGCGTTTCTTAGCCTCTGCACAGGCTCAGATCATCATCTGTATCCCGTTGTCCTCAATGCCGATCTCGATTTTCGGCACACCGGGGGCGTATTCGCCGTCGAGCGTCCATGGAATGCTGCCGTCGCTCTCCGCCGTGACATGGCGGACATGGCGGAAGATGAGCGCGTTGCTCGTTTCGTATTCCTCGTAAACGATGGCGCGGATGGTGCGCTGGAGCTGCAGCGGTGTTTTCGGCACGGGCACGAGCATCAGCTCAAACTGCCCGTCGCACAGGTCCACCGCGTCGGGTGAGAGCTTCATCAGTCCCGCGATGGAGGTCGAGTTGCATACCGCGCCGAAGAGGTACTCGCCCTCGAACACCTCACCGTCGGCGGTAATCTTCATGGGATAGGGGCAGAGCGTTTCAAGGTCCTTCACGCCCTCGAGAAGATAGGCAAAGTGACCGAACATATTCTTGATGTCCTGCGGCACGGTGTAGGCCGTGCGCGTGAACGCGCCGAAGGACGCGACGTAAACGAAGTTCTTTTCATTGAACACGCCCACGTCCAGGTCGCGCGGCTGAAGGCGCATGGCGCTCTGCGCCGCGAGCGCGGGATCGGAGGAAATGGACAGGCTTGCCGCGAAGTCGTTCGTGCTGCCGCCGGGCAGGTAGCTCAGCGGCGGACGCTTCTCCCGCGGCAGGCGCATGATGCCGTTGACCGTCTCGTTGAGCGTGCCGTCTCCGCCGTGGCAGACGACGAGATCGAAATCTCCGCCGAAGCGCTCGGCCAGCTCGGTCGCGTCGCCGTGCCGCCGCGTCTCCGCCACGCGGACCAGATAGCCCGCCTTGGAGAAGATCGAAACGGCGTCGAACAGCGGTGCGCGCGATTTCGTCTTGCCCGCGCGGGGATTGACGATGAACAGCAGCTTCTTTTCCACAGCATTCATCCTTTCTGCGAACGAAAAAAAGTTTGAAGATTCGGTTAATTTTAGTATAGCACAGAAATTGTGCTATTGCAATTCCACAATAATCATAGTATGCTAAGCTTGATCTATTCTGAATACGGGCAGGCACTGTGCCGGCCGAGGGCAAGGGAGGAAACATGAAGCAGAAAACCTATCTTCGCTGGGGCGTGACCATTACCGCCGCGGCCTGCGCCATTCTCGTGTTTTACGACACCTTCTTTCAGGACGGCGTGCTGTTTATTTTTATAGAAAAGCTCTTCGGCATCCTCAAGCCCGTGCTCTACGGTCTTGCGATGGCCTACCTGCTCACGCCCATCGTGGACTTTTTCGACCGTCTCCTCCGCGACAGGCTCGGCGCCAAGCGTGCCGGACTGATGCGCTGCCTGAGCATCCTTGTGACCTGGCTCCTTGCGCTGGGACTCGTGTATCTGCTCTTCAGCATCCTGATCCCCGAGCTGGTCGCGAGCGTATCGCTGCTCTTTTCCAATCTCGAGAGCTATTACCGCACCATCTACACCTGGGTCACGCAGCTTGTGGAGGACAATCCCTACATCTCCGAGCGCGTGCTCACGCTGGTCCGTGATTACTACAACGAGCTGGTCGACTGGGTGAAGAACACCGTCATTCCCGGCGCACAGGTCGCCATCGTCGCCGTGACCGGCGGCGTGCTGAGCGTGCTGGTCTTTGCCAAGGACCTGCTCGTGGGCATCGTCGTTTCCGTTTACATCCTCGCCCGCAAGGAGACCTTCGGCCTCCACACGCGCAAGCTGCTCTACTCGCTCGTCTCCGCGCCGCACTATGAGCGCGCGCTGCGCGCCACCCGCGAGGCCGACCGCATCTTCTCCGGCTTTGTGCGCGGCAAGCTGCTCGACTCGCTCATCATCGGCATTCTGTGCTTCATCGTCTGCTCGATTTTGAAGTTCCCCTACACGCCCATCATCGCGGTCTTTGTGGGCGTGACGAACATCATCCCCATCTTCGGTCCCTTCCTCGGCGCGATCCCCAGCGCGTTTTTGATCCTGCTCGTGAGCCCCCGCCAGTGCCTCTACTTTATCATTTTCATCATTGCCCTCCAGCAGTTCGACGGCAACATCCTCGGCCCCAAAATTTTGGGCGAGACCGTCGGCATTTCGAGCTTCTGGATCGTCGTCGCCATCCTTGTCGGCGGCGGCTTCGGCGGCGTGCTGGGTATGTTCCTCGGCGTGCCGGTATTCGCCTGCATCCACTCCGCCGTGAGCTTCCTGTGTGAATCGTCCCTGCGCAAAAAGGGCGTGACGGACGACGCGATATTTGCGCCCCGTCGGGTTTTGACGGGCACGACCACAACACCAAAAGGAGAAAACCATGAATAAGCGCATCCTCACCCTGTTCCTTTCCCTGACTCTGCTCCTCTCCCTCGCCGCCTGCGGCGGGAACGCCGACACGACCGACGCGCGGCGCGACACGAACGAGATCGTCGTCGGCATCGCGCAGGACCTGGAAAACAGCCTTGACCCCTACACCTCCGTCACCGCCGCGAACCGCGAGGTGCTGTTCAACGTGTTTGAGGGCCTCGTCAAGCCCGACGCGGACGGCAACCTGATCCCCGCCGTCGCCGAACGCTGGGAGATCTCCGACGATCAGCTCACTTATACGTTCCATCTCCGCCCCGGCGTGAGGTTCCACGACGGCAGCGAGGTCACGGCAATGGATGTCGCATGGTCCATCGACAAGGCCATGCAGTCCGGCAGCTGGAAGGCGCTGGATAACATTGACGCCATCGACATCGGCAGCGACTATGTCTCCGTTGTGCTCAAGGCTGCCGACAGCGATTTCCTCTCCTACATGACGCTGGCCATCACACCGGAGAACCACGCCGACGGCGCGGACCCGGTCGGTACCGGTCCGTTTAAGTACGTCTCCCGCGCCGCGCAGCAGAATCTTGTGTTGGAGCGCTTCGCCGACTACTGGGGCGAGGGCGCCAAGGTGGACAAGGTCACCTATCAAATTTATGAGAACGCCGAGGCGCTCGTCATGGCGCTCAAGAGCGGCGCGGTGGACATCTGCGCCCACCTGACCGCCACGCAGGCAAACCAGCTCACCGAGAGCTTTGACATTCTCGAGGGCACCATGAACCTCGTGCAGGCCGTGTATCTCAACCACGCCTACGAGCCGCTTGCGAACGAAACGGTGCGCAAGGCGCTGTGCTATGCGCTTGACCGCGAGCAGGTGTTTAACGTGGTGGCCGACGGTCACGGCACGGCGGTCGGCAGCAGCATGTATCCCAACTTCCGCAAGTATTTCCTGCCCGAGCTTGCCGACCTCTATCCGCATGACACGGAAAAGGCCAAGGCGATGCTCGCCGAGGCGGGCTATCCCGACGGCTTTGACCTCACCATCACCGTTCCCAGCAACTACCAGCCGCACATGGACACCGCGCAGGTCGTTGCCGAGCAGCTCCGCGCCATCGGCGTGAACGTGACCATCGACCCCGTCGAGTGGGCGAGCTGGCTCGAGAATGTCTATTCCGGCCGCCGGTACCAGGCCACCGTCGTCGGCGTAGACGCCAGCACCCTGACCGCCCGCGCCATGCTCGAACGCTTTACCTCTACGGCGAGTAATAATTTCATAAATTATTCCAACGCAGAATACGATGAAGCCTTTGCCGCCGCCATCCGCGCCGCGACCGACGAGGAAGCGACCGCCCAATACCTCCGCTGCGAGGAAATTTTGGCCGAGACTGCCGCGAACGTCTACATTCAGGACCTTGCGGACCTCGTCGCCGTGCGCAAGGGTCTCAGCGGCTACCGCTTCTACCCGCTCTACGCCATCGACCTGAGCACCGTGGCCTACACCTGACGAAAATCCGAGGGCAGACGCCCTGACCGACAAAGCGAGGCGAACACCATGCGTTATACAGCGAAAAAAATCGCAACGATGCTGCTGACGATGGTGATCGTCTCGTTTTTGACCTTCGTTGCCTTCTCCCTCCTCTCCGGTGACGCGGCGACGCGCCTGCTCGGTACGGAGGCGACTCCCGAGCGGCTTGAGGCCCTGCGCATCGAGCTGGGGCTGAACGACCCGCTTCTCGTGCGCTACGGCCGCTGGCTGTGGGATGCGCTGCGCGGCGACCTCGGCACCTCGTACCGCTACGGGCAGAGCGTGAGCTCGCTCATCGCGCAGCGGCTGGGGTCCACGCTGACGCTCACGGCGCTCGCGTTCGCGCTCATCGTGGCGGTCTCCATTCCGCTCGGCGTGCTGTCGGCCAAATACGCCGGCGGCCGGCTCGACCGCGCGCTGACCGTGATCAATCAGGTCGTGATGGCGGTGCCGCCGTTTTTCACCGGCATCCTCTTTACCTATCTCTTCGGCCTTGTGCTGCATCTGTTCATCGCGGGCGCGTTCCCGGCGGGCGGCGCGGGGCATTACATCGGTTATCTCTTCTTCCCCGCGCTCGCCGTCGCGCTGCCGCGTATCGCCATGACGGTCAAGCTCCTGCGCACGTCGATCTTAGATGAGGCGCAGCGCGACTACGTCCGCACCTCCATGAGCCGCGGACGCTCGCGCAGCGGCATCCTCTACCGCCATGTGCTGAAAAACACGCTCGTGCCGGTCCTGACCTTCCTCGCCATGACGGTCGCCGACCTGCTCGCGGGCAGCGTCGTCATCGAGCAGGTGTTCGCCGTCCCCGGTCTCGGGCGGCTGCTGCTGACCTCCATCGAGGGGCGCGACGAGCCGGTCGCGCGCGCCATCGTTGTGCTGCTGGCCTTCGCCGTCATTCTCTGCAATCTCCTTGCCGATCTGCTCGCGCGGCGCATCGACCCGCGGCTCGGCAGCGGAGCGGGAGGTGCGGCATGAAAAAGAAAAATACCTTCCTGCGCGTGGGCCTCGTGCTCACGGCGCTGGTCGTCGGCTTCATTGTCCTTGGCCTTTTCTGGACGCCCTACTCCCCCAACGCCATGGACTTTTCGCGCCTGCTGCCGCCGTCCGCCGCGCACCCGATGGGCACGGACAAGTTCGGCCGCGACATTTTGAGCCGCGTCATGGTCGGCGCGGGCGATACGCTGCTCATTGCGCTCGGTACCGTCGCCATCGGCACCGTGGTAGGCACGCTCGTCGGCGCGCTGACCGGCTGGTACGGCGGCTGGGTGGACGAGGTGCTCATGCGTCTGAACGACGCGCTCGCCTCCTTTCCGAGCATTCTCATTCTGCTCGTGCTCGTGAGCCTGCTCGGCGGCGGGCGAGAGCACATGACGCTTGCGCTCGGCATCGTCTTTGTCCCAAGCTACGCGCGTATCGTGCGCAGCGAATTCGCCCGCGCGCGCACGCAGAACTACGTCCATTCGGCGGAGCTGATGGGCGCGTCCACCGCGCGCATCCTCTTTGTTCACATTCTGCCGAACATCTGGCACACGCTCGTCTCCGCCATCACCATCGGCTTTAACAACGCTGTGCTCGCCGAGGCGGCGATGAGCTACCTCTCCATCGGCGTTTCGCCCGACGAGGCGAGCCTCGGCTATATGCTCTCGGAATCACAGAGTATGCTCGATTCCGCGCCGTGGTACGCGCTCGGCACGGGCGCGGTCATTGTGCTGCTGATCCTCGGCGTGAGCCTGATCGGCGAGGGCCTGCAGCGCGGCGAGAACTGATTTTCAGAAAGGAGATGCCCCCATGGTCGAGATCCATGATCTGCACGTCCGCTTTCACGGCGCCTCGCGCGAGGCTGTGGCGGGCATCGACCTGACCATCCGCGACGGCGAGGTCGTCGGGCTCGTGGGCGAGAGCGGCAGCGGCAAGACCGTGACCGCCATGACGCTCTCGGGCCTCATCGAGCGCAAAAAGGTCACGCTCTCCGGCGAGGTGCGCTTCGACGGGCGCGATATCCTACGCCTGCCCCGCGCGGAGCTGCGCGCCATTCAGGGCCGCGAGCTCGGCGTTGTCTTTCAGGAGCCGATGACCGCGATGGACCCGCTCATGCGCATCGGCCCGCAGGTCGAGGAGGCGCTGGCTGTCCACACGCAGCTGACGAAGGAGCAGCGCCGCGCGCGTGCGCTCGAGGCGCTGCGCGATGTGGACCTCCCCGCGCCGGAGGAAATTTACCGCAAGTATCCGCACGAGTGCTCGGGCGGCCAGCTCCAGCGCGTGATGATCGCCGCAGCCATCGTCACCGATCCGCATTTGCTGCTGCTCGACGAGCCGACCACCGCACTCGACGTGACCGTGCAGGCGCAGATCCTCGCGCTTTTGCGCCGCTTGAATCGGGAGCGCGGCATCTCGATGCTGCTCATCTCACACAATTTGCAGGTCGTGCGTCGCATCTGCTCGCGCGTTGCCGTGATGCAGCGCGGTCACATCGTTGAGGAGGGCGCGCCCGAGCAGCTTTTCACCGCGCCGCAGCATCCCTACACCGCCGAGCTCATCAACGCCATTCCGCGCCGCGTGCGCAGAGGTTAACGCCATGGACGACCTTGTTTTAGAAGTCAAAAGCCTTACAAGCTGGTACCGCGACACCGATGAGCATGGGCGGCGGCACGACCATACCGTGCTGCACGACGTGAGCTTCACGCTTCGCCGCGGTGAAATTTTGGGGCTCGTGGGCGAGAGCGGCACCGGCAAAACGACGCTGGTGAAAAATATCCTCGGTCTGGTCAAGACCCACACGGGCGAGATCATCCACTACACCAAGCGCCCGCAGATGATCTTTCAGGACCCCTACTCCTCGCTCAACCCCGCCTACACCGTCGGCTGGAGCTTAGAGGAGCCGCTGCGCATCTACGGCAAGTACGACGCCGCTGAGCGGCGCCGCCGCGTCGCGGAGATCGCCGAAAAGGTCGGACTTCCCACCGAGTGCCTGACGCGCAGGCCGAACGAGCTTTCCGGCGGGCAGCGCCAGCGTGTTTCCATCGGGATAGCGCTCATCCAAAAGCCGCGGCTCATCATTGCCGATGAACCGGTCAGCGCGCTCGACGTGACCATCCAGCGGCAGATTCTGGAGCTGATGCGCACGGTGCGCGACGAGCTGGGCATCTCATTCCTCTTCATTTCACACGACCTCAACGTGGTCTATCAGCTCTGCGACCGTGTGATGGTGATGAAGGACGGGCGCATCGTGGAGGAAAACACGGTGCAGGAGCTTTTTGACCACCCGCGCGAGGCCTACACGCGCGAGCTGCTCTCTGCCGCCGACTGATGCCATGAAAGCCTTGTTTTCCCATTACAAAAAACTGCATCTCTGGCTGCTTGCGAACCTCGCGCTTCTATCGGCCTTTCTGCTTGCGCGGCGCAGCCGAGGCGCTATGAACGCCCTGACGGAGGGCTTCACAAACCCGCTGCGCCGCATGCTTGGCAGGCTGTGCGAGTGCGTCCCCTTCTCCGTCTCGGAGGGGCTGTACGTCCTCGCGGCGATGGGCTTTCTCGCCTTCCTCGTGCTGGGCGTGCGCGCCGTAGTGCGAAGCCGGCACAGAAGCGGCACAGTCTACGCGCTCGTGCTTGGGCTTGGGAACGCGGTTTTGACCGTCTATGTGCTCTTTTGCCTGCTCTGGGGCGCGAATTACTACGCTGACAGCTTCACCGACAAAAGCGGCATCGATGTCAGGCCGGTCGCCGTCGACGACCTCGAGCGCGTGACGCGGCAATTCGCCGCACTGGTGAACGAATACGCCGGAGACATCCCCCGCGCCGCCGACGGCGCCTTTGCCGGCGACCGCGCGGAGATTCTCGCCTACGCGCCGAAGATCTACGAAAATCTGTATGAGGAGTTTCCGTTCCTCGAAATGACCGACGTGCCGCCCAAGACCATGCGCTTTTCCCGCGTGATGAGCGCGATGGGCTTCACCGGCTTCTACTTCCCGTTCACGGGCGAGTGCAATGTAAACGTCGATTTCCCCGCCGCGACGCTGCCCACCACCGTCGCGCATGAGCTTTCTCACCGCCGCGGCATCGCGAGCGAGCAGGAGTGCAATTTTCTCGCCGTGCTCGCCTGCCTGCGCTGCGGCGACGCCGCCTACCGCTACGCGGGCGCGCTGTCGGGCTACATCTACCTTGCCAACGCGCTCTATTCCGCCGACGCGGAGCGCTGGCGCGCCGTGCGCGAAACGCTTGACGAGCGCGTGGTCGCCGACCTGCGCGCTTCCGGCGCCTACTGGGCACAGTTTGAGGGACTGGCGGACACGGTCTCCAACGCCGTCTACGACGGCTTTCTCAAGAGCTACGGCACCATCGGCGTCAAGAGCTACGGCGCCTGCGTCGACCTGCTGGTGGCGTATTTCAAGTAAAGCAGAAGCGGCTTGCATTGCAAGCCGCTTCGCGCGTTTTCGTCTGCCGGCGCGAGTGCGCCGCCGCAAGCGTTTTGCGCGGCAAAACCTTGACGGAGGGCGAATTCACTTCGCCCAAGCATTTCAATTCCCGATCCGGGATTCCAAAAAAGAAGCGGCTTGCATTGCAAGCCGCTTCTTTTTTGGAGCAGGGTACGGGAATCGAACCCGCCTTCTCGGCTTGGGAAGCCGATGCACTACCGATGTACTAACCCTGCAAAGTGAGGCTATTATAGCAGACTTCCCCGCGCAATGCAAGGCGAAATTTGCCTGCCGGCACAGTTTTCCGTATATGCCCCCGGCGGGCGGCATAGGATGGGGCAAAGGACATAAAAAGGAGTGCATCCCATGAAACGAACGGTATTTTCTCTGCTGGCAGCCTTCGCCCTGTGCGTCAGCGCCGCGGCGGTGGGGCCGGCGGTGAGCTGTCCGAGCGCGCTGTTGATGGAAAAGCAGACCGGCACGGTGCTCTTCGCGCAGGATGAACACACGCCGCGCGAGCCGGCGAGCGTGACGAAGATCATGACGCTGCTGCTGGTGATGGAGGCCATCGACTCCGGCGCGCTCTCCTACGACGACGTGGTGACGGGCTCGGCGCACGCGGCTGGCATGGGCGGCAGCCAGATCTGGCTCAAGGAGAACGAACAGATGACGGTGCGCGACCTGCTCAAGGCTGTGTGCATCGTCTCGGGCAACGACGCGGCGGTGGCGCTCGCCGAGCATCTTGCCGGCAGCGAGGACGCCTTCGTGGAGCGCATGAACGCGCGGGCGCAGGAGCTCGGCATGAACGACACGCACTTTGTCAACTGCACGGGCCTGCCCGCCGAGAGGCATCTCACAAGCGCCTATGACATCGCGCTCATGTCGCGCGAGCTGATCCTCAGGCACCCCGACATCCGGCAATTCACGACCGTCTGGATGGATTCGCTGCGCGGCGGAGAGTCCATGCTCGTAAATACAAACAAGCTCATCCGCTTCTACGACGGCGCGACCGGCCTCAAGACCGGCTCGACCGGCTCGGCGGGCTATTGCCTGAGCGCGACGGCGGAGAAAAACGGCATGGAGCTCATCGCGGTCGTGCTCAAGGGCAAGACGAGCGACGAGCGCTTCTCCGACGCCAAGAGCCTGCTCAACTACGGCTTTTCGACCTGGTCGCTCGTGACCGTCACGCCCGACGAGGTGCTGCCGCCCGTACCGGTGACGCTCGGCGTGCGCGGCACGGTGCAACCGGTGCTCACGAGCGAGAACACCCTGCTGGTGGAAAAGACGCTGGCAAACGGCCTGACGAAGGAAGTCGCGCTGGCAGAAAGCGTCGCCGCGCCGGTATACGCGGGCGACACGCTCGGGCAGCTCACGGTGCGCGACGCGGCGGGGAACACGGTCGCCGAGCTGCCCATCCTCGCGGGCGAGGACGTGGGCCATGTGACCTTCGTGCAGATGCTGGGACGCTGTCTTGCGCGTGGCTTCTGCATGGGACCGCAGAGCTGAACCCCACCGAAAGCGGCAGAATTCGCGGAATGACCAAAAAAAGACACAAAAATTTTACATTTTCTCTTGACAAAACGCTGTGAGGGTGTATACTGTCCTTGTTTTTAATAAGTCTTGATAGAGGCGCGGCCAACATCAGTAGCTCTGCATGACCGGCAGGAACCGGAGAGCGAAAGGGGCGGCCGCCGAGGGGACACACGGATTCCTGTGCGTGCGTTCACCGGGCCGGGGGATAACATCCGTCGGACTGTCGCCGAAAGGCGGAGAGCTGTCATGATCGGAATACGACCGAAAGCGTATTTGCAAAGGGTGTTGTGTTTAAGTCATGATGGAAGCATCATGGCTTAAATTTTTTGTGCAGACGCACGAAAGGAGAATCCCTCATGTTTGTCAACACCTTCTGGTCCCTCGTTCCCCCGATCGTCGCCATCGGCCTTGCCCTGCTGACGAAGGAGACCTACTCCTCCCTCTTCATCGGCATCGTCGTCGGCGCCCTGCTCGCCACGGACTTCAGCCCCATCGGCGCGCTCGACACCATCATCAACGACGGTCTGACCGCCGCCATCGCCGATAACGCCGGCATCTTCCTCTTCCTCGTGATCCTCGGCGTGATGGTCGCGCTCGTCAACGCCACCGGCGGCTCCGCCGCGTTCGGCCGCTGGGCCGCGAGCCACATCCATTCCAAGGCCGGCGCGCTGCTCGCGACCTTCGCCCTCGGCGTGCTCATCTTCATTGACGACTACTTCAACTGCCTCACCGTCGGCTCCGTCATGACCCCCGTGACCGACAGCCAGCGCATCTCCCGTGTGAAGCTCGCCTACCTCATTGACGCCACCGCCGCGCCGATCTGCATGATCGCGCCGATCTCCTCGTGGGCGGCCGCCGTCTCTGGCGTCGCCGCGAAGCTCGACACCGGCGTGTCCGGCATTCAGCTTTTCATCGAGGCCATTCCCTATAACTTCTACTCTCTGCTCACCATCGTGTTTGTCATCACCATGGTCGTTCTCGGTGTGGACTACGGTCCCATGGCCGCGGCAGAGCTCAAGGCTGCCCAGACCGGCGACCTCGGCGCGCTGAGCGAGGAGCAGGAGGAGGGCTCCTCCCGCGCGAATATGTGGGATATGCTCATTCCCATCATCCTGCTCATCATCTTCTGCGTCATCGGCCTCATCTACGTCGGCGGCTTCTGGGATCCTGAGACCAACGCGGGCGACTTCATCGCAGCCTTCGGTGATACTGATGCCTTTGTGGGTCTGCCCTGGGGCGCGTTGATTGCGCTGGTCCTGTCCATCATCTACCTCTGCGCGCGCCGTGTCATCACCTTCAAGGGCGCTATGGGCTGCATGACCAAGGGCTTCAACGCCATGGTCCCCGCCATTCTGATCCTCACCTTCGCCGTCTCCCTCAAGAGCATGACGGGTCTCCTCGGCGCCGCCGATTATGTGGAGGGTCTGATGAAGCAGGCGTCCGAAGGCCTCTTCATGCTGCTGCCCGCTATCATCTTCGTGGTCGCCTGCCTGCTGGCCTTCGCCACCGGCACCAGCTGGGGCACCTTCGGCATTCTCATCCCCATCGTGCTTCCTATCTTCAACGCGGCTCCCGACCTGCAGATCATGGGCATTTCCGCCTGTCTCGCCGGTGCGGTCTGCGGCGACCACTGCTCCCCCATCTCCGACACCACCATCATGGCGTCCGCCGGCGCAAACT
>OGLG01000485.1_pt1 | contig 33804 bp, 30 predicted proteins | sample 1572621 | NCBI WGS metagenome assembly OGLG01 (sample SAMEA2581912, study PRJEB24529) | metagenome | biome: Human gut stool | place: China | collected 2011 | reverse complement strand
CATATGTATAATGGCAGGGAGACAGAACTTCTCATACCAGCAAGCAGTCTTGAAGTTTTAAAGATAGCAGTAATATTCGGTGCAGATGCCGTATATATCGGTGGTGAAGCATTTGGATTAAGAGCTAAGGCTAAGAATTTTTCAATAGAAGATATGAAAGAGGGCGTTAAGTTTGCCCATGAAAGAAATGTCAAGGTATACGTTACAGCTAATATTCTGGCACATAACTATGACCTTGAGGGTGCAAGAGCTTACTTTGAGGAACTTAAGGAAGTAGGACCTGACGCGCTTATTATATCTGATCCAGGAATGTTCACAATAGCAAAGGAAGTGCTTCCTGATACAGATATCCATATCAGTACACAGGCTAACAATACTAACTATATGACATATAATTTCTGGTGGAACCAGGGTGCAAAGCGAGTGGTTTCAGCAAGAGAATTATCGCTTGAGGAGATTAAGGAGATAAGAGCACATATCCCTGAAGAGATGGAGATTGAGACATTCATGCATGGTGCAATGTGTATATCTTATTCGGGCAGATGCCTGTTATCAAGCTTCCTAGCAGGAAGAGACGCTAACAGGGGAGCATGTACACATCCATGCCGCTGGAAATATGCTGTTGTTGAGGAGAACAGACCGGGACAGTACATGCCTGTATACGAGAATGAGAGAGGAACATATATATTTAACTCTAAGGATTTATGCATGATAGAGCATATTCCAGAGATGGTAAGCTCAGGCATCGATTCATTTAAGATAGAAGGCCGTATGAAGACAGCTCTGTATGTTGCAACTGTTGCAAGAACTTATAGACTTGCTATTGATGATTTCATAGAAGACCCTGAGAAGTATAAGGCCAGAATCCCATTCTATAAGAGCGAGATAAGTAAATGTACTTACAGACAGTACACAACAGGCTTCTTCTTTGGAAAGCCGGACGAGAATACACAGATATATGACAGCAACACATATATCAGGGAATACACATATCTTGGTATCGTAGGAGATGCTAACGAGCAGGGACTTTACCATATTGAGCAGCGTAACAAGTTCTCAGTTGGCGAGACAATTGAGGTTATGAAGCCAGACGGACAGAATATAGAAGTTACAGTCAAGCGTATTGTTGACGAGAATGGAAAGGACATGGAGAGCTGTCCACATCCTAAGCAGAACCTCTATATTGACTTAGGAATCCAGCTTGATAAGTATGATATCTTAAGACGCCAGGAAGAAGAGACAGAAGTTAACAGTTAAATTAAAGAGACAGTTGGATAGGCAATTAAAGGCACCTTTACACATATTATATATAAAAATGTGTAGGGGTGCCTTTTTGAAAACATTTGAAAAACCGTTATCGGCACAGGAAGAGAAAGAACTGCTGATAGAATTACACAATGGCAATAGTGCGGCACGCAATGTTCTTATAGAAAAGAACATGCGTCTGGTTGCTCATATAGTGAAAAAATATACCTCTACGGAACGTGATTACATTAATGAAGATCTGATTTCAGTGGGAACAATAGGTCTTATAAAGGCTGTTGATTCATTTGACATAGAAAGAAACGTAAGATTTGCCACATATGCTGCCAAATGTATAGACAACGAGATTCTTATGCTTTTCCGTCAGGATAAAAAGAAAGAACGGGAAGTGTCGCTGAACGAGCCTATAGGAAAGGACAAAGAGGGAAATGAGATAAGCCTTAAGGATATTATCGGAGAGGATTCGGAGAAGAAACAGCCGGATGCTGTGGAAGATTATATGTTTTATGAGCAGATTAAGTGTATATATGGTAATATAAAAAAGGTGCTTGCACCAAGAGAGATAGAGATATTAAAATACAGGTATGGGCTTTTTGGTGCAAAAGAATGTACACAGAATGAGCTTGCTGACAGACTTGGCATAAGCAGGAGTTATGTGAGCAGGATAGAGAAAAAGGCACTTGGCAAATTGAGAGAAGTGCTTATAGAGCGAAAATTAATGTAACAGGAGACAACATTTATATTACAATATAGTCAGGAGGACAGGTCATGGAGATTACAGATGCTAAAGTAATAGCTGAAAGATTATCTAAGGTAAGAGACATTATGAAGACAGAATGCGTTGATATATATGTGGTTGTTACAGGTGACTATCATATATCAGAGTATGCCGGTGATTACTTTAAAGAAAGAGAATTTATTACAGGATTCACAGGCTCAGCAGGAACTGCTGTAATAACACAGAATGATGCAAGGCTTTTCACTGACGGAAGATATTTCGTGCAGGCTGAAAAGCAGATAGAAGGGACAGGCTTTTCACTTATGAGAGTTGGTGCACCGGGCGTTATGAATGTGATTCAGTACTGTGAGAGTATAGTTAAAGATGGAATGCGTATGGGATTTGATGGAAGAACCATGCCGGCAGAAGAAGGAATTGAGCTGTCTGATATATGTAAAAAAGCAGGAGCTGGCTGTTTGTATGATTTTGATGCAATTGAGAATATATATGAGGACAGGGCGGCGTTTCCACACAGCAAAGCATTTTATCTTGATGAAGAGTACTCAGGAGAAAGCATAGAAAGCAAGCTTACACGCATAAGAAAGTACATGGATAATAAAAATGCTGATGTACATATTATGGCAACTCTTGACGACATATGCTGGACATTTAACATAAGGGGACGCGATGTTGAGTGTAACCCTGTAATTATGGCGTATTCAGTGATAACTAAGGATGAAGCATACATATATACAGATAAGGACAGGTTTGATGATAAGACGCTGGCAAAATTCGGGGAAGCATGTGTGAAGGTGCTGCCATATGACAGCATATATGGAGACATTACCAGAATGAATGGAAAAGTACTTATTGATAAGAAACGTGTGAATATGCGTATATATGAGCTTATACAGTCTGGAATAGATGTGAAAGCAGTACTGTCTGACAATCCTGCAATGCTTTTTAAGGCGGTAAAGAATGAGACAGAGATAAGGAATCTGTACAGCGTACATGTTGACGATGGCGTTGCTGTAACAAAATTTATATTCTGGCTTAAGAAAAATGTTGTATCAGGTAATATAACAGAAGCAGCTGCAGCGGCATATCTTGATAATTTAAGAAGCTATATAAAAGATTACATAGAACTAAGCTTTGACACAATCAGTGCATATAATGAAAATGCTGCAATGATGCATTATCATGCAGATGAAACCAATGCGGCTGTCTTAAAGCCGGAAGGCATGCTGCTTGTGGATTCAGGCGGACAGTATATGCGTGGAACAACTGATATAACAAGAACAATAGCACTTGGACCTGTTACCGACAAGATGAAGATGTACTACACGCTTACACTTAAAGGCATGTTAAGCCTGGCAAATGCAAAGTTTCTGAAAGGCTGTAACGGTTTCAGTCTTGATATTCTTGCCAGAGCACCACTGTGGAATGTCGGAATGGACTACCGCTGCGGAACAGGTCATGGCATAGGATACCTTTTAAATGTGCATGAGAGTCCTAATGGATTTCGATGGAAGCACAATCCGGGAAAGAATGATCTTGCAGTTATAGAAGAAGGTATGGTTACCTCTGATGAGCCAGGTGTATACATTGAGGGCGAGTTCGGAATAAGAATTGAAAATGAAATAGTATGCCAGAAAGACTTCGACAATGAATATGGCACATTTTTAAAGTTTGACATGCTCACTGTTGTTCCAATAGACTTAGAACTTGTTGATGTTAAGTATCTTGATTCTGTAGATATTGAGCGGCTGAACAGCTATCAGGAAAGAGTATATAAGACGCTTGAACCATATTTTGATGGAGAAGAAAAGGTTATGTTAAGAGAGGCAACAAGACCAGTAGGAGTGTAATATGGAATTAAAAGAATTTTCACATAAGGGTGAAGTTATTGAGAAGGAGATTAAGAAGGAGTTCCAGTTCATGGGACGGACAATTAAGAAACGCAGGGTTGGACTTCTTATCGCAGCAATCGGAGTAATAGCAGCAATGGTTGTAGCACTTTTTATCCGTTCACAAAGGTTTGATGTGTGGGATTATGTCACAATAAGCTATAATGGTGCTAACGGCTATGCAAGCCCGGAATTCACACTTAACAAAGACAAGCTATACAAAGAACTTATGGGAAAAAGCAATGACTCAGACAAGTCATACAATGTTAAAATGCTTATTGCATCGATAGACATATCTTCAGAGGCAGCAGATGTTTCTAACGGTGATACATATAAGGTAAGACTTGATGCTGACAAAAAATATGAGGATGCTGTCGGGATAAGTATAAGCAGTGGTAATAAAAAGATAAAGGCATCGGGAATATCTAAGGGAACATCTGTTGAACTGTTTGACAGGCTGGATGTTATGTTTACAGGGGTAAGTCCGGAGGCTAACGTTGTCATAACCAACAATTGGGATGATGAGTACCTCACAGGTCTTACGTTTACTGCAGACAAGAAGAATAATATAAGTTATGGCGAATCAGTTAAGATAACATGTAATGTACCATATGAAGAGATTGCGAGACATGGATTCCTTGCACAGAATATGGAGGCTTCATATAGTGCAGACAAGCTGCCGGGATATATCGACGATGTGTCTAAGATAGACAGGAGCGTTATAGAGCAGGTGGGAAAAGAAGTGCTTGATACAATTACGGCTGAAACAGCAGATACAACATTTCATATGCTGTATAAGGCAACAAAGGATACTTCATATCTGTACCACATTAATGAGGAAACAGCCAGTGCTGCGAAGATTGTCTCAACATATTTCCTTTCAAGAAAGGGAACTGCCGGTGATAACAATAACTACGTATACATAATTGCCCAGGCAACAATATCAGATTCGGAAGACAGCAAAACTGTCTACTTCGCATTTTCATACAGCAATACATATCAGAATGTTGATGGCACATTTGACATGAACCACGATAATGAAAGTAAGAGATACATATGCAGCACGGATTATGATGCTCTGTACAATGAGTGTATCGGCAGCAAGAGTGAAAATTATACTATAAAAGAGGTTAAATAGCTATTTGTATAATGTATTCTGTTGTGATATAATCTATTTATTAATGCGCTAATAGCAGGGGGGATTAGCCTGCGGAAAGAGGTTGAAGGTGAATTACAGAAAGAAAGTTAGATTGGGTGATGTTCTGGTTAAGAAGGGAATTATAGATGAGAACCAGTTACAGACTGCACTTTCAAGACAGAGAGAGCAGGGTAAGATGCTCGGTGAGATGGTTATAGCACTTGGATATGCTAACCAGAGAGATATTAATGAAGCTCTTTGTGACAGTCTTGGAATTGATTATGTTGATATGCGAGAGACAGAAGTAAGTGACGATGTTCTTTCTCTGCTTGATGAGAGTATTATGAGAAAATATACTCTTGTTCCGTTAGGTGATGCACCGGATAATCCGGGTGCTATAAGAGTTGCGATGGCAGATCCTACTAACATACTTGCTATGGATGATATCAACATTGTAACTGGAAAGCAGGTTGTTCCTGTCCTTGCTAATGCTACAGATATTAATGCATTCTTTGATAAAGCATTTGGACAGAAGCAGGCCCAGAGTATCGTTGACCTGTATAAGAAAGAGCAGGGCGAGACTGTAAGGGAAGAGACTAAGGAAGATAAGGCAAGACGAGAAGAGATAGAGAATGCTCCTATCGTTCAGCTCATTAACAGTGTTATTGAGCAGGCTGTACGACAGAGAGCTTCCGATATACATATTGAGCCAATGGAGAAGAGTATCCGTGTAAGGTACAGAATTGATGGTAATCTCCGTGAAATTATTGATTATGATAATACGCTTCTTGGTGCTATTACAACCCGTATCAAGATTATGTCGGGAATGGATATCTCTGAGAAGAGAAAGCCACAGGATGGACGTATTACCATTAATGTTGATGGAAGAGAGTACGATATCCGAGTATCTAACCTTCCTACAGTATATGGCGAGAAGTGCGTTATGCGAATCGCTTCCAAGGAAGGCTTCAACATTGATAAATCAAAGCTTGGACTTACACCAGCGGACCTTAAGGTATTTGATGATATCTTAAAGAATCCACATGGAATCATCCTTGTAACAGGACCTACAGGTTCTGGTAAGTCTACAACACTTTATACAGCTTTAAGTGAACTTAATACAGAAGATGTTAATATCATAACTGTTGAAGACCCAGTCGAGGCTAACATTGATGGTATCAATCAGGTTCAGGTTAATAACAAAGCCAACCTTACATTCGCAACTGCCTTAAGATCAATCTTACGACAGGATCCGGATATTATCATGATCGGTGAGATCCGAGATGGTGAGACAGCCGAGATTGCGGTACGAGCTTCTATCACAGGTCACCTTGTTGTCAGTACACTGCATACTAACAGCACAGCAAGTTCTGTTGCTCGTCTTGAGGATATGGGTATTGAGTCATACCTGATTGCTGATTCACTTGTTGGTATTATCGCCCAGCGACTTGTAAGAAAGCTGTGCGACTGCAAGATGCCTAAGGAAGCAACTGCATCAGAGAAGCATATGCTTGGACTTAATCCTGATGAACCATATACAATATATGAGCCATGTGGCTGTAAGCTGTGTAATGGAACAGGATACTATGGACGACTCGGTATATATGAGATTATGAAGATAACTCCACCAATTAAGAGACTTATCTCAAAACATGCCGGGGCAGAAGAGATTAAGAACCAGGCTATAAAAGAAGGAATGAATACCCTTAAGATGGCTGCTATCAATGCAGTTAAACAGGGGGTAACAACAATAGCTGAGATGGTAAGGGCTACATATGAGGCAGAGGAAGATGACTCGCAGCCTAATCCTAATGCAGCTAAAGCGTCAGGTTCAGATGTAGAACACATTGAACTTGAACAGATTAATTAATAAACAATACAATGTAACAATACAATGGGGGCAAAAATGTTATTTACAATTGAAGAATTACTAACTATAGCGAAAGAAAAGAAAGCGAGTGATGTCCATGTGACAGTTGGACTTCCACCAAGAATCAGAATTAATGGAGAGCTTGTTGATCTTGATTATCCTAAGATGACACCGGCTGACTGTGAAGAACTGATTCTGTCCATAATGGATGAAAGGCAGAAGGAACTGTTTAAGGACAGGGGTGAACTCGATTTCTCTTTCTCGTCCCCTAATATAGGAAGATACAGAGTTAACGTATTCAGGCAGAGAGGTTCAGTTGCGTGTGCAATGCGAGTTGTAGGAACAGTTATTCCTAAGCCGGAAAGTCTTGGAGTTCCTAAGTCAGTTATAGAATTATATGCCAAGAAGAGAGGACTTGTTCTTGTAACAGGACCTACAGGTTCCGGTAAATCTACAACACTTGCTTCTCTGATAGACAGAATCAATGACAATCGTAATGCACATGTAATAACACTGGAAGATCCTATTGAGTACCTTCATACTCACAGAAAGGCTATGATTAACCAGAGAGAAATCGGACTTGATACACATTCATATGCAGATGCATTAAGAGCAGCGCTCCGAGAAGATCCGGATGTTATTCTCGTAGGAGAGATGCGAGACTTAGAGACTATCTCAACAGCCATAACGGCAGCAGAGACAGGTCATCTTGTATTCTCGACACTGCATACAATTGGTGCGGCTGCAACAATTGACCGTATCATCGATGTATTCCCTCCGCATCAGCAGCAGCAGATAAGAATCCAGCTTGCCGTAGTACTTGAAGCTGTTATATCACAGCAGCTCATCCCTACAGCTGACAAGCATGGTCGAGTAGCTGCATTTGAAGTAATGCACGGAACAATTCCAATCAAGAACCTTATTCGCGAGGCTAAGACATACCAGATATCAAGTGTTCTCCAGACAGCAAGAAAAGAAGGTATGCTTTCGATGGATGACGCGCTGCTTGACCTTTATAACAAAGGCCTTATCAATGCAGAGAACGCAATAGGTTATGCACAGGATGTTAACTATGTTGCTAAGAGAGTTAATCAGTTCTTCTAAAACTAATTGATTCTTCTGAATATAAAGTAAGTAAAGCAATGTTGGTAGTGATATACCGGCATTGCTTTTTTGCTGTCAGGGCAAGGTCTTGATTGCGGGGGATTTGGATGTTGAACATTGAAGCCTGTCATATTGGACGTTATGGCGGCGGGAAGATGTGCGGAAGTCCAATTCCAGGATTACATCGCGTGAAATTGGACGTTGAAGCAGTGGGAGAGCATGTGGAAGTCCAAAAGAGACGAGTCAGTCTGTCAGATTGGACGTTAGAGTGGCGGTAGGCATGCAGGAAGTCCAAAAGGGATGAGTCAGCGTGTCGGATTGGACGTTAAAGCGGTGGAAAAGCATGAGAAAGTCCAAAAGGGAAGCCTCAGTCTGTCAGATTGGACGTTAAAGCAGTGGGAAAGCATGTGGAAGTCCAAAAAGGAAGCCACAGTCTGTCAGATTGGACGTTAGAGCGGTGGAAAAGCATGAGGAAGTCCAAAAGGGACGAGTCAGTCTGCCAGATTGGACGTTAGAGTGGTGGGAGGCATGCAGGAAGTCCAAAATCGTAATGACAAACCACAAAATTGGACTTCCACCGTGCCACACCCCACGAAAACGTCCAATCCATAAGTAATGCGTACATCATGCTGGATTCCCAAGATACCCCCGTGATGATAAATAACACCCTACCAACACAATCCCAAAACAATAATTACAAAACAATTGACATACCTAAATAAAAGTGATATTAATATATTAAAAGAATTGTACACGCAAATCTTTTATCTTAGGCAATGCACACGAATATACAATTGTTCAATATATGTTTAATGTGCATTGCCTATCAGGACTGAATATTCATTCAGACTACCCCATAAGACACAATTAAATAAAGCAGGCTTGTATTAGATATCTGTAAATGCTAATATACTATACATAGAGACCCAATTATTAGTACAAGTGTATAAAATGCGCGTGGATATCAGCCTGCAAGCGAGAAAGAGGAGGATATCTATGGCAGAGAAAAAAGACAAAGTAGCAGTTAAATACAAGGATAATGTATTCTGCATGCTGTACAGGAACAAGAAAAACCTGCTTGAACTGTATAACGCACTTAACGATTCCAATTACACAAATGTGGATGATCTGGAAGTGACGACATTAAAAGACGGTTCGTATATGAAGTACAAGAACGATGCCTCGTTTGTGCTGAATATGAGCCTGTATATGTTCGAACAGCAATCGAGTAAGAATGAAAATATGCCGTTGCGCTTCCTACACTATCTGTCAGACGTGTATAGAGAAATGTTCAGCAAAGAAGTGCTTCATAGAAGAAGCATGATAAAGATTCCAGTTCCATATTTTGTGACATTTTATAATGGCCTGGAAAAATGGATTGAAGAAGAGGAAGAAATAAAACTCTCAGATATGTATGAAATGCCGGTTGATAATCCGCAGCTGGAATTAAAAGTGCAAGTCATTAATATTAACAAAGATGCAGATATTCTTAGTAAATGCGAAACTCTTCGAGGTTATATGACATTTGTGAATAAAACACGATGCAAAACCCAAGTCGAAAGAAAAGACGTCAAGCAGGCAGTATTAGAGGCAATAGACGAATGTATGGAAGAGAATATACTTGTCGATTTCTTTAAGAAGCACAGGGAGGAGGTCGTAGAAGTGAGTATATATGATTATGATGAAGAGAAGGTAAGAAAGACGCTGGCGGATGAAGCACGCGAGGAGGGAGTTGCAGAAGGAATAAAAGAAGGAATCGAGAAAGGTGAAACATTAACCAAAATTATTCAGATTATCAAGAAGGTGAGAAAATCCAAATTTCTCCCAACAATAGCATCCGAGCTAGAGGAAGAAGAGGCAGATATCAAGCCAATCTATGATGCAGTAGTAGCATCAGCACCGGATTACGATATAGAAGAGATTAAGGCTAAATTAAATATGTAAGATACAGAGCAATGCTGGTAGCAAAATACTGGCATTGCTCTTATTCTTTTGTACGTTGGAGAAGTGAGAGCATCTGGGTAGATAATGAAAAGTTACAATAAAATGTATAAACACCAGAGAAAATCATGCAAAATGCCTACACCTGATTCAGGGAAGTATACATATGTGAAAAGTGTACAAAAAAAAAAAAAAATGTGTGCACTTGTTGCAAATTGCACAAAAGGCGATTGACGGTATATGTTTAAAATAGTAATATAAGTAAGGACGTTGGGATACCGCAAAAAGTAACATAATTATCAACGTTTGACACAATGATAAAATAATTTTAGGAGGGAAAATTATGAAAAAAAGATTATTTGCAGGAGCACTTGCTCTTCTGATGATAATAGGTCTCCTGCCAGTAAGTAGTATGGTTAAGAAACCGATGGAGGTAAAAGCTAGTGGAAAGACTTACACTTTTAATCCAGCTGAAATAACTATTGACTCAACGGGCGATGTTCAGACTGTAAATGAAGTCTTTTCATTTAAAACAGCAGACGTAGAAGTGGATAAGTTCAATGGTACAATTATAGATGGGAACAATAAATACTCAAAACCATCTTGTTTCCGATTCTCAGGCGGAGCTGATTTCACAAATAATATACCAGCAGAAAATAGACGCGTTGTAATAAATAATAAGAAAAAATCAACAATGGTTTTAAAGTGCTTTATTAACAAAGCGAATAGAGCTATGAAAGTTGTTGATTCAAATGGAAAAGATGTAGCTAGTGTAAATACTCAAGCTAATAAAAACATGCTTACTTTAGAAGTGAGTTTGGATGCAGGAACAACATATTATATAGCACCATTTGGGGGCGATGTCTGCATTTACAGTATAGTTATAACAGAAGCAGATGAACCAGTAGCCACAACTCCTTCATATAAAGTATCCGTAGTTGATTCTGAAAGTACAGAGACTATATCTCCAAAAGATGTTAACGAAGGTGCAACGTTTGAATATACTGCAGCTGGAACAGGAGATGTACGTTGGATAAATTCTAATGGAGTTCTCGTTTCAACAACAGCTAAATTAAGTATACCAGTATATTACTCAGATACATATACTGCTGTATATGGCAAAACAGGTAATAAAGTAACATATTACACACCATATGGCGGAGAATTAGCAACATATTATGCTGATGATAACTTTACAGCACCAGAAGTACCAACTCGTTATGGCTATAAAGCTACAGGCTGGGACAAAGATATTGATTCTGTAAAGGAAGCACTTAAAAGTGGAAATGTAGAAGTAAGACCTGTATATGACAATGATACAATTAAATATAGCATAACAGTTGACACATCAGCTATTGATGGTGCAACTCCTAAGGCTGAAAATGTAGACGTAAATAAAGAAATTAAAGCATCCGTTACATCTGATGATTTTGCATATTGGTCAGATGAAAATGGTAATCCATTAAGCTATAATTCAACATATTATTTCCTTGCTAATAGAAGTGTAACTGTTAAGGCAGTAAAGAAGAGTGGCTCAGGTGTAGAGAAAACAGGAGTTGTAACATATATTGGTTATGAGTCTAAGACAATTATCTTCGAGTATACTGTACCAGATACATATACAATGAAATTTGCAGGTGTATTAGCATCTACTAATAAGGCTAATGTTGAGAGTGCAACTGTTGATAATCGTCCAGCCGGTGTATATAAACTTGGAGCAGATGAAGCAAAATGCAGTAGTTATAAGACTTTCAGATATACATTAAAGAATAATGGCACTGATACATGGTATGCTAGACCAGTGCTTACATATAGTGATGACAGTGGTGTAGAACATACAATAGTTGGAACAACAGTGTATAAAATGAATTAAAAAGTAGAGGAGTATTATTGAGATGAAAGAGAAATACGAAGATATGTTATGTGATATAGTTGTATTGGAAACAGATGACGTTATTATTACATCAAATGGTGTTGGAACATACGATGATGTATTACCAAATAGACCATAAGCATAATAATTAAGGGCGGGATTTTTCCCGCCTTTCTTTTTACACACTACAATATTAAGAAAAGTGAGCAACGAACAATGAAGAAGATATTAAGAAGTATATTAGTATGTGCGGCTATGATTATTACATTTGGCTGGAATACTAATTGTGTTAAGGCGGAAGATAACATAGAGATATATAATGGTGTTAAGTACAGGGTTAATAATGAACAGAAATGGGCTTCTGTGTGTGGTTATTCAGGTGATGCAGAGGATTTGGAGATTCCATTCATGGTAGGAAGAGGAATTATTGTTTCACAGATAGATGATCACGCATTTGACGGATGCTCAAGCGTTGAGATTCTTACAATTCCGGATACTATTGTTAAGGTTGGAGATATGTCATTTATCGGTATGGATAATCTGCAGGCTGTTATATCTACAGCACGAGGAATTAATATTGTTGTAAGAGACAATGTAAAGATTGTGAAAGACAGAAGCCAGCTTGATAATAGTGATAATAATAATGGCGGAAGCAGTGATAACAACAATAATTCATATAATAATAATACATCATCTGATAATGAACAGGGTAATCCAGGGGTGAATAATACACCGGAGGGAACAGGTAATAACGGCAATGGTTCAATAGGAACAGGCAGTGCAATTATTAATTCAGATGAGAATGTTATAATAGATTCTTCTAATGGTACTGTAATCGAAGAAAATATTGATAAGAATGTAGCAGATGGAAGCACAGTTGTAGGAAGTAATGATAATTCCAAGTCTGATAATAAGGTGACTAAGTCAGAGGATAATGTAAAGAATAAGACTACTAAGTCAGCAAAGCGTTCACAGGCTCCTAAGATTATCGCATACATAGTATGCATAATAGCCATAATAGCTATTGCCGCAGGAGCATTGATATTAATTAAGAAGAGAAGAAGATAGTTATGTTTACGATTCGGATAGCTGATACCTGTATTCAGATTAATGAGAAGTATCAATATATAAGAGAATATTGCAGGAATTACATAGTTGAAGATGTTTCACCGGATATGGTTGTGGAGGTAAGCGACGATGAGATAGCTGCTGAGCAAAGCGATGAGTTCGAGTGTTCGCCGGATTATCTAGAGACGCTTGCCGTATATAGAAAGATATGTGAACATCTTGTTGATAAAGGAATTATTCTCGTACATTCATCTGTGCTTATGGTTGATGGGGAGGCTGTTATGTTCCTTGCTCCGAGTGGAACGGGAAAGTCAACTCACACAAGATTGTGGCGTCAGGTGTATGGTGACAGGGTGACAATGATTAATGATGATAAGCCGCTTGTCAGTGTAAGAACTGATGAGCGTGGAGTTCATGTTAATGTATACGGAACACCGTGGTGTGGCAAGCATGGAATTGAGAATAATATATCTGCGCCGGTTAAGGCATTATTCCTGCTTAAGAGAAATGAGACTAATGTAGCGAGAAAACTTACTATACATGAAGCATTTCCATATGTGTTCAATCAGACGTATCGTCCGGATAATGCGGAGCTTATGAGAAAGACACTTATATTATCAAGAACAATGGCTGAGAATGTCGGCTTGTTTGAACTTGGATGTAACATGCAGGAAGAAGCTGCACATGTAGCTTACAGGGAAGCATATGGAGAAGAAGGAGAGAATTGACCATGAAACTGAAATCAGGAATTGTTATGGAAAAGACTGGTCATGAGTATATTGTAGTTGCCACAGGAGAGGCAGCCAAGTCTTTTAATGGAATTATAAGAAATAATAAGACAGCTAATTTCGTATTTGAACAGTTGAAGGAAGATAAGACTGAGGAAGAACTGGTTGATGCACTTCTTGAGCGATATGATGTGAGCAGGGAAAAGGCACAGGCAGATGTTAAGGCTTTAGTTGCTAAGATAAGAGAGGCTGGACTTATTGATGGATAGGGAAAAGCTCAAACCACTGTTCAAAGACGGACATTATTATAGTGTGCCAAGAGGCGTGAGCATGTGGCCGTTGATTAAGACACCGGATTGCGTGGTTCACATTGTTCCAGTTGACAGGGAACTGAAAAGATATGATGTTGCGTTATATCACAGAGAAAGCACAGATCAGTATGTTCTTCACCGTATTCTTAAAGTAGAGGATGAATACTTCCTTTTTTATGGGGATAACTGCTGGCGTAAGGAGATTATTCCTAAGGATACGGTTGTCGGCGTAGCTACTAAGTATTACCGCAAAGGCCGATGGATTGATGCTGATGATATACGTCTTAAGATATATGCACATATATGGTGCGATGCGCTGCCGGTGCGTCGTGCAATTCTGAGATCGAGAGATGAAGCTAAGAAAGTATTAAGAAGAGTTAGAAAATTATGGACAAAGAACAGAAGCTCCAATTAAAGAAGATAGTTAAGAATCCAGCCATGAGCTGGATTTTTGGCGTGTCAGGGAAGTTAAAGCTGGGGGTGCTGCTTCTTGTGCTGCTTAATTCAGCAATATCAATAAGTGCGGTGGCATTTGCACTTGTGCTGAGGGAAGCAATCGACGGGGCAGTTTCTGGCAATAAGATGGTATTTCTCAAGTTCGTTATAATACTTGGACTTATTATGGTTGGGCAGATTGCTGCGAGAGGTGTAATAAGATTCTTAGATGAGTATGTACGTTCAGGCATGGAAAATGTTATTAAAACACGACTCTATGAAACTGTTCTGTCAAGAAAATACAGTGCTATTACTGCATTTCACACAGGGGAACTTCTGAACAGAATTACTAATGATGCGGTTGTTGTGGCAGATGGGTTCGTGCAGATTATTCCGGGAATTATTGCCATGCTTGTTAAACTGGCCGGTGCGGCGGCGGTGCTTTTCGTGCTGGATTACAGATTTTCTGTGATATTCTTTGCAGGTGGTGGACTTGTGCTTATATTCACAACACTGTTCCGCCGTGTTATGAAGAAGCTTCACAAGGATGTGCAGGCGGCTGATGGTGTGCTTCGTTCTTATCTGTCGGAGAATCTTGGAAGCCTTATGGTTCTTAAGACATTTGGCGCAGAAAGAAAAAGCATAGATACTTCTAAACAGTACATGGATAAGCACAGATTCATGCGTATGAAAAGAAACCGATTCTCTAATATATGTAATGTCGGTTTCGGACTTGTTATGAATGGCGGCTATATATTCGGTCTGTGCTGGTGTAGCTTTGGAATTCTGCATGGAAGTATTACTTACGGAACGCTGTCGGCAGTGCTTCAGCTTGTTGACCAGCTGTGGGCGCCGCTTGCTAATATGACCGGTTATCTGCCAAAGTTCTACGGCATGCTCTCAAGTGCGGAGCGCTGCATGGAGCTTGAGACTCTTGAGGAAGAGCACGTTGAGAGTCAGTTTAGCAGGGATTATTGCAGAGAGCTTTATAAGGACATGACATCGATTGAATGTAAGAATATTACTTTCAGATATGAGGACGACATTATTCTTGAAAATGCTGATATATCTATTGGCAAGGGTGAGCTCATAACGATTATGGGTAACTCCGGCGCGGGCAAGAGTACGCTTCTTAAGCTCCTTCTTGCTATATATGAGCCTGAAAAGGGGACACTTGAGATTAAGACTGAAAAGGATAGTTATGCACTGACCGAAAGGTACCGCAAGATGTTCGCATATGTGCCGCAGGGCAATTTCCTTATGTCCGGCAATGTTACGAGTGCTATAGCTTCTCTTGATGATACCAGTGCTGATGTTGATATGGACAAGGTGAAGGCAGTTGCGCATATTGCATGTGCAGACACATTTGTAGAAAAATTAGAGCATGGATATGACACGCTTATCGGTGAGCGTGGAATGGGTATCTCGGAGGGACAGGCACAGCGTCTTGCTATTGCGAGGGCTTTGTATACGGACGCTCCTGTGTTGCTGCTTGATGAGGCAACTTCGGCTCTTGATGAGCAGATTGAGAAGAAGGTGCTTAAGAATATAAGGGAACTTACGGATAAGACGGTTATTATTGTATCGCACAGAAAAGCTGTGCTTGAGGTATGTGACCGCTGCGTGGTATTGGAGGATAAACATTTTGAATAATGGAGAGTATCTTATCGGGCTTCTTGCAAATGTTGTGGCTGGCAAGCCGGTGCCTGAGCCTGACGATAATATTGACCTGTTAAAGGTGTATGAGATTGCTGAAAAACATAGTGTGCAGACAACAGCTTATTATGGTATTAAGAAGCTGCAATGCGCGATTCCTTCTGAGATTTTAAGTAAATGGGAAGAAGCGCACCTGCGCGGGTTGTCTGTAAGCATACGTTTTAAGGCAGAGCTGAATAATGTGTGTGATGTATTCACTAAGGAGAAGCTTGTGCATATGCCGCTTAAGGGCAGCATAATTAAGAATATGTATCCATCGACTGATATGAGAAGCATGTCGGATATGGATATTCTTATTAAGCGTGAGGACGCGAAGAAGGTGCATGATATTCTTATCGGGATGGGGTATACATGCGATATGTATGATATAAGCCATCAGGATGTGTATTTCAAAGACCCTATATATAATATTGAGATTCATACAAGTCTGTTTGATGATGGCGACGGGGTGACTTTCTACCGCGAATATGATAATATTCTGGATAGGACGGTTACTGTGGATAATGAGTACGCACGCCTGATGACGGATGAAGATTTCTATGTGTATAATGTTGCACATTTTGCAAAGCATTTTCAGCTCGGCGGCTCAGGAATCCGCTCGGTTATGGATATGTATATTATGAAGAAGTCGCTGACTGGTATGGATATGGGTTACGTTAATGCGGAATTCTCAAAGCTTGGACTTACTGAGTTCTATACTAAGGCATCGAAGCTGGTTGACTACTGGTTCGGAGATGGAGAACTTACCGCTGATGTTAAGGATATGGCGGATTATATTCTTTCAAGTGGAACTTATGGCAATCTGTATAATGCATATACGAATCAGCTTGAGAAAAAGGGCAGATTCAGAATGTTCATGTACAACGCATTTCCACCGCTTAATAAGATGCTGTATACATTTCCATTTCTGAAGAAAGTACCGTGGCTGCTGCCATTCTGCTGGATTGCAAGGTGGTTTTATGCGATATTTGCTAAGCCGAGGAATGTTGTTACTAAGGTGAAGATGTTCGCGAGGGTTAGTAAGGATGTTGAATAAGAGAAAGGGGAACTTATGAAGTATTCTAATGTTGTTGTTGCCGGAGGCGGAGTGCTGGGGAGTCAGATTGCTTTTCAGGCAGCATATTGTGGGTTTAATGTAACTATATGGTTAAGAAGCGAGGGTTCTATCGGAAGAACCCAGCCTAAGATTGACCATCTAAAGCAGACTTATATTGATGCTATTGAGAAGATGGCAGAGGATAAGAATGCATGGTGTGCAGGACTTGCAGATGAAGATACATTTGACAAGGAAGAGTGCCTTAAGAAGGTTGAGAATGCATATGCTAATCTCAAGCTTGAACTTGATATGGCTAAGGCTGTTGCTGATGCAGACCTTGTGATTGAGTCTATGGCTGAGAATGAAAAGGATAAGATTGCTTTCTATGAAAAGCTTTCACCACTTCTTCCAGAAAAGACTGTGATTGTAACTAATTCATCTACACTTCTTCCATCAATGTTTGCAAAATATACTGGAAGACCAGACAAATATCTGTCATTACATTTTGCTAATTCTATATGGAAGAATAACACTGCTGAGGTTATGACACAGGCTCAGACTGATGAGAAGTATTTTAACGAAGTTATGCAGTTTGCTAACGATATACGAATGATTGGACTTCCTGTAAGAAAGGAAAAGAGCGGATATCTGCTTAATTCTATGCTGGTTCCATTCCTTCTTAGTGGTCTTGACCTGTATGCAGCAGGTGTGTCTGATCCTGAAAGCATTGACATTGCATGGACAAGAGGAACAGGCGCTCCTAAGGGACCTTTCCAGATATTTGATACAGTAGGACTTAATACTGCATACAATATTGTTCACCAGTATCAGAGTGTTCCGGGAATATTCTCACCGCTTCTTAAGAAGATGATGATGCCATATAATTTCAAGAAGATGGAGACTATTCTCAAGAAGTATATTGATGAGGGAAAGCTTGGAATGTCTACAGGAGAAGGTTTCTACAAATATAATTAAGCGTATATTAACAAATGTTATGAAGGACTGGTAATAACATGACGACTAGGGAAGAAGCACTTGCATATGGACTTTCTTTTCCAGATACTTATCAGGAAGCACCTTTTCATGATGAGAACTGGCAGCTTGTAAGAGTTAAAGGATGTAAGAAAGTATTTTTATGGACATACGAGCGTAATGGATATATTAATCTTAATGTGAAGGTTTCACCTGAGTGGCGCGACCTATGGCGGAGTACATATTCATCGGTGATTGCGGGCTGGCATCAGAATAAGGAACACTGGAATACTATTATTCTTGATGGAACTATTCCTGATGAAGATATCAGACGCATGATTGCAGAAAGTTATGACCTTGTATCTGACAGTCCGACAAAGAGGATATACGAAGCTGTCAGGAAGATTCCGAGAGGACAGGTTGCAACTTATGGACAGATTGCGCAGCTTGCAGGTGATAAGAAGATGGCGCGCGCAGTTGGCAATGCTCTTCACAAGAATCCAGACCCGTCAGGAATTCCATGTTACAGGGTAGTCAATTCCAAAGGGGAACTTGCCGGTGAATTCGCATTTGGCGGAGCCGGAAAGCAGGCAGAGCTGCTTATGGCGGATGGAATAGAGGTTGTTAATGGCAGGGTTAATCTGGATAAGTATGGGATGAAGATATGATTAAAATAGTTTGGTATCTGTCATATATTGAAGATACCAAACTATTTTTATGTAGATTATTTAATTATCAGAACCCTGTCTGTATCACCGGTAAATACAGCAACACGGTCGTGCTTCTCTTTCTGTCCTGATATAAGTGTGGCGGAATGGACTTGGAAGTGGTGTGAGACACGGAGAAAGTCCAAACGGAGCGCTAAAGTGTGGCGGAATGGACCTTGAAGCGGAGTAGAGGCAGGCGGAAGTCCAAACGAAGTGTAAAAGTGTGGTGGATTGGACTTTGAAGTGGTCAGACAGTGGGAAAAAGTCCAAACGGAGTGAGGGAAAGTGGTGGATTGGACCTTGAAGCTGCGGGAAGGCAAGTAGAAGTCCAAAAGTGGTAAGGGAGTGAAGAAAATTGGACGTCTGGGTGATGGAGAGGCTTATGAAAGTCCAAACAGAGCAATGCTGGTAGCAACATACCGGCATTGCTTTTTAGTTTGTAGATTTAGTTTGTAAACCATAACTGTATAGCATATTTTACCCAAATGTTTTATAATAAAAATAATTATCAGAAACGGAGATTATTATGTGGAAGATAAAACAGATATTTGATGGGGATTATGGGTGTGAAGAGCTGGCAGAAGGTCAGTCACCTAAGGTTTCTGTTACACTTGTTAATGAGAGTGGACAGAAGAAGTATGTCTATGTAGAAGATAAGTGGCTCATAGACAGAGAACTTGAGGAAGGTTCTGTATGGCCGGAGGATATAGATGAGTAAAGTGACAAGAATCATATCAGTAAGCATGATGTTAACTGTATTATCAGCCATTATACTGGTGGGGTGTGGCAACAGACATTCTGATAAAACAGGATTGAATAAATCGGACGTTGCAGAGACTATATCACAGACATTGGAATTAGAGAAAGATTCACAGATGAATTCCCGAAGTGAAGATAATACTGATACAGAGATAAAGGATGCAGAGATAACTGATGCAGAAACAGAAGATTCTGGACAAGCAGACAGTGAAGATGGCAGTCAGGAAGAAACGAGCAATCCATATATAGTAGCAAGAGAGCCATATACAGGAGTTCCGGTATACGAAGATATGGAACACATTTATATGAATACGACATGGGAATATGCGGATCATTCGGCGATAAGCGATGGTTATGCTGTTCTATATAAAGCGGCAGGTGAGAGAAAGAATATTATAGTTGGCGTTAATGCAGGCCATGGGACAGCAGGTGGTTCGTCCGTGAGAACATTGTGCCATCCGGACGGTTCACCTAAGAGTACCGGTGGAAGTACGGCGGCGGGAGCAACAACAGCAACGGCTGTATCAGGAGGCATGACATTCTATGATGGAACATCAGAAAGTGAAGTTACATTTAGAATGGCGCAGATTCTAAGAGACAGGCTTCTTTCACAGGGGTATGATGTGCTGATGGTAAGGGACGATGCAGATGTACAGCTTGATAATGTAGCGAGGACTGTGATATGCAACAATGTTGCGGACTGCCATATATCGCTGCATTGGGATGGAGATGGACTTAGTTATGACAAAGGCTGTTTCTATATCGCAGTTCCTGATGCGATTAAAGATATGGAGCCGGTTGCCACATACTGGCAGCAGCACAATGCACTTGGAGCATCGCTTGTTAATGGGCTTGGTGATGTGGGTATGAAGATACATGGTTCAGGAAGTATGGCAATAGATCTTACGCAGACGTCATATAGTACAATTCCATCTGTAGATATGGAGCTTGGAAATGCAAGTTCAGATCATAGTGATGAGACACTCGAAAATATAGCGGATGGTCTGATGGCGGGCATCAATGCGTATTACGGGTATTGAGAAACCACTAAAGGGATGAGCTGACGTGGCGGAATGGACGTTGAAGCGACGGAAAGACAGGCCAAAGTCCAAAAGGGATTCGTAAGAACGGCGGAATGGACGTCAAAGCGGCGGAAAGGCAAGCCAAAGTCCAAAAAGAGCAAGTCAGGAAAAGTTAATATAACAAAACCACATAAAGAGAACAATAATGGATAAGGAGAACAATAATGGATAAGAAAACACAGATTATAGCAGTAGCAGGAAAAGGCGGAGTCGGCAAGACTTCTTTAGCAGGAGTTATTGTAAAGCTTCTTGTTGAGGCACACCCAGATAAGAAGATACTTGCGATTGACGCTGACCCGGCTGTAGGACTTTCTACAGTGCTTAATGTTGAAGTGGATAAGACTATAGATGATATAAGAAAAGAAGTAATCAAGAATGTTGAAGGCGGAGATACCAAGACTGCTGTGGAGTTACTTGGAGAAGCCAAGTATGAGATAATGGATGCAGTTGTTGAACAGGATGGATATGCATTTATTGCAATAGGAAGACCTGAGACAGCGGGCTGTTACTGCAAGATTAATTCATATCTTAAAGAAGTTATCACAATGCTTTCAGATAAGTTTGATTATGTTGTAATTGATGGAGAAGCAGGAATAGAGCAGATTAACAGAAGAGTTATGGAGAAGGTTACGCATCTGCTGCTTGTTACTGACGCAAGCAAGAAGGGATGCCAGGTTGTGCAGACAATCAAGAAAGTTGCAGATGAGCTTGTGATGTATGACAGAATCGGAGTTATCGCTAACAGAATACCGGATATGGAGGTTGCGAAGCTTATGGATATCGGCGACCTTGAACTGCTTTCAGTAATACAGAGCGATTCCAAGCTTGCGCAGGCAGATGTGCTTGGTGAAAACGTATTCAATCTTCCTGATGATGCAATTATTGTTGAGGGTGCAAAGAAAGCCCTTGTTAATATGGGAATATTGTAAGAGGAGGCAAATGTGAAGGATTTAGCTAATCTGTATTATTTTGAGAAGCTTTTGGAGGACGTGAATAACGACCTTGTAAGGCAGGCACAGGCTAAAGGTGATATTGCAATCGGTGCAGTCTGTTTCCAGATACCGGAGCCGCTTATTAATCTTCCGGGCAGCTTTTCGGTAAGACTGCGTGCACCACGTACAGGTTCTATTGAGATGGGTACATATTACATGAGCAGTATGCTATGCGAGGGATGTCGTGCGATATTAGAGAGAGCAATTGAGGGCGGATTTAACTTTCTTGACTGTATAATTGCGCCAGATGCATGTGCGCAGATGAACAGGTGCGTAGAGAATATTGAGAGACAGCACCTTATAGAGAAGGAAAAATTCTTTGTGGAATATTCAGATGTTCCGATGAAGAATGATGAGACGGCGTTAAGACATTTTGTTAAGCAGATGAGACTTCATGTGCTTGAACCGCTTAATAATACATATGGAATAGACATATCAGATGATGCACTTAGAAAGTCAGTAGAATTGCAGAATAAGATAAGCCGGCTTATAAGAAGCATCGGTGATTACAGAAAAGAAGATAATCCAAGAATTACCGGGTATGAATTCGCGGTTCTGTGTCTTGCAACCTACTGCTGCCCGAAAGAGGCACTTATAGAAAAGCTCGAAGAAACACTTGAGGAGCTTAAGACGCGTGAACCTGATAAAAAATGTAATTACAGGGCAAGGGTAGTAATGGTTGGTTCAGAGATTGATAACCCTGAGCTTATAAAGCTTGCGGAGGAAGCAGGCGCACTGGTTGTGGCTGACAGATTCTGTTTTGGTTCACTTCCGGGAAGAGATGAGATTATTCTTAACGATACAGAGGATGTTCTTACACAGATATGCAGACAGTATATGAAGTGGGGACAGTGTCCAAGATTCATGAATACAGAAAAGATTATCGAGAGACAGGAGTATGTTGACGCAATAGCTAAAGAGTATAAGGCGGATGGCCTTATATATCAGCAGATTAAATTCTGTGATTACTGGGGCTATGAGAGGGCTTCGGCATTCCATGTCATGAAAGAAAAATACGGCTATCCTGTTCTTTCAATTGACAGACCTTATGCTGTCGGAACTTCTGGACAGTTAAGAACAAGAATACAGGCATTTGTTGAGAGCCTTGAGATTAAGCGTATCAATGCAGGAAGGAAATTATAAATATGTCTAAGAATATAGGAAGCGAGCCACTCGGCAGATTCTATACAGGCAAAAAGCCGAAGAGAAGAAGAGAATGGCGCGGATTGAAAGATACATGGTACGACTATGTAAGGTGGCTTGGATACTGGAAGACTTTAATTACATTTATAATAAAACCTAATAACATGAAGGGCTTCTTCAGATACCGCTGGATGATTAATTATCTTGCATTGCCTGATTTCATGGACAGGCATACCGAGGGCATGAGAGGAACTCAGCTTAGAATGGCGCATCAGGCATTGGGACTTATCGTTACTGATATATGCGGGATGCTTGGACAGATATTTAAGGCAGACCCGGCTATCGGCAATGATAAGAAGCTAAACAGCAAGATTGTCCTTTTTGATGAAAATATGATGAGTACACTGATGGGAGGTTTCCCTAACCTTACATGGTTGTCAGTGGAAGTTCCTGCAGTATATACAAGCTCGATGATGTCACAGGACGGAGTAAGCTATTATGTTGACGTTACACACCAGTATGGTGTGCCATCAGATGTCTGTCCTATGCCGGCAGCTGAGCTTGGTGTTGCATTGGCTGATGATTTCCCGCTTATAGGCTGCTGTGCCGTGCAGTGTAATACGACATGTGACGGAAGCCTTATGGGTAACGGGATTGAAGCAAGGTCATTTAAAATTCCTACATTTCAGCTTGCTGTGCCAATAAGACACAGACAGGAAAGTGTACAGGAGTATGCGGCAGAAGAGGTTGTCAATGCAATCCATTTCATAGAGGAACAGACTGGAGAGAAGTTCGACTGGGATGCATTCTTTAAGAGTATGAAGCGGTTTAATGCAGAGACAGAGGAATTCTTAGAGTGGATGGAGATTTCCAAGACAGATTATCCGCAGGTTATGGGCGTAACGCTTGCACTCTACAGATATGGTGTATATCAGGCAGCTGGTGGAAGAAATCAGGCATTCCTTGATATGGATAAAAAGCTTACTAAGATGGCACTTGATGCATATAAGAATAAAGAGATGGCGGCGAAGGAGTACCGCCACAGAGCCATGACATGGGGCGTTCAGGCTGCATATTATACGGCACTCCCAATCTGGCTTCTTAACTGCTGGGGTGTTGTAACTATTGCAGATATGTTAAGTATGGTGTCTACAGAGATGGTCAACACAGAGGATAAGCACCAGGCAATGTTAGACCTTGCATATCTGTATGAGAACATGATTATGAGAAACCGTTCTAACGGCGGTTATGAGACAGGCGTAGAGGCACTCTGGCGTTTCTGCGAAATGTTTAATATTGATATAGTAATCATGTATGTTCATATGGGCTGCAAATCAATGTCAGGATATCATGGTCTATTTGAGGAAGAAGCGAGAAAACATGGAATTCATTTAATATGGGTAACACACAATCTTATGTGTCCTGAGGATGGAACAAGAAGAGACATGAGAACGGAGATTAACAGATACATGAGAACTGTTTTCAGGGAAGAGCCGCTTGACCCGTCACTTGAGGATTTTGACGATTCTAAGAGCTGGTAAGAAGTGTGTATGCTGCATACGTGGCAGGAAAGGATAGCAGAATGAAATATTTCGGTGGTTGTGACGCAGGAAGTACATATACCAAATGCGTAATTATAGATGAGAATGGAAAAATCGCATCTGCGGTTACTAAGAGAAGCAGGATTAATCCTGTGCTTAGTGCGAAGGATGCGCTTGACGAGGCTGTAAGCCAGGTTGACGGTTTAAACAGCGCAGAGGAGCTTACATATCTGATTGGTACGGGTTACGGAAGAAATAAAGTACCGTTTGCAGATGAGAATATATCAGAGATAAGCTGTCATGCTATGGGAGTTCATGTGACTGACCCATCGGTTAAGGCGATTATTGATATCGGCGGTCAGGATGTTAAGGGAATTGCGATTGACACTGATGGAACTGTGCTTAATTTTGCGATGAATGACAAATGTGCAGCAGGAACGGGAAGATTTTTTGAATCAATGGCAAGAGCATTTGAGATGTCTTTAGATGAATTTTCTAATCTGTCTCTTACAGCGAAGAACGTGATTCCAATAACAGCACAGTGCGCGGTATTTGCAGAGAGTGAGGTTATTTCGTTAGTAGGTGAGGGTAAGCCTATGGAGGAGATAGCGGCAGGAATACAGTTATCGGTTGCTAAGAGATGCTTTGTCATGGCTAAGAAAGCAGGTGCGGCTGACAGCGTTACACTTACAGGTGGATGTGCCAAGAATGAAGGCTTGAAGAAAGCAATAGAAAAGGTGCTTAAGATTAATGTAGTTGACCTTCCGATAGACCCACAGCTTATGGGAGCATTAGGTGCTGCAGAATATGCAAGACAGAAGGGAAGTAACGTATGATAGTATTAAAAGTGCTGGCTATTATTGCAATCGTGCTCATTGCATTGTTTCTTCTGACTCTTGTTATATATTTCTTTAATCTGGATATGAAATTTGCAGCAGCATTAATCAAGCCGCTTACTGCGTATTATAACTGGTCAAAGAACAGGCGTGAGACAAAGAAAAAGAAAGAACAGGATACACATAAAGAATAACAGGAAGGGCAGAAACAGCCGATGGATATATATGATGGTGACATAAGAAAGCTTATATCAATGCTTGAAAGCCATGGAGTAAAGAGACTTCCATCACAGAAAGAATGGGAGATGACTGAGAAGGAGAATCTTATCCTTAAAAGCGAGACGGCTTATGAGCTTGGCGGTGGAAGCAGTCAGGCAGTAAGTGCCATTGCATTTACACAGGATAAAGAGCTTGTGCCGGAGGATGCAGTGTATCTCGTTGGAGATGACCTGTGTAATATCAGGAATGATATCTCATATGCAAGAATTACTGTAATCAGGCTGGACAGTGAATATATTAAGAATCATGATGACAATGCGCTGTATGCTTCAATGAGAGCGACTGATTATGTAAGATACCATGCATTTCCTAAAGGATATATGATGAGAATATCAGCTGTCAGGGAAAGAGAACCAGTGAGAGTGAGTAAAGAAGCGGTTTCACATGGGATTAACTTTGCAGCAGTAGGGCTGGGACTTATCAATGCCTACAGGAAGCGCCCGGAGGTTGAGGCTGTAAGCATATATTTTGTTACTGGGCAGGATATTGATTACACATTTTTAAAAAGTGAAGCACACAGATGTGAACAGATAACAGATTCACTGAATCACATATTTAACGGTCTTACAATGGATTGTTCAACTTGCTCAAGCAGGGAATTGTGCGATGAAATAGATGGACTCAGGGAGCTGCATAAGAAGCAGTTGTAGCTGGCTCTGTCGAAATATGACAAAAAGAAAAGCGGAGAGATTAAGAAGTCTCTCCGCTTTTATGATGTTTTATCTGAAAAGTGATTTAACCATATCAGCATTATAAGAAATGCTTGTTGCATGTTCTACTTCAATCAGGTATAAAGCGTGTGCAGCGAGGTGTTCGGCGGCCTGTTCAAAATCTCTGATACCTGTGGTATCTTTGCAGTAATCAAGAACGGCTTCAAGTCCGTCATCAAGCACTAAGCACTCATCCTCGTGAAGTCCGATTCTTTTAAGAACCTTAGGGAGTGAATATTTAAGGAATATTGTCTTCTTTTCTTCTCTTGTGTAATCAGGAATATCAATTACTGCAAATCTTGAAAGAAGCGGTGCACTTATCTTATCCTTATCATTAGCTGTGGCGATAGGATATACGCCTGAGGTTGGGATAAGACACTCCATATAATTGTCTGTGAATCCAAGGTTATCAAGGAGTGTAAGGAGTACGTCAGCAGGGTTGGCGTTACCATTGCTTGAAGTAGCCTTATCAAGCTCGTTGATAATGAATACAAGATTAGATTCACCAGCCATGTTAAAGGATTCCATGATAATACCAGGTTTGGCATTAGAGTATATTCTTGAGCTTCCTGTAAGCTGTTCAGCATCATTAATTGAACTCATATCAAGAGTTGTCCAAGGCATCTTAAGAATCTTGGCAACAAGGTAGGCAATCTGCGATTTACCTGTTCCGGCAGGACCTACAAGAAGAATACCATATGCAGGAAGAGTGTGAGTTCTGTTAATCTGAATAACAGTCTCGATAATTCTCTGCTTAACACTTTCCATACCAAAAAGCTCTTCATCAAGAATTCTTCTTGCTTCCACAGGGTCAATTGATTCGAAGTAATTGCTCTTCCATTTAATATTAAGCATGATAGAAAGTGCTCTCTGTGCATGTCTTTTCTCCTCAGGAGTTACCTCGCTTGAACGGGCAACAACAAGATTGCGTCTTGCCCATAAGCGGATATTCTCAGGGAGCGTGCTTCCTGCACAGTTAAGAAAATCTGATATGCTTGTAAGGCTTGTAAGCTTCATATCATCAGCAGATTCATCAGGCTCTTCACTATTGTCTTCTGCAATGGCGCTGCTCTCTAATAATCTCTCAATCATAAACTGAAGGAAACCGTCTTCAGCGGATAACTTGTTACCATTGCCAAATGCAACCTCCTGAATCCTGAATACATTATATCCTTCAGATGAGTTAGCACCTGTGAGCTTTACTTTAACTCTGTTCTCACCAAGCCATTTGATAAGGCTTGTAAATCTTGAATCAATCTTTAAGATGTTACTTGTAAAAGATTCACCGTTAATCTGGAAATCAAATGCAGTCTTTTTATAAGGGTTAGTGAATAAACCATAAGATGTCTCATCCCACTGCTTTTCAGAATTATCCAGAACAAGGATTGGGTTCTCTGGGGAAGCTGTAGAATTGTCTGATTTAAAAGTTGTATAGGTACACTCAAAACCGGCAGGGCTGCCAGAATTGGCATTAGCGTCATAAACTAACATATATTCCTCTTTCTGTGCTTTAAACACTTGTAATAATCTATCATATAATAACATATTCTGGGAAGTTGGCAAGGAGAGGATTGAATATATTAATTAACAGCCCTTATCGCGCCATCAGTAATAAGTGGATATCGAACCAGCTTATCACCGTCAAGGTTCTCCTTATGCATATCAACAGCACATATCTGATGGTTGTCATATGATGTGTAATAATATATGCCTTTAGTTGTATTGCAGCAGCAGGTATATATTGTTATCTCGTATTTGTCATCGTCTAGCTGGCAGCAGCCACGCTGCTGGTCTACGCTGCCTAATATATGAAAGAACTGGCTTACGCTTGATTTCTCATCGTCACCTGAAACAGAATTCATCTTAGTAAAAGCAACTTTTACGAATCTTGACTGAGATGACAGATCCCCAGGAAGTCCGAGTGCACCCATACCACGGCTGTATCTGTTGAATTCAAGTCTGTCTGAGAAATTGCTCTCAGGCTGTTTTGCAGACAGACCCATGTAATTGTTAAGATTAAACATCTGTATGTTAAATGGCGGATTATTAGTAAGCACCCCTACAGGATTATCATATATATGAAGTCCGTCTGACATGGATTCAACAGTTATGCAGTTTTCCTTGTCAGCAATAATCCAGTGAAGATTAGCACATGGAAACATATCATTAAACTGAGTGTTGGTAAGATTAATAAACTGGAGTCTTTCTTTGGCTTCGTCAACTGTTGCACACTGCGATAATATCCACGGAATGAATTCAAATACAGCAACATTTTCAATATTACTCTCTCCGTTAAGGCCTCTTAGGTCCGGTTCGTTGTAAGCTGCATTGCCAACAAAATTAAGTCCTGCCATGCCAAGACCTTTTTCGTTAAATGCTTCATAATATAAAGGATAATCGTCAGCGACATGTGCCATTCCAATCATCGCATAGTGGTTATTCCTGACGCCCATAAAGCTGAAATTAATAGGATAATTTCTAGGTGTGACAGTCACCTCATCACCATAAGAAAATTCATAATCCAGTGTTCTTCCCATATAGAAATCTTTAGTTTTATAAGTAGCTGCTGTACACATAAGCCCTCCTTTACGTCTTGTATTATAGTAATATTCTGATTATTTATTAAGAAATAATACATTACAGTTCTTTTTTTTACAATACAATTTCATGAAAACCCTGTAGTATCCATATCATAAACTTAATAAATCAAAGACAAAGGCGTCGTACATCTGGTGTGCGGCGCCTTTATTGTTTATTTTGTTAATAATTAATCATGCAAAAAGGAAGGGAGCTGGTTTTATGAAGAAAAAGTTAGGATTAGGAAGTGGCGTGGCAATATGCGTAGGACTTATTGTTGCCACAAGCTGTCTTGTTTCTTTGGGAACAGGAATGGGTTCGATAGGCCGATGGTTTATCATTCCGCTATTTGCAGTAATGGTGCTGAACTGGTTTATTGGAATATCATTTGCAGAACTGAATGGACTTATGCCAAGAGTTCAGGGAGGTACAGGACAGTATCTTCTGGCTGGTATGGGACCACTTCCATCATTAATTGGTAATCTGTCAGCCTATGTAATTACAGAAATATTAAGCATGACAGCAGAGATTACACTTTGCGGACTTGTTTTAAAAGGTCTGTTTCTGCCACATGTAGATAACAGGATAATATCAATTATAATAATGGCATTATTTCTTGTGATTAATCTTTTTGGTGTAGATATATTTTCAAAGGTACAGAACATAGTAGTATTCCTTCTTATCGGTTCAATGGTTCTTATTGGATTAATAGGTGTATGTAAATTAGGAATAAGCTCAAATGTTGTTGATTATGCAGCAAATGCACCAACATTTGAACAGATAGGCGGATTTAATGGACTTTGCTCATATGCCGCACTTGCATTCTGGCTGTTTATAGGTGTTGAGTTTATTATTCCAGTAGCAAAGGATTTGAAGAATCCAAGAAGAGATGTACTTCTTTCTATGACAATAGGTCTGGTTTTACTGTTTTTTGTACAGAGCATTCTTGGTATAGGAATGACTAACTATGTAAGCCTTGATATTCTTGCCAATGACCCTGCAGGTACTCCTCATATGACATACGCTACTAACCTTTTAGGCAATGCAGGACGTATATGGATGGGAATTATAACCATACTTGCAGCAGCTTCGACAATTAATACGGTATATGCTTCTGTTTCAAGAATTGTACAGGGTATGGGCGAGGAAGGCATGATGCCATCAGTATTTGCTAAGACAAACAAGAGAGGTGCAGCATGGGTCGGACTTGTAGTGCTATTTGTATTCGTTGCAGGAATAATCGCTTCAGGACTTGGGGCAACAGAGGGTGTAAGTTTCCTGTTATTGTCTGGTTCATGCTTCTGGTTATTAACATACTGCCTTGTACATGTAACAGTGCTTATACTCAGGAAGAGAAATCCTGAATATCCAAGAAAAAAGTGGCTTACATTAGGCGGAATACCTCAGATAATAGGTATTCTTGGAAATGTATACATGATATGGAATATATCAACAGGAGAAACCAGAATTAAGATATTTGAATTGTGTGGAGTGTTATTTGCCGGACTTGTAGTCTATTCAATAATCTGGGTATGTGGAGTTATGAAAGCAAGCCCATTCCAGCCGGTACCGGTTGAAGTGATAAATGATGCTTCTGTCAAGTTCAATGAACTTGTAAAGAAGGAAAATGAAGAAAAGGCACTTGCAGGTGCAGAAGGAGAGGTAAACTAAATGGCAGAGAAGAGAGTAAATTATTCATCAGGAGCTCCATTAGAAGAAAAAGTAGGATACAGCAGAATGGTAAAGGTTGGTGACCATATATATGTTGGTGGAACAACGTCGGTACAGCCGGATGGTACAGTATATGGAGAAAATGCCTATGAGCAGACCAGATATGTACTTGAGAAGCAGGTAAAGCTTATTGAACAGGCTGGTGCAGGTGTTGGAGATGTTATTAAAGTAGATGTGTTTGCTGTAGATATGAAAATGTGTGCAGATATATCAAGGGCATATTCAGAGATATTTCATGATATCAGACCATTATGCACAGTTGTTGGAACACCTGCACTTAACAGACCGACACAGTTCGTGGAGATAATGATGGAAGCAGTCATAGGCTGCGGATTATAGAGGAGGAATTATTATGTATCCAGAAGTTGATTTTTTATATCTTAATGAACAGGAAATGATAAAGGCTGGCGTAAAGAACATGCCTAAATGTATAGATACAATGGAAGATGTTCTTAAATGTCTTACAAAGGGTGATTTCGTAATGGGAGGTGAAAACCATAATTCTCATGGCTGTATGGTAACATTCCCGAATGAATCTCCTTTTCCGAATATGCCAAAGAATGTAGGAGAAGATAGAAGATTTATGGCAATGCCGGCATATATAGGAGGACCATTTGATATGGCTGGTATGAAATGGTATGGTTCTAATACAGCTAATAAGGAAATAGGTCTGCCAAGGTCAATACTTATGGTTATGCTTAATGACAAGACAACCGGTGCACCGGTGTGTCTGATGAGCGGTAATCTTCTGAGCGCTTACAGGACTGGTGCAATTCCTGGTGTAGGGTTAAGACATCTTGCACCAAAGGGTGCTAAGACGGGAGCAATATATGGTCCTGGTGTAATGGGAAAAACAAGCCTTGATGCATTTATGGCAACATGCCCAGAGCTTGATACACTTAAGGTAAAAGGCAGAGGAAAGAAATCATTAGACAGTTTCCTTGAATATGTCAAAGCTACATATCCACAGCTTACAACTGTAACAGTGGTAGATGATATAGAAACTCTGGTAAGAGACAGTGATGTTATATCATTTGCAGCCACAGCAGGAACAGATCCGTCAAAATATGCATATGTCAAAGGTGAATGGATAAAGCCGGGAGCGCTTATTGTTGCTCCAAGTGCATTTGATATGGAGACAGATTTTCTCAAAGAAAAATGTAAGATGGTAGTTGATAATATAAAGCTTTACGAGGCATGGGCAGAGGAATATCCATATCCGACATTTGGTTCAATTAACATAATAGGTGCAAAGTTTACAGATATGTGCCATGATGGAATTATAAGTAAAAGTGATATTACTGATATGGGAGATATATTGCTTGGCAATGCATCAGGAAGAGACAGTGATGATCAGATAATTGTATATTCTGTTGGAGGAATGCCTGTAGAAGATGTTGCCTGGGGTAAGGTGTGTTATGAAAATGCTGTGAAAATGGGACTCGGAACGAAGCTTAACCTATGGAACAAGCCTGATATGTGTTAAAAGAATATAAAATACATGTATATACTGTAAATATAAAAAGACCTGTATGGCTGCAAATAGCACATTCCATGCAGGTTTTTTATTGATTTCTCCTCCTATTCGACATAATTCGACATGCACACGTTGTATTATCTGTATAAAGCACAAGGGTAAAGTCTTTTTGGAGGATAGAATGAAACGGATAATATGTGTTCTACTGGTAATGGTATTGCTTGTAAGTATGCTGTTGTCATGTAGTATGCCATTAAGAAACAGTGGAGAAGAAAAACAGAGAATAGTTGTACAGCTTGACCAGGATTACTGGCTTGCAAGTGTGGGAAGAATGTTGAAAGAACACTTCCCGGATGTCGAATTTGATTTTGTAATAAGCAGGGGAGGAGCACAGTATCTTAATGATGCAGCGCTTAATGATGACCTTGCAGATATAATAATAGATGCATCATCGTGGACACAGACGTCTTCGTCTGACGATGATTATGATATTAATCCTAAGGATTATCTTTATGATTTTTCATGTACAGATATTACAAACATGTTTTATAAGGTTTATCTTGATGGATTTACCAATGAAGATGGTTCAGTGAACTGGCTTCCGGGTGCAGCAAGCGTGGAGGGGATACTTGCCAATACAGCACTTTTTGAGGAATATGGAATAGAACTGCCTCATGATTATGTAACATTTGTTGAAGCATGTGATAAGTTCAGTGAATATGGGATAAGAGGGTTTGCAACAGATTATAAATATGATTATACAGATTCATATATGTTACAGGCGTGGTCAATTCCTTTGTTACAAAGTACAGAAGGGCGTACCTGGCGTTATGAAGCAATGGATGGAAATATAGATTATATACCGGATGAGCTGGGTGAGAAGTTGTTCTCGAGACTTGGACAGGTTTTGAAAGATACTGATGCACAGGCAGATGACACAAAAAGAGGATATTCAAGTATATTCCAGGATTTTGTGTCCGGGAAGATTGCAATGATACGCCAGAGCACTAATATTGCAGAGTATCAGGATGAAGGAATGAATAATCTCATTCTTTTGCCATATTTTGGGGAGACAGATAACGATAACTGGTATTTCAGTACACCCGGATATTCAATAGCTATGAATGGAAAATTAAAAGGAGCAGGAAAAAAAGAAGAGCTGGCACTGGATATAGTAAGATATATGTTTGGCAGTGATGTAATGAATGCAATGGCAGACAGGATACAGTCCGTTGTTGTGTATAATAAAGATGTAAATGTAGATGTGCAGGACATATTTGCGAACCTGATTCCTTATATTGAAAGTAATCATATGTATACATATATAAGGAATGACAGTGTATGCCGGGCAAGCTGCGCAGCAGTACAGAAAATGCTGGCAGGAGATGTGGATGCCTTGCAGGCGGTGGAAGTGTTTAACAATAACTACAATGCGGTAAAAGAAAAATCACCGGTTATTACCACATTTGACAGGGAATATCAGTGGCGGGTATCAGATACAGGAAGTGAGGCGTTTTCAGTGAGAGTTAATACACTCCGGGAAATATGTAATGTGGATATGCTGATTGCACCTGCTGCCATGAATGCCGGAGACATCTATAAGGGAAGTTATACATCAGCACAATTACAGGCACTTCTAATGGGCGGAGGCGTGAAGTTTTATACAAAGGATGCAACAGGTGCTGAGATTAAAGACGTTGTGCGGTGCCTTGTGGAAGGCTGTGGACGGGATGACGACCCGATATCATGGGATACGCTGCCGGCATCAAGCGGATTTACAATGAAGATATCAAGAGACGATAAGGGTAATATGCATCTTGAGGATATTATGACAGATGGAAAGTCAGTAGAAGACGAAAAAATATAATCTTTCTGTTATGTTGACGTTCC